>Ga0114960_10000506_pt1 | contig 32591 bp, 28 predicted proteins | sample C_130625_MF_Meta_FD_92637 | JGI IMG/M metagenome (GOLD analysis project Ga0114960, IMG submission 92637) | Freshwater microbial communities from Lake Croche, Canada to study carbon cycling - C_130625_MF_MetaG | ecosystem: Environmental > Aquatic > Freshwater > Lake | place: Lake Croche, Canada... | reverse complement strand
TGCTGGTCTGCCTTTTTCACATTGGCCGCCAAGAATTCAAAATTAGCACCTGGAAATTGGCGATTGACTTGACATGGCTCTAGTCGAGTTAACTTTTCACAACCACCTCGGCGCATTCGCATTAGTTCAGGGGTGCCTTTGTCGAACTCATGATTGCCAACGGCATTGAAATCGATGCCCATGGCATTGACTGCTTCGATGGTTGGCTCATCCAAGAAAAGCGCAGAAGTGAGTGGTGTCGCACCAATCATGTCGCCAGCGGAAACAACGGCATGCAATGGGTTAAGTTTTTTGAAGTGTTGTATGGCCGCAGCCAAATAGGCAGCGCCTCCCGCAGGCACTTCTGTCAAGTTGCCCTCAATTTTTTCCCGAACACTCAGGCTGGGGGGCTCTAAGTTACCATGCAAATCGTTGAAAGCCAAGATGCTGATATTGATCTTGTCAGTGGATGCGACGGGGTATTCGTTCATTGGCGCACAAGCGCACAAAATGACCCCTGTGCAAGCGAATACGCTTGAAATGAAGGCCGGTAAGTTCATGCCATTTTTTCCAGCAAGGCCTGCCCCATTTTGATGCGTTGACCCGTTGAAATACCTTCTGCCAATTTGAAGCCTTTGGGTACAAACACAATGATGGTGGAGCCGTGTTGAAACCAGCCAAGTTCCTGGCCTTTGTAAGTTTGAATGGCACAAGGAATTTCATTGGGGCCGGTGTAATCGACATGGAACAATAAATTAATGGCGTGCAAGCGCAAGCTGGCAACCAAGATGGCTGCTACGGGCACCACAATCATGGGCGTACCATCAGACAATTTGAAATTGAGAACGGCCCGTTCGTTCTTGCAAAAAAGTTGCTCAACTCGTTTAAGGGCAATGGGGTTGACGTTCCAAGTGTCCCCAGATATGTGCGTCACATGCGTCAGAGTTGCATCCGCTGGCGCATGAAATCGGTGGTACATGCTGGAGGTCAAGCGCAAAGTCACGTAGGTGCCATTTTTCAAGGACTCAACCAATTCGCCCGTTCTGGGCGTAAACCCCATCAAGCTTGAGAGACTGTAAGGGAAGCCTTTAGCTTGAAATACTTGGGTGTGATCAATGGTGCCGCATTCGCCCACAATGGCGTCACAAGGGCTGCTAAGGATTTCATTGCGCATGTCAATGGTTCTAGCGCCAGGCTTAAGTTCCCGCACAAAGCAGTCGTGCATACTGTCAAACTTTATTTTTGCTGCTTCGCTCAGATCAAGATCTGAAAATAACTTCCAAACGCCAATCGACAAATCTCGGATGATGGGATTCTTAATTTGGCTCCACCAGCCAATGAAGCGTGTGAGCGTGATGCGCGGAATTCGATTCGTCAACAGAAAATTCAGGTCCTCTTGTTTGCTGATTCTTTGAATTAATTGTTTCATTTTCATTTTCCTGTCACGAAATTTAAATAAAAAGATGACTTCACCAACTCATCTTCGGATTCAACGTGTCTGTTCAACTTGCTTTGATCCTTGGTGCAATTGCACTTTTCTTCCCTTTTGTCAAAAGACGATTGGAACTATCATTTGCCAAACACCCGTCCTTAACAGGGCATTCCAGAATGGCAAAAAGAGTGGTTTCGTTGTTGCCAGGCTATGAGTTCAAAGAAGACCAATTCTTTTCATGTGATGGCGCACCAGAATCTGTGGCTGATACTCGACGCGCTGCTTTTTACCAATTGGCAAATTTGTTACAGACGAGACATGCCAAAAGCATCGAAATGACCGCTGAAGCGCGTGAAATCATTTCTGATTTGCAATTCACGGGTGCTTACCGCGTTCCATTTCAATTCAGCCCACTGGTGCGACAACACTTGAAAGTTGGTGCGTTTATACAGTCGGCAGATGGCGTATTTGTGACAGATCAAGATGGCCAGCGGTTTTATGACCTCACCGGCTCTTACGGTGTTAACGTTTTTGGGGCTGACTTTTACAAAGAGTGCATGAAATTAGGTTCTGAAAAGGTAGAGGCTGTGGGGGCAACTCTGGGTGCCTACCACCCTTGTGTTGCTTTTAACGTGAAGCGTCTCAAAGAAATTTCAGGCCTAGACCAAGTGTCCTTCCACATGTCGGGCACAGAAGCTGTCATGCAAGCGGTCAGGCTGGCAAGGTATCACACGGGCCGCAAAAACTTAGTGCGTTTTTGCGGTGCATACCATGGCTGGTGGGAGGATGTTCAGCCAGGTCCTGGTAACCCCATGCCACCGCGTGAAACATACACCCTCAGGGACATGCATGAAAATTCTCTCAAAGTGCTGCGTACAAGATCGGACATTGCATGTGTCCTGATCAATCCATTGCAAGCGCTGCATTTGAATCAAGGTGCGCCTGGTGATTCTTCCTTGGTCGATAGCAGTCGCAGAGCTACGTATGATCGAGAAGCCTACACAATTTGGCTGAAAAAACTGCGAGAAGTTTGCACTGAACGCAACATTGTGCTCATTTTTGATGAGGTTTTCTTGGGCTTCCGTTTGGCAAAAGGTGGTGCACAAGCCTATTTTGGTGTGCAAGCTGACATGGTCACTTATGGCAAAACATTGGGTGGAGGTTACCCAGTCGGCGTCGTGTGTGGCCGTGCTGATTTAATGAAACGTTACCGATCTGAAAGACCGGCCGACATATGTTTTGCTCGCGGCACATTCAACGCCCATCCGCATGTGATGGGTGCCATGTCTGTCTTTTTAGAAAAAATAGAAACGCCAGAAATATCGGCTGTTTACGACAATTTAGACAACACTTGGAATCAAAGACGCGAGCGCTTCAACCAGGTGATGACCGCAAAAGGATTGCCACTGCGGGCTGCCAATATGTCCAGTGTATGGAGCCTGTATTACACCGATACAAGTCGTTATAACTGGATGCTTCAGTACTACCTTCGTTCAGAGGGATTGGCGCTCAGTTGGGTTGGCACTGGTCGCTTGATATTCAGCTTGAATTACTCGGATGCAGACTTTGAAGAAGTGCTGAATCGTTTTATAGCGGCTTGTGAATCTATGAAATCAGCGCAGTGGTTTTGGGCCCCCACGGAGCTTTCAAACAAACTGATTCGCAGATCGATATTGAAAGAAATGTTTCAAAAACGGGAATCGGCGCAAGCTTAAAAACGCAGACCCAATGTCAAGCTGGCTTCTTGGTAGTTGATTTTCTGAGAAGCCTTGTCTTGCCTTGCGCTGGTGATCACATCGGAAAGATTCACGCGCCCAACTTTGTAGGTTGTTCTTACAAAATAGTCCTTCGAGAAGTCAACTTCCAAACCGCCTGCAAGATCTAGGTTGGTGCCTGCTAGGTGAAATTTGTCGTTGCGAACTTGACCCACCATGGCCATGGTGATATTGCTTTTTGGAATCACAATGCCAGCGCCTACCAAGGTGAAAAAACGTGCTTTGAGATTTGCTGGCATGGCAGTGATTGGGTATTTTTTTTCGTATTCTATTGAGATGACGTTCAAACCATCTGTGTGTTCGTAATGAATGAAGGCAGGCGATAGGTACTGCTGCCCGGAAGCAAGGTAGTTTTTCTGAAGATACTGGCCAGATGCACTGACAGTTTGACCATCAGCAACAACATACTTCATGTGATCTAAATTCAATGCAAGTGCAGCGTCGGTATTGAATTGGTATGCAATTCGAGCATTGGTCTGTGGAATGGTGATTCTTCCAGGGTTCAAATAAGTATTGAACAAGGTTTGCGGTGTGAGCGTCTTTTGAGTGTCTGTGGCTCGCACACCAAACAGTGTGAATTGATGGTCGATGCCTTTAAAATGAATATCACTCTTTGCATAAGACTCATTGTTCCAGCCCCATTCCAAGGACCATTTTGAAGGTGCTTCAGCATTGAAATTAACTTCAGCTGCATGAGCATTCATCAAACAACAGAGTGTGGAAAGTGAAAGTAATTTTCGCTTAAAATGATTCATTGATTTGACTGGGCTACTGCGACTCTTAATTGACAACGGCTATCTTAATCACTGTCTTGGGATTCAGCACATATCCAGGACATTCATATCTTTCAATGTCTTCGCCTGAGATAGGAAACGCGCCGCAATTCGATAATTTTCTGAAGGGTGAGTTGTAGATTCCGCACTGAAACTTATCCTCTGGCAAAGGTTCTAGAAAAAAACATTGTTGATTCAAGCAACAACTGCCACATTGGGTACAAGCGCCAGATATTTGACTGGATTCATTCAAGCGAATTGCAAAAAATGATTCAAAGTACCTTTGAACAGGCCCTTGTGAAAGAGCTCTTTGGTGAATTCTTAATTTTTCAAGTGTTGCTCTGTAGTTCGAGAGGTATTTGGGTTTCAGAAAGATGAAACTGAATAAAAATGGCAAGACAGGTATGGCGTATTTGGCTAGAAGCAACAATGCTTCAGCAGGAAATCGAATGAATGTATTTTTCAAAACAAAGCTTTTTGAGTGACGATTGGATGGAAAACTTGTGAAAATTCTATGCCTGCTGTATTTCAAAGCGATGACGATGATTTGATTGCCATCTCAAACAGGAATTTGAATCAATGCTTAGCGCTGAAAATACAAAATACCGATTTGACCCGATGCAACTTCTCTAGATCCAGGCGTTTTCCTGAGTTCAGCGATCGGTTGAGAGATGGCAAAAGATGAATACCAAGCCCAATGCCTTGAGATGGATTGCTTGAAGGTTAAGCCTGCGCTCACCTTCTGAAAGCCTGTGGGAATCAGGTTTGTCAAGGCATGATTGCCTTGTAAATTTGAATTTCGCCAATGTTCTGCCGTTGCCCAAGTGCTGTCAGCATGCAAAATCAATTCACTTTGTTGGAAAACTGGCCAGGCATATGACAAGCCAAGGTTCAAAGTGGTGCTGTCCCCTTTGTTCAAAATATCTTGCGTCCAATCGACATTGAAGAGCCAGCGTTGATTGATTTTCCGGTGAAGCATGACGCGTGTTCGAATTGTATTTTTGCCGCCTTCAAAAACATCAAAAGACTCGCCTGTACTTACGTTGTGAACGCGCATAGAGAGACCGATGTTCAGATCGGGCTCATCCATGACTTGGTAACTTAGCGTTGGCTCAGTGCCAAACTGCCCTAAATCACGCCAAGCGCGACCATCGCCAATGCCAACCTGCCACTTGCCATAGCGCAGTCCAATCACGGGCCTGACGCGTGCTGTGTTTTGCCAATCTGCAATGTCATTCGATTTAAGCCTGGTTCCGAGGGTGAAATAAAATTGTTCAAATTCGGCAGCAGTTGAAACTGACTCCGGTGAACTGTTTTGAGCGTTTGCCAAACTTGGCAAAAAAGTCAAGACGGTGAAAATGATGACACTGTAACAAAGAGCTGTAAGGCTCATTCGCTTCATTGCAAACATTGAATTGATCATGAAATCGTTTTGTACACCCGTGAGATTAAATTCGTGTGACAAAATGATTTTTAAAGAATGCTGACCATAAAAAAACCGCTCTGCAAAAGAGCGGTTTTGAGTGGAGCTCAGCAAATCAGTGAAACATCTGCTTTGGGTTGTTGTCCATTAACTCACCTTTAAGCAAGTACAAAGGCGCTTTGTGGTAAAGAATGATGTCGTGAAAGGGATCAGTGATGATTTTGGTCATCCAAACCAAGCCAGTTTGAACATCTTTCAGGAAGAAAAGATGAATGGTTCTAAAGAGCAAGCCCGCAACACCCAAAATGAGCCATGAAGCACCAACTTGCCTAACCCATTCAGTCAAGGTATCCCAAGGTTCAATCATGCCAAACAAGCCAGGCTGAACGTAAAGTGCCATGGGCAAAATGGCCCAAATGCTTAACAACACAACTTTGCGGCTCAAGTTGTAGCCAACTTTGATCTCTTCCTTGTGTTCTTGGGTAGCTTGGTTAATTTCGTCGTAGCCCAATGGTTCGAAGAAAAAATGACCAGATTGGCGAGTAGTCATAGACACTAGCCAAGCAATCAGTGCAGAAATGACGGGGTCAACAAGCAGAAATGCATAGGCAACCACAAAACTAATGGCACTGATGAAATGCAATGTCTGATTGATTCTGCTGTGATGGTAGTAACGGTGGTCGTCAAAACGCTGAATTTTCAAGGCTTCGAAAAATGTAGTCACATCGTCTCCTAGTGAGAATTTTGGGCAGCACGAATTGTGCATGATCTTATGATTGTCGCAAATGATGAAATTTCAATGACAAGATTCATTTGTCATTGAAATTTCATCATTTATTTTTTTCTTAACCTGATTGTCATCAAGTTGTTAAATCGAGACCTGATGATTTAGGTATGGAAAATTCAGTTGATACCCCTATCGTCCTTGAAGATTACCCTGCTACAAGGCCTTCATTGCGCATTGCAGTTGTCACTGAAACTTGGCCGCCTGAAGTCAATGGGGTTGCCATGACTTTGGCCAAGTTGGTCCAAGGCTTGAGTCACCGCAATCACGATGTCCAGTTGATCCGCCCGCGCCAAACAAAAACTGAATCACCCCTCAATGATGCATCCCTTCAAGAAGTGTTGATGCGAGGCATGCCCATACCCAGGTATCCAGAATTAAAGTTAGGCTTGCCAAGCAAAAAAACATTGGTCAAAACTTGGACTTTGCGCCGACCAGATGTTGTGCACATTGCCACCGAAGGCCCTCTGGGTTGGTCTGCACTGCAAGCAGCCAAAGTATTGAAGCTTCCAGTCACCTCTGACTTTAGAACCAATTTTCAAAGTTACTCGAAGCACTATGGCGTAGGGTGGCTGCGAAAGCCTATCGTTGCCTATTTGCGAAAATTTCACAATGCAACTGCTTGCACCATGGTTCCTACGAGGGAGCTTATGCGTACTCTGAGTGAGAATGGGTTTGCCAACCTCAAAGTCGTGTCCAGAGGCGTAGACACCAAGTTATTCAATATTTCCAAACGTGACATCAGCTTGAGAGATTCTTGGGGTGCCACAGAAAACACCAAAGTTCTGATTTCAGTGGGCAGAATGGCACCTGAAAAAAATTTAGACCAAGTGCTGAAAACTTATGAAGCTTTGAAGTACATTGGCCAAGCTTTCAAGTTGGTCATGGTGGGTGACGGCCCTCTGAAGCAGCAATTTCAACAGCGCTATCCAGAAATCATTTTCCCTGGCATGTTGTCACAGGCACATCTAGCTGCCTACTATGCAAGCTCTGACTTATTCATCTTTCCTAGTCAAACGGAAACCTTTGGCAATGTCACTCTAGAAGCACTTGCCAGTGGCATACCTGTTTTGGCATTCGACTGTGCCGCTGCCAGAGATTGGGTTCAAACGGGCATCAACGGGTGGTTGGTTGCAGAAAACAATCCAGAAGGCTTTGCCGCCCAAGCTGTCTCGATTTTTAGCAGCAAAGATTCTCTAGATCAAATGATGCGAACCACAAGACAGCAAGTGGTGCATTTAGACTGGGATCAAATTGCCGAGCAAGTTGAATCTGTCTTCTGGGATGCCATCCGCATGAGGTAAATCATGCCCAAGGTCATGACAGTTCCCATAATGACCATGACCCATTGAAGCGGCAACTCTAAGGCCAACAAACCGCTGTATATGCCTAACATAAGCATGACACTGGCATTCTCATTGAAGCCTTGAACGGCAATCGATCGACCGGCGGTTAACAAGGTGTAACCCCTGTTTTGCAAGAGTGCATTCATGGGCACCATCAGCATGCCACCTGCAAAACCAGTGATCAGCATGAGTGGAATGGCAATCCAAAGGGATGTTGAAAAGGCCAAGGCTGGCAAGGACAAGCCCAACCAAAGTCCGAGCGGTAGAACCTTGTAGGCATTTTGAAGTGCTACATAGTGACCTGCCATGCCCGCTCCGAAAATGACGCCAAAAGCGACAACAGCTTGGAGCAAACTGGCTTGTTCTAAGGGCATATTCAGAGCTTCCTTGGCCCATAGCAATACTGCAAACTGAACCACCGCACCAATGCCCCAAAAAAGTGTGGTGACTGCGAGTGAAAGCTTGCCAATAGGATCTTTCCAAAGAATTCGATTGCTCTGAATGAAATTCTTAAACAGGGCAATGGGTTTCATACTCTCTTGAACATATTGAATGTGAAGATTTGGAATGCCGAAGTTCAAAAGTCCGGCAATGCTGTAAATCACAATCAAGGAGAGCAGAGGGCCTGCATATTGGGTTTTAAGACTAAGCCCCAACAACTCAATGAAAGAGAGATTCAATGCGGCCATCCATGCGAAGCTCCTAGAGGCTACCAGCAAGCCCCCGCAAGCAGTTCCCAAGATGACGGCCATCACCACAGTCACTTCGAGCCAACCATTGGCTTTCACCAGTTGCTCAGCTGGCACAGTTTCAGTGACTAAGCCGTATTTTGCGGGCGCATAGGCAGATGCGGCCATGCCTGCAATGGCAAAAGCAAGCATGGGATGAAAGCTGGTAAATATGAAAGCAACGCCCACCACTTTGAGCGCGTTCATGCAAGCCATGAGTTTAGCTTTTGAAAAGGCGTCAGCCAGTGGCCCCATCAGGGGCGCCAAAAAAACATAGGACAAAGTGAAAGAAAATTTGAGCAAGGGTGCCCACCATCCTGGGTAACCTTGCTCATTTAAAAAAGCGATGCCTAAAATAAGTAGCGCATTGTCTGCCAAACCTGAAGCGAATTGAGCGCCTATCAGGTAGAAGAATCCTTTGGGCATTCCTTATGCCGAGGCTTCTGCTTGTTGGCTGTGAGCACCCGCTTTGAAGTTAAGCGCCAATTGATTGCGACGACCAATGCCTTGATAGGCAATGCCCAAATCTTGGAGCATTTTGGGGTCGTATAAATTGCGTCCATCCAAGATCAAGGGCTGGTTCATCCGCTCTTTGAGCATTTCAAAATCAGGGTGATGGAATGTTTTCCATTCGGTGACGACCAAAAGAGCATCGGCGTTGTTGGCAGCCTCGTAGGCTGTATCAGCTAAGCTAAAGCGTCCTAACTCATCTGCGTCTTGAACATCGTTTGACACAGCTTCGTGTCCCTCTTTGGAAGCCAGAGGATCAAAAGCGCTCACTGTTGCACCTCTTTTTAACAATTCCTGAATGATGATGCGGCTAGGTGCTTCACGCATATCGTCCGTGTTGGGCTTGAATGACAAGCCCCAAATGGCAAACTTGAGGCCCTTGAGGTCTTGCCCAAAGTGATAGGTTAACCTGGAGACCAATAAAGTTTTTTGCTGTTCATTGACGTTTTCTACAGCGCTGACCACTTTCATCTGGCTACCGCAATCCAATGCAGTTTGAATCAGAGCGCGTGTGTCTTTAGGAAAGCAACTTCCCCCGTAGCCAGTGCCAGCGTACAAGAAATCATGCCCAATCCGCTGATCTGCACCGATTCCACGGCGAATGCTGTCGATGTCTGCACCTAGCAAGTCGGATAGATTGGCAATTTCGTTCATGAATGAAATGCGTGTTGCCAACATGGCATTGGCGGCGTATTTGGTCAGCTCAGCGCTGCGCACATCCATCCAAATGGTGCGAGCGTGATGCCTGTTAAAGCTGGAATACAGCAACTCCATTTTTTGGTGAACAGTTTTGTAGTTGGGGCTGTCGTCTAAGCCAATCACAATGCGATCTGGGTGCATGAAATCTTTGATCGCCGCACCTTCTTTTAGAAATTCAGGATTTGATATCACTTCAAAGAGTGACTCTTGAATGCCACGCTTGTTCAACTCGTCTTGCAGACACTTTTGAACGCGATAAGCAGTACCCACAGGCACGGTTGATTTGTTCACAATGACTTTGAACTTTTTCAAATTGCGGCCAATTTGAGTCGCAACTGCCAAGACGTGCTGCAAATCTGCGGAACCATCTTCTTTAGAAGGTGTGCCTACTGCAATGAAAATAACCTCGCCATGTTCAACTGCCTGAGCCATGTCAGTGGTGAAGTGAATTCGGCCTTCTGCTCTGTTTCTGGCCATGAGTTCTTGAAGCCCAGGTTCATAAATTGGCAGTCCCGCAGAATTAAGTGTGGCCACTTTGTCTGCATCGCTGTCAATGCACATGACTTGGTGGCCAAGTTCTGCCAAACATCCACCTGTCACCAAACCTACATACCCTGCACCAACAATGGAAATTTTCATGAGTTTCTCCTAAAGAGAATTCAATTTTGGATAAACAAGATTTCTTTGTCGTGACGAATTCGTGTAATTTTCGTGACCAATCGTGCTTGCGATAAATCATCTTTAGTCTTCAGGAATCCGTTTAATTTGGAAATTTCACCAAAGTTTCACAATAAATCGGTGTTTAAAAAAATATGGAAATATTTCTCAAATCAGCGCTATTTGGCTGGCGTAAAAATGCTTTGCCAGTTCAAGATTTGCAGCAACCTTTTGCCAAAGCAACGCCTTTGTCAGCTTATTCTGCTGATCTAGTGGTGCGCGATTCAGACGGTAAATTCATGGTGACAGGCCAAGTGCTAGGGAACAGTGGCGTTCACACCGCCACTGACATTCCAATTTCAGCCATGGGCCCAGGTGCTTGGTCATTCACTGGCGTGTTAGACAACACCGATGTCTTTTTTCACCTTGCGCAAGCTAGTGTGAGGGGTGTGGTCAAGCCCAACTTCATGTCTTCATCCAAAAAAATAAACAATTTAGCTGAATTGTTTATTGAATTTGAGGCATTGGAGAAGGTACTAATCTTCTCCAATGCAAGTTGAACTCAGTGTGCAAATACCAGATGATCACAATGAGGGTGGCAGTGCCGTGAACTGTGAGCATCATGCTGCCTAAAGTGGCTGTACCATCGGCAATCAAACGTTTGCCAATGGTCAGCATGTTGTAGTAGCCCATAAAGCACAGCATTGCCATGGCCAGTGAATAACTGCGACCTACTCTCGGATTCACGCTTGCCAGTTGTACGGCAAGCAAGGCCAAATTGAAGGCGGCTATAAACAAGCCGAGCCGCCAAAACAATTCACCCCGGTTTATGCTCTCAGAACTTTGAAACAGATCTAAAGTATTCAGCATCTGACTTTGCAAATTCGTCAATATTTGTCGTTTGGCAGGATCTAGTAAAAAGTTAAAACTTGCAAATTCAGTCAGCCTGACTTCACCTGTTTTGTGATTCAAGATGGTTTGCTGACCTTGCTTCAAGTTTAAAAATTTGTCGGATTTGGAAAATTCTACGATGCCTGATTTGGCAGTTGTAATTGTCTCAATGTCGTTTTCAATTTTTGAAATGAAAACGCTGGTTGCAACATCATTGTCATTTTTCTTTTTTTCGATGAAAAAGACCATTTGATTTGAAGCTGATTCTTGAAACTGACCAGGCGCAACTCGTTCAATGTCACTGCGCTTTTCAAATCTATCTTTTAAATATTGTGTTTGTGTATTGCTCCACGGCCATGCAAAAACAGCTAGCAATCCAATGACCAAAACAACAGGCCAGCAAAATTGCCAAAGTGGTTTTAAAAATTTAGACAAGCTCAAGCCGCTCGAAAACCATATGATCATTTCGCTGTCAAGGTACATTCTTGAGAAGGTATACACAATGGAGACAAACATGCTCAAAGTGAGAATGGGGCCTGCATTGCCAACACCATTTAAGGCAATCAAAAGAATCACTTCTGACGGGTCTGCTTGACCTTTGGATGCCTGCCCTAAAATGCGAATGAGCATGATGGTCATCACAATGGTGAACAAAATGACCGTCGAACCTCCAAAGTTCCTAAGAAGTTCTTTGTGAATGCTTTTTTGAAAAATAGTCATTGAGATCTAGGGCTGATATGCGTGTCGCTTGACTCAAGCAGGCTGCCAATTGACAAACCATTTCGTCATCTCGGTCAATCCGTCTTTCATCGAGGTATGTGGCCACTCACCAATCAACTTCAAAAGTTTGAGGTCGCTGGCGCAGGTCAGGGGAACGTCTGACACTTGCATGGGCGCTAATTCAACCACAGGTTGAATATCGAGGCACTCTGACAGTATTTTGACAAAATCTGTCACTTGAATGGGGTTTGAGTGCCCCACATTGACAACGTCAACACCTTGCCTACTGACGCCTAATTCAATGAGACGCGTTAAGGCGAAAATAGTATCGCCTACATACGTAAAGTCTCTTTTCAGTAAACCATCGCCAAAAAGCTGGATGGCTTGTTTTTTACGCATTTTTTGAGCAAAGAGAAGCGGTGCCATGTCCAGTCTTCCCCAAGGGCCATAGACTGTGAAGAATCGAAGTCCAAGCGAAGGGGTTTTGTACTGTGCATAGTAGGCTTGCGCCATCAATTCATTGGCAATTTTGGTGGCTGCGTAAAAAGATTCAGGTGTGTCACAACGGTCTGTTTCCCGAAATGGTGCGTCCGTTCTGGCGCCGTAAACGCTGGAAGAACTGGCATACAAAAACTCTGGAACCTCATATTCTTTGCATGCTTCTAAAACATTGGCAAAGCCATTTAAGTTGGACTTCACAAAGTCCATCGGTGATTTGACGGAATGCCTGACGCCGGCTTGGGCTGCGAGATGGACCACCACATCTGGCCGAAACGAATCGAACATTGTCATGACAGTGCCATGGTCTGCCAGATCAATGGCCTGGTACTGAATTTGATTGCCATGAAGAAAATGAGCAATTCGGTCGTAGCGCAGTCTTTGAAGAATCAGGTGATTGGCATCCCCAACATCAAAAAATTGATTTCTAAAGTTATAGATATCGCAACCTAGGACCTCATAACCCAAGGCATTCAGATGCTCGGACAGCCGAGATCCTATAAATCCTGCAGCACCAGTGATCAGAACTTTGCGTTTCATGAAACAAATTTAGAAAATATTCATGACACTGTCATGAAACTTGGTTGAAATAAAAATGTAGCAATCAAACACCAGCTGTTTGCCATGCCTTTTTATGAATAACCAATCAGTTCTGCAATTTTCGTCTTACAAAATGGTACTTTTTTCTACCATGGCGTTGCTTGCCTGTGTCAGCCTTAGCTTTTTTCTGATGACGCTGGGATGGAACCAAGCATGGATGTTGAACATTCATGCCACACCTCTTTTGCCAACTTGGTTTTGGGCCTTGCTCAATCTTGGTGGAGACGCTTGGGTTATCTTGTTAATACTCTTGTTGATTGAGCGTTTTCCGGGGGAAATTACTTCTTGGATTCTGAAAACATGGCTAGTAGGTGCAGTTGTGTCGCAAGTGATTAAGTATTTGATGCCCATGCCTAGACCCGCCAGCGTATTGGGTGTCGAAAATTTAAGCATCATTGATCACCCCCCCTTGGTAAGCGGATCCATGCCATCGGGTCACGCACTGGCTGCAATTTCATGTGCATTGATTGTTTGCACAGTTCTGAAACTTAGAGGCGCCAAAAATTGGCATTTGTCACTGATTGCTTTAACAGCGGGCATAGCCGCATGGGCGCGAGTGGCTGTGGGTGCGCATTGGCCTTCTGATGTGATTGCGGGAGCAGGGCTGGCCTTTTCTGTGGTGGCACTCTCGCTTCTATGGGAGCGACATCATTCGTGGAATGCATGGTTCCAACGATCCAGTGGAGGGGTATTTCTTATTGCATTGCACATCTTGATTTCATTGCACTTAGCTACACCTCAATCCGATTTATTTTTTGTGCAATTTGTTCAATTCAATTTGGCTTGTATCTCTTTGATGCGAGCTGTGATTTTGGTTAAAAAATATTTGTTGATCCGATCACAATGAATGGGATGTTGAATCAATGAAGTACATCATTTCTGAAAAGCAATTTGAGCCACATGTTCGAATTCGAAAATGGTTCTATCGCCTCGTTTTTTGGATGCTCGCACTTTTGTTGCTGTTGGCATTGGTGCTTCAGTCCGATTGGAATTTGACAATTACGCGTTTGCTGGAAGTTCCGAAAACCGTCCTGTTCATTTGCACTTTGGGTTGGTTAAGTAGTTTTTTGTTTAGAGCATTTCGCTTTAAGCTAGAGTGGCTAGCGCATGGCAAGATCACTTTCTGGGATGCGTTGAGCTTAACTTTTCTGCACAACGCTGCTGTGGTGTTGGTGCCTTTCCGAGTGGGTGAATTAGGCTATCCGGTCTTGGTGCAAAAATTACTCAATGTGTCAATGCAGCAATGTATTCGAAGCCTTCTGTGGTTGAGATTTCAAGATGGCATCGTTTTGCTTTCCTTGGCTTTTCTGTTGTTGCCCTACTTCAGCCTAGAGTCGCGCATGGTTGGTTTGCTAGTTGCCATGACCTTGTGTTTCATAACGCAAAAATGGTGGCTGCGTCTACTGCGTTCTCGTCATTTTCTCATCCGTCAAGTCAGGGCCTTTCTGCACCAAAGGTCCAGTGCATGGGGATGGTTCTGGTCTGCTGCCAATTGGCTTGTCAAAATTCTGGTCGTATCTCTCATGCTTTCTAGTTTGACAGGCTTAGACACTCTTCAAACTGTGCGTGGTGCTTTGACGGGTGAGCTGTCTGCGCTGTTGCCATTGACGGGTCCGGCGGGGCTGGGTACTTACGAAGCAGGCGTTTGGACTGGCTTAGGCCTGAGTTGGCAAGAGATGAAAGCTTTGATGGGCAGTATTTTGTTAATCCATCTGTTCTTTCTTTCTATTTCACTTTTAGGCGCAGTGGTGGCCTTGTCCTTTAACGCATTACAGCTTGAAAATTTCAAATCGAAGCAGAATGGTGTTCATGTCTGATTCAGCTCGCCTGGTGGCGATAGATGGTGCAATGAAGTCACATCAGCTTTCGGTTGTTGTGCCGATGTACAACGAAGAAGAACTTGCAAGTGATTTGATTCAAGCGGTTCAAGCTGCCTTATTGAACTATCCCTATCCTTGGGAATTGATTGTGGTTGATGACGGCAGCAGTGATGCTACTTGGGATCATTTGAATTTAGCGGCAAAGACTGTTGGACCCCATGTTCGTTTGATTCATTTGCTTCGTAACTTCAAGCAGACGGCTGCCATGCAAGCGGGCATAGACGCCGCTAGAGGTGATGTCATTGTGACCATGGACGGTGATTTGCAAAACGACCCGCGCGATATTCCCAAATTGGTTCATCATTTGCTGTCTAAAGACCTGGACATGGTGGCCGGCTGGCGTCAGAACAGACAAGATGGTTTGTGGTTTCGCAAGATACCTTCAAAATTAGCCAATCGCTTAATTCGCAATGTCAGTGGGCTTAATTTTCAAGACCTCGGCTGCAGTCTGAAGGCCTTTAGAGCATCTGTGCTTCGCAAAGTGCGCCTGTATGGAGAGATGCACCGATTTATTCCTGCTTGGCTGGCCACTGTGACATCTCCGATGCGAATGGCTGAAATACCTGTATCGCACTTTCCTCGAATGAAAGGCCAATCTAAATACGGTCTTTCGCGAACATTTCGTGTCTTACTTGACCTCTTGTCCATTCACTATTTTTTAAGATTTGGCTCTAGACCAGGACATTTCTTTGGAGGACTTGGCAGCATCGTCACAGGAGTCGGTCTATTGATTCTCACTTACCTTGGCATCTTGAAAGTCATGGGCGAATCGATTGGTAATCGGCCCTTGATGTTTCTCGGATTCTTTGCTGTTGTCAGTGGACTGCAACTCCTAACAACGGGTGTTATTGCAGAGATTTTGATACGCACTTATTACGATGCTGGCAAATTCAATTCATATCACACGCTCGACGACTTTACTGCAAACCCCAACGAGGCGTGGCATGTCATTAAGTGATCAACCCCGATCATTCACTGGCAAATGGTTTTTGGGCGCCATGGCCTTGCTTGTTTTCTTTTTGTTGGGCCTAGATCAAGCGCTTTTATTTGATGTAGACGAAGGCGCATTCACGGAAGCCACCCGTGAAATGCTATTTTCTGGTGATTGGGGACACACCACCCTGAATGGTCTGGACCGCTTTGACAAACCCATTGGTGTTTATTGGTTGCAAGCGATCAGTGTGTCTATCTTTGGCATCAATGAGTTTGCTTTTAGGTTGCCTTCGGCACTGTCGGGTTGGCTATCAAGTCTGGCATTGGCTCGATTTGCGCATCAACAATGGGGCCCACGAGCGGGCGTGATGGCTGCTGTCATTTCAGCGACCAGCTTGGGGCCTTGGGCCATGGCAAGAACCGCTACAGCAGATGCCTTGTTGGGCCTTTTTTTCGTCTTGATTTTTATTGACCTCTGGCGAGTCATCAGTACCAACAGTGTTGCTTCCCGCAGAAAGCTAGCCCTCTGGGTTGCCTTGGGGCTTTTGGTCAAAGGCCCTGTGGCCATTGTTTTGCCAGTAGGCACATTGGCAATTTACGGCTTGCTTATTCCTCAAGCGCGTGCGCCGCTTAAGGCGCTATTCACCGATCTTGGAGCTTGGTTGGTTTTGCTTGCCGTGTCTTGTCCCTGGTACCTCTATGCCTATGAAAGGCACGGTCAAAGTTTTATCAATGGATTTTTCTTGAAACACAACGTCGAGCGCTTTATGGGCAGCATGGAAGGGCACTCGGGTCACTGGGCTTATTTCGCAGTTGCATTGCCCTTGTTGTGGTTGCCTTGGTCGACCTTGTTTTTGAGTGCAATTGCCAATTTCCGAACACAATGGCAACAACCGCTGTTGAAATACGCTTGGGTCTGGTTTGCCTTTGTGTTTTGTTTTTTCAGCATGGCCAATACCAAGCTTCCTCATTATTTGCTTTATGCAGGACCTGCGGTGTGTCTGTTGCTAACCACGGCAGCAGTGTCAGCTAGCCGCCGAATGTGGGCCTTGACTTGGGCTGTTGCAATGTCTGGCTTGGCCGCAATTCTTTTGCTGCCAAGTTATTTGCAGCAGCACCCTGAATGGGTGGCTGACGTTTTTTACAAAAGCTTGTTTGATGCGTCACCTCACACCCAGATGAAGGTTTGGTTGTTTGCACTTCCCTTGCTACTCTATATTGCGCCTGCTTTAAATCATGTGTTGCGCGTGGCCAAACCTGCCAACACCTATATGACCCATGGATTTGGGTTTATGTCCTTTTCGGTTTTTCAAGCCAGCGTTTTAGCACTCGTTGTATTGCCATGGTGGTCGCAAACACTTCAGGCTCCAGTGCAAGGACTCGCTTTGAAGTTTCGTGATCAGTCCAGCACCATTGTTCAATGGGGTGTTCACCTTCCTTCGTTCGCCACTTACAGGCGACAAGAGGCTCCCAGACGAGAGCCACTGCCAGGCGAGATGGCCTTGGTCAAGAACACCAAAGCGTATTGGCCTTCAGACTGGGAAACGCTGGAGGTGATAGGGCCCCTTGCCGTTGTGAAGTCGCCAGACTCATTGAGAAACAAACCATGACGCATCCCAGGCAGCCATTGCGCACACGAGTTTTGAAAAAGAATTTTCATTGCCTGCCGGGATGTATCGGATTGTTTTTGCTTGCATCATTGGTTTTCAGTGTTTACCCACAATTGGACCTGTGGGCATCCCATTTGTTTTACGCAGATTCTGGAAATTTCCCTGCTAACGAGATGTTGCTGGTCAAGGCCATCTACCACGGTACACCATGGGCAGGTCGCTTGCTGTTTGCGAGCTCAATTTTGATTTTGATATTGGCAGTCTTGAAGCCTTCTAAGGTTTCAAGAAGGCATTGGCGTCGTGCTTCTGCCGTTGTTGCCGTGGTTGTTTTAGGCATTGGACTTTTGGTGCATACAGTGTTGAAGGACGGCATGGGACGTCCTCGTCCTCGGGATGTGCAGGCTTTTGCGGGCCCTGCTGCATTTGTTCCTGTCTTTGTACCGAGTCAATTCTGTCATACGAACTGCTCATTTGTAAGTGGGCATGCTGCGGTTGGATTTGCGCTCATGTCCTTGGGCATGTTCGCCATTCGCAGAAAGCGGCAATTTTGGCTTCTCACGGGCTTGGCCGTGGGCGGCTTTATTGGTCTGGCGCGAATAGCGCAGAGAGGCCATTTCTTAAGCGACATTGTTTTTTCCTTGATCGCTATTTGGTCATCTCACTTGTTGATCAGAGCTGTCTGGTTGCGATTTAGAGGGTGGCAGATCCATAAAAGGGCCGTTCCCATTTCCAATATGCATCAAAGTTTGTAACAATTAAGGGCAATCGCGCACCAAAGTAGAGATCTTCATCAAATTGTCATCAAATTGAAATTTATGGAGTCAATACTAAGACTGTGATCCTTGTAAAAAGGCAGATTTCTAATTTAAGAATGGATGCGACCAATTGAGCAAGACAACTTCATTGACTTCTGATGACTCAAATTCTGGCATCAACTTGCTTGACCGTGACGGAAGTATCCTGGCTTTCAATGAGCGTGTTTTAGATTGGGCGAAACGACCAGAAGTTCCGCTTTTAGAACGGCTACGTTATCTTTGTATCGTTTCTTCTAATTTGGACGAATTTTTCGAAGTGCGTGCTGACTTGCACATGTCAGCTTTTAGAGGCGGAGACGAAAAGGGCACTTACAACATCAAAACATTTGAGACCGTCTATCACACGGCCAGAGATTTGGTGGCCGAACAATACAGTTTGTACAACGCTGTTTTGCTGCCCAGTTTGCACAAAGTAGGCATCAAATTACTTTCTCATGGCGAGAGAAATTTGGTTCAAAAAAAATGGGTTCAAGATTATTTCAGGCGAGAAGTTAAGCCACTGTTGGTGCCTGTAGGTCTTGATCCTGCTCACCCATTCCCCCAAGTCGCCAACAAATCCTTGAACTTCATTGTTCAATTGTCTGGCAAGGATGCGTTTGGCAGGTCCAATGACATTGCCATTGTCAAAGTGCCCAGAGTTTTGCCCAGGGTCATTGCGCTTCCTGCCAAAGTAGCAGGTCATGGCAAAGCGTTTGTTCTATTGTCCAGCGTCATTCGTGCAAATTTGGATGAATTATTCCCAGGTCGAGAAGTCGGACAATTTTCGCAGTTTAGGGTCACAAGAAACTCAGACTTGTCAGTTGATGAGGAAGAAGTTGAGAACTTGCGAACAGCCTTGCGCAAGGGCTTGCAACACCGTCAATATGGACAAGCATTGCGTTTAGAAGTTTCGGACAGTTGCTCTGAATATTTGTCTGACTTTTTGCTCAAGCAATTCAGCCTGCCTAAATCTGCTTTGTTTCGAGTTGCAGGTCCTGTGAATTTGGTTCGTCTCAGTCAACTCATTGATTTGGTAGACGATCCAGCATTGCTTTTCCCTGCTTATCAATCGAGTTTTCCCAAACAGTTAAAGCAAGGCGAATCCATTTTTGTTCGGTTGCAAAAAGAGGATGTGCTTATTCATCAACCGTTTGAAAGTTTTGATGGCGTTTTGGCGTTCCTCAAGGAGGCTGTTGAAGACCCCAAAGTGCTGGCAATTAAACAAACCATTTATCGAACTGGCAGTGATCCTGCCATGATGAATTTACTTCGAGAGGCTGTCAGACGCGGAAAAGAAGTAACCGCTGTAGTCGAACTAAAGGCTCGTTTCGATGAAGAAGCCAATATCAATTGGGCAGAGGAATTGGAGTCTGTGGGTGCACAAGTCGTTTATGGTGTCGTGGGCTTGAAAACGCACGCCAAAATGTTGTTGGTCACACGTCGAGAGGGGCGCGTGCTCAAGCGATATGGTCATTTGTCGACAGGCAATTACAACCCCAGAACGGCAAAGCTTTATACAGATTTGAGCTACCTCACGAGCGACGCACGCATGACCGCAGACATGGACACCTTGTTTGTTCATCTTGCAAGTCCAAGTCGTTTGGGAAGAATGCACAAGTTGTGGTCTGCACCATTTCACTTGCAGATGAACATGGTAGAAAAAATTGAAGCAGTTGGCGCGGCTGCTCTCAAAGGCTTGCCAGCAAGGATTGTGGCGAAAATGAATTCGTTAACCGATCCAGTACTTATCCATGCCCTCATTTTGGCAGGTCAAAAAGGTGCGCAAATTGATTTGATCGTCAGAGGCGCATGCATGTTGCCTGCTGGCATTTCAGGCAAGACCGACAACATTCGCGTTCGGTCCATCATTGGCAGGTTTTTAGAGCATTCTCGTGTCTTCTTTTTTGAGGTTGGCACAGTGCAAGATATTTACCTGTCAAGTGCCGACTGGATGACCCGCAATATGACTCGCCGAGTTGAGTTGGCTTGGCCCGTTTTGGAACTGTCTTTGAGACAAAGACTGGTTGACGAATGTCTGTTAGCTTATTTGCATGACACACGCAATGCTTGGACTTTAGATGCTGATGGTAAATACCGTCGTGTGGAGAAGCAAGGACGAAAACCTCAAAGTGCGCAAGCGTTGCTGATGCAGAAGTATTTGCCGGTTCGTTCAAAGTCTGGTTAAGTTGAGTCAATTCGTCCAAACTTGAAAATAAGCATCAAAGATGGATTTAATTTTTTGGCGACATGCTGAAGCATTTGAATCCTTGGAAGGTCAAGATGACCTTTCACGTACGCTGACGCCTAAGGGCGAAAAGCAAGCCGCCAGAATGAGTCAGTGGCTAGATCGGCAGTTGCCTGAAGGCATTCGTGTCATGTCCAGCCCAGCGGTTCGTTGTGAGCAAACCGTTAAGAAGCTTGGTAGAAAAGTAAAATACAAATCTGAGCTTTTGCCCAACGCCAGCTTGGATGATTTGTTGGTCACGGCGGGTTGGCCAGATTCTAAAATGTCGGTGTTGATTGTGGGCCACCAGCCTGTATTGGGACAGGCGGTGGCTTACTTATTGGGGCTTCCAAACGGCGAATGCTCGGTTAGAAAGGGCGCCGTTTGGTGGCTTAGAAGCAGAGTGCGAGAAGGTGATACACAATCGATTGTGGTGAGTGTTCAAACACCCGAGCTTCTTTGATTACGACTTGGCGGGCCGTCCAGTTTTCAATGCCGGCACATTGGTTAAAGCAGCCAAAAATGCTTTGTCGTTCAGGCTGCTTAAGAGCTTGAGGCCAGCACGCAAAATTTCATTTTTCTTCGCGCTGTGTTTTAAACCAAGGGCTTTTTGTTTCAAGCCAGCAATGGCTTGGTATTCGTCTTTGGGAAATGTGAAGCTGTCTCTTACCAGCTTTGGCTTTTTGAGATTTGCCTCGACAACTGGCGGAACTGTTGGCGCAGCTTTGGCTTTGGCTTTGTCCTTGGGCTGGGTAGAGGCCTTCTTTGTAGGCGCAGCCGGAGTTTTATTTACGGGCTTCTTGTTCACAATGGCTTTGGTCTTCACAGGTGCTTTGATGGCCGTTTTGCGAGGGGCTCTTTTAGTGGCTTTGCGTGCAGTCTTTTTAGCTGTAGGTAAAGAAATCTGAGTTGTAGCTGTGGCTGATTTTTCAGCGACTTTGGCAGAACCAGGGTTTGCGGTTTGCTGGATGGTGTTCTCAGTGGACATGTTCAAAATTGAAAAAGAATTAAACGTGTAAATAGTTTATATCGTTTTTCCATTGATTTCAACCATTTCGAGTTGCCAAGTGGTTTTTTGCCAAGCGATGCATTCTTCTCGAAGTAAATGGGCAGATTGAGGCCATTGCTGAATCCAGGATTTTTTGCATTGAATGACAAATCCAGTTTTGTTATCGTCTGCAATTTTGAGGCTGATGCCTTTGAGGTCTGGGTCTCTTCTTGCGTGGCACAAAATGGCAGCAACTCGCAGACTCATCAACTGAATCATGAACTCGGGGTTTTTCAATTCAATCTCTAACTTTTTGAGCTTGCCACGATGACCAAGAATGAGCTGGCTTAGGCGATGCAACTCCGACATGGAAAAGCCTGGCAAGTCGGCATTGTCAAGAATATAAGCGCCATGCTTGTGAAAATCGCTGTGTGAAATGCGTGTGCCGATTTCAAGCAAATGGGCTGCCCAACCGAGTTTTTTTTCAAGTCGCAAAGCTCGGTCTGAATCACAGGTCGATTTGTCTAAAACACCTTTGAACAAATTGACGGCTGTTTTCTGCACGCGTTCTGCTTGCTCAACATCAACTGCAAATCGATTGCCTAAAGCGGCCACCATGGTGGTGCGCAGATCGGTGTTTTCTTCTCTTTGTAAAAGATCGTACAAAACGCCATGTCTGAGTGCGCCTTGTGCGGCGTGCATGGTGTCAATTTGCATCAGATCGAAGAGGGCGCATAAGACAGCCAAACCCCCGCCGAGGACTGGTTTTCGATCTTCTTTAACGCCTTCCAGTCGAAGGGCATCAACTTGTACTGACTTGATTAATTTTTCTTTGAGCCAGTTCAGCCCTTCACGGGAGATTGTTTCTTCTGGCCAACCCGCAGCTTGCAGAACATCGGCTACAGCACCAATGGTTCCAGACGAGCCATAGGCAACATCCCAAGAATTCTTTGGGTACAAAGACAAGGCTTCATCGAGTACAGCTTTTGCCGCAACTTCGGCCCAATCAAATGCAGAAACAGAGAATTCTCCGTCTGCAAAGTATTTCATGGACCACTTCACGCTACCTACGCGATAGGACTCCATGGTTTGAGGCTTGAAGCCACTGCCTAGAATGATTTCGGTTGACCTACCACCGATGTCAATGACCAAGCGCTTCTCTTCAGATTGAGGCAGTAAATTGACAACCCCAGAGTAAATTAAACGAGCCTCTTCTCGGCCAGAAATCACCTCGATTGGAAACCCTAGGAGTTTCTCTGCGTGGCTAAGAAACTCGTCTCTGTTTTTTGCCTCGCGAAGGGTTTGGGTGGCAACTGCGCGAACGAACTTGGTCCCAAAACCAGAAAGTCTTTCAGAAAATCGAGCCAAACATTCCCAACCGCGTTGCATGGCTTCAAGAGATAGCATTCGGTCAGCATCGAGTCCGTTGCCTTGCCTGACGGTTTCTTTGAGGTATTCGACACGCCGAATATGCCCATGCTCCAACACCCCAATTTCCAGACGAAAGCTGTTGGAGCCCAAATCAATGGCTGCTAATAATTGTCCGTTTTGCATCTCAATACGTCAGTCTTGCTCAGAAATTTCGTCAAAGGTTCTGATTTTGTGTCTAAATTTTGTCATTTTGATGACAATGACTGCGAATAATTCTAGTTCACCCAAATGAGGCGTACTCAACCTTAAAGACGACGAATAAATTATGACGTCTACAAATTGACATTAATTTGTCACAATTGAGGTCTAAATTGGTGGGGTGTTGCAAAAGAGTGCTGTAAATTTGCGGCTAACAGTTTGCGCATATCAAAACTAAGTATCAACCCCTGAATCAAGGATTCAACATGTTAAAGACCAAATCATTTTTAGCGGCATTGGGCTTATCAGCCATTGCTGTTACTTCCATGGCGGCCGAGCTGACCGGCGCAGGCGCTACCTTTCCTTTCCCAATCTATGCCAAATGGGCAGAAGCTTACAAAGCTAAAACTGGCCACAGCATGAATTATCAATCCATCGGTTCATCGGGAGGCATCAAACAAATCAAAGCAAAAACTGTTGACTTTGGTGCTACTGATGCACCTTTGAGCGCAGAAGAGTTGGACAAAGAAGGCTTGGTTCAGTTCCCTGCCATCATTGGCGGTGTTGTGGCTGTGGTGAACATCGAGGGTATCAAGCCGGGTCAGTTGAAGATGTCTGGTGACATGTTGGCTGATGTTTTTTCTGGTGTCATTGGCAAGTGGAACGACAAGCGCATTGCAGACATGAATCCAGGTGTTGCATTGCCTGATGCTGCTATCACGGTGGTTCACCGTGCTGATGGCTCTGGCACAACCGCTGTGTTCACAGACTACTTGGCCAAAGTGAATGCCAATTGGAAATCGACGGTTGGTGCTGGTGCAGCGGTTAAATGGCCAGCTGCCTCTTCAGTGGGCGGAAAAGGCAATGAAGGTGTTGCAGCCAACGTGTCACGCATCAAAAACTCAGTGGGTTATGTTGAGTTTGCCTATGCCAAGAAAAACAACATGTCGCACCTGAACCTGCGTAACCTGGCCGGTCAAGTGGTGGCTCCTGATGACGACACATTTGCTGCAGCCTCTGCCAGCACAGACTGGTCAAAAATTCCAGGCATGAGCATCTACCTGACCAACGCACCTGGCGCTAAGTCATGGCCCATCACTGGTGCTTCTTTCATCTTGCTGTTCAAAGAGCCTGTTAACAAAGCCAACTCTGCCGAAGTCTTGAAGTTCTTTGACTTTGCTTTCAAAGAAGGCAAAAAAATGGCGGCTGATTTGGAATACGTGCCCATGCCTGATGCAACCACAGACTTCATTCGCAAGAGCGTTTGGTCTAATGTGAACTTGAAGTAATTGAATCAGTTATGAACGACGCAGACATTTTGATGACCCCACATCGCCAGAGCGTATTGCGCTGGCAAAGGTGGCAGGATTTCTTATTTGAAAAAACGACCATGGTTTTCGCGCTGTCTACTTTGGTAGCGCTGACCGGCATCATTGTCTCGTTGTTCATCAGCTCATGGCCTGTCTTAACGACTTTTGGCTTTGAGTTTTTCTATACAGTTGAGTGGGACATCATCAACTCTAAGTTTGGCGGCTTGATCGCCATTTTTGGAACAGTGGCCACTGCATCCATTGCTATTTTGATTGCCTTGCCCTTGAGTTTTGGCATTGCTGTGTTTTTAACTGAAACATGCCATATGTCATTGCGCCGTCCTTTAGGCACGGCCATTGAGTTGTTGGCTGCGGTGCCATCTATCATTTATGGCATGTTTGGTTTGTTTGTATTTGCGCCGCTGTTTGCAGAATATGTGCAGCCAGCATTGGCTGGCACGCTGGGTCAGCTCCCTGGCCTTGGCATTTTATTTACAGGCGCCTTCAATGGCATTGGTATTTTGGCAGCCGGTCTTATTTTGGCCATGATGATTTTGCCCTTCATTGCGTCTGTCATGCGCGATGTGTTTGAAATTGTGCCGTCCATTTTAAAAGAGTCAGCCTATGGCATAGGTTGCACAACTTGGGAAGTGGTTACGAAGATTGTTTTACCTTATACCAAAACTGGTGTTGTAGGGGGTGTCATGCTGGGTTTAGGCCGAGCACTCGGTGAAACCATGGCCGTCACTTTTGTGATTGGAAATGCACACAAACTGTCACCATCCTTGTTTTCACCTGGTAACTCGATTGCCTCTACCTTGGCCAATGAATTTGGTGAGGCAGAGCCCGGTTTGCACTACGCGTCCTTGTTCTCACTTGGCTTGGCCTTGTTCTTAATTACATTGGTGGTTTTGTCTTTGGCAAAGTGGATGTTGATTCACGCAGAAGCCAAGAAAGGCATGAAGTCATGAGTCATTCGACCTTCAAGGACCCCTCCATTTACGCAAGACGTAAAAGGGCCAATTTCATAGGCCTTGTGCTTTCAATGTCCGCCATGGCCATTGGCTTGATATTTCTGCTTTGGATTCTGAGCATCTTGATGTTCAAAGGCTTTTCCGCTTTGAGTTTATCCATGTTGACCCATAGTACGCCTGCGCCAGGCTCTGAAGGTGGTGGATTGGCAAACGCCATTGTGGGCAGCTTGATGATCGTGGTCTCGTGTTCATTGCTAAGTACTCCCATTGGCGTGTTAGCAGGCGTTTATTTGTCCGAGTACGGAGATCGAAGCAAAATAGCTGCCATCACTCGCTTTGTGAATGACATCATGTTGTCTGCCCCTTCCATTGTGATTGGCTTGTTTGTTTATGCCTTGGTGGTTGTGCCTTCCAAACATTTCTCTGGTTGGGCGGGCACGATTGCTTTGTCCTTGATTGCCATTCCTGTGGTTGTTCGTACTACCGAGAATATGTTGAAATTGGTACCAGTCAGTCTGCGTGAAGCAGCATTTGCTTTGGGTGCACCGAAGTGGAAAGTATCTACCTCTGTGGTTTTGAAGGCTGCCAAGAGCGGCGTCATGACTGGTTTGTTGCTGGCACTGGCGCGTGTCAGTGGCGAAACAGCCCCCTTGCTGTTCACTGCATTGAACAACCAATTCTTCACATTGGACATGAACAAGCCCATGGCCAATTTGCCAGTTGTTATCTTCCAATTTGCCATGAGCCCTTACGACAATTGGGTCAGCTTGGCATGGGGAGGTGCACTTCTCATTACCTTGACTGTGCTGGCGCTTAATATCGTTGCACGAGTTGTGTTCCGCGAAAAAGTTGCGGTTTAAACATTCAACAGACACATTAAGATGAATACACTGCCTGCCACTAAAGAAACTATTCTTGAAGTTCGTAATTTGAACTTCTTTTACGGCGCTTTTCAAGGTCTGAAAAATATCAATTTGGACATTGAAAAAAATACCGTCACTGCATTCATTGGTCCTTCGGGCTGTGGAAAGTCAACGCTGCTAAGAGCCTTGAATCGCATGTACGACCTTTACCCAGGACAACGGGCTGAAGGAGAGATTAATTTTGATGGTGAGAACATACTCCATCCTAAACAAGATTTAAATTTGTTAAGGTCGCGCATTGGTATGGTTTTCCAAAAGCCAACTCCATTCCCCATGTCCATTTATGACAACATTGCCTTTGGTGTGAAGTTGTATGAAAACCTGTCACGCAGTGACATGGACGACCGTGTTGAGTGGGCTTTGCAAAAGGCCGCTATTTGGGATGAGGTTAAAAACAAGTTGAATCAAAGTGGTTTGTCATTATCGGGCGGTCAGCAGCAACGTTTGTGCATCGCTCGAGGTATTGCAGTGAAGCCATCTATTTTGTTGTTAGACGAGCCAACCTCCGCACTTGACCCTATCTCTACTGGCAAAGTGGAAGAATTGGTACATACATTGAAGAGTGAATACACTGTGGTCATGGTGACCCATAACATGCAGCAGGCAGCCCGTGTGTCGGATTACACGGCTTATATGTATTTGGGTGAACTCATGGAATTTGGTGAAACAGACCAAATTTTCATGAAACCAGCGCGTCAAGAAACTGAAGACTACATTACAGGCCGATTCGGCTAATTAGGAAAGAGCAATCATGGATAAGCATATTTCAAGTCAATTTGATGCTGAATTAGGTGGCGTCTCTTCCCGTGTTCTGGAGTTGGGTGGATTGGTTGAATCTCAAATTCGCCATGCCGTTTATTCTTTGTCTCAGTTCAATACAGAAGTAGCAGATCAGGTCATTGCCACTGAAGCAAAAGTCAATTCCATGGAAGTCGAAATTGACCGTGACTTGTCGTCGATCATCGCGCGCCGCCAACCTACAGCAAGGGATCTTCGCCTTTTAATTGCTATTTCTAAGATCACAGCTAATTTAGAGCGTGCTGGTGATGAGTCAGAAAAAATCGCCCGCATGGTGAAATCTATCATCGGAAGTGGAAGTGCCCGTGCATTGCCGTCCTCTGAGTTGAGAATTGCTGCTGATCTGGCTTCGGGCTTGCTTCGCAAAGCGCTTGATGCGTTTGCACGACTCGACGTTACAGAGGCCGTTTCGATTTTGAAAGAAGACGATTTGATTGATGCAGAGTTTGACGGCTTTGTTCGCAAATTGGTAACCTACATGATGGAAGACCCGCGCACTATCTCAGCCAGTTTAGACTTGTTGTTTGTGGCCAAAGCCATCGAACGTATAGGTGACCACTCTAAAAATATAGCTGAGTTCATCATCTATGTCGTCAAGGGTGCTGACGTTCGTCACATTGCTTTGGCAGAAGTGGAGTCTGTTGTCAAATGAGAAGCTTGCCTCGCATTCTGATTGTGGAAGATGAGCCCGCCATTGCAGAACTCATTGCCGTTAATTTACGCCACAATGGGTTTCAGCCAATTTGGGCCATGGACGGTGAGACCGCTCAAAAAGAGTTGGACGACGTTCTTCCCGATGTTATTTTGCTAGATTGGATGCTGCCTAAGGAAAGTGGTCTTTCACTTGCCAAAAAGTGGCGTGCAGACAAACGGTCTCAAACCATTCCAATTTTGATGCTCACAGCAAGGGGCGATGAAGTGGATCGGGTTGCTGGTCTTGATGCTGGTGCCGACGATTACATCGTCAAACCATTTTCTACCAAAGAATTGCTGGCTCGAATTCGTGCGGTTCTAAGAAGACGTTCGCCTGAGCAATCGGCTGGCCGAATTCAAATGGGACAGTTGCTTTTGGACGCAGACACTCATCGCGTGAGTTACCAAGAACAACCGCTGAAACTTGGACCTACAGAATTCAAATTGCTTCAATACTTCATGACGCACAAAGAGCGTGTTCACAGTCGTGGGCAACTGCTTGATCGCGTTTGGGGTGATCACGTTTTCATAGAAGAGCGTACTGTTGATGTTCATGTCAAAAGACTTCGTGAAGCCTTATGTGGTGCTGGTAACATGGTTGAAACTGTTCGTGGGGCTGGCTATCGCTTCACCGAAATGACTCAAACCACAAATACAACTGCAACTGGCTGATCAGGCTGGTTTATTTCGGCAGAATCTTCTTATGGTCACCCGCACTGTCAGCCTCTTCTTTTGGATGGCTGTTGCCGCTATTTCTGGCTATTGGCTGCTTCCAAGCTCTGGACATCTTTTAGGAGCATTTTTTGTTTGTCTTTTCACGGTTATCAAAGACCTGTGGAAAGGCCAAAAAATAACAGAATGGCTGCGCCATAACAATGTGAAAGAACCGCCTCAAATGGATGGAATATGGGGTGATTTGATTGATCGGATGCGTCGTATTCTGAATGAACAACGCAAGCAGACTCAATACGAAGAGCAAAAGCTGCAAGATTTTTTACTCGCCATTCAAGCATCACCAAACGGTGTTGTGCTGCTAGATCCAGAGGGCAGAATTGAATGGTGCAATCAAACAGCTGCCCAGCATTTAGGTATGGACGCAAAACGTGACTTGATGCAACACGTTGTCCATTTGGTACGCGACCCTGTTTTCAAGAAGTACTATTCCAGCGAATCGCATGATGGTGAAGTCATCATCGATGGCCGAAGTGTCTTCTTGCAAAAATCTGTGAAATTGTCTGTTCAGCTTCATAACTATGGTGAAAGCAGACAGTTGCTACTAACACGTGATGTAACGACTGTGGCTCATGCAGATGCTATGCGACGTGATTTTGTGGCCAATGTGTCACATGAAATTCGAACGCCATTGACCGTCATGAGCGGCTTCATTGAAACATTGCAAAGTTTAAATTTAGAAAAAAACGAGCGAGAGAAATACCTTGATTTGATGGCCGTGCAAGCAAGCCGCATGCAGGATTTAGTCAATGACTTACTGATTCTTTCTCAATTAGAAGGTAGCACGCTGCCTTCAACCAACGAGCCTGTCTCTTTGCAAGTCTTGATGTCAAGCATTGAATCAGAAGCTCGTGGCCTCTCTGCATCGCAATTGTTTGAAAATCAAGATCCACAGATCTTGAATTTTGAAACCCCAGAAAGTGTTCAGTTGCACGGTGCTAACAAAGAACTTCACAGTGCAATTTCGAATTTGGTTAACAATGCCGTCCGCTATACCCCTTCGGGTGGCCTGATCACTTCAAGTTGGTCTTTGCTGCCCGATCAGAGAATTCAATTCAGCGTGGCAGATACCGGCCCTGGCATCGCATCTGAGCATCTTTCGCGCTTAACTGAACGGTTCTACAGGGTAGATAGAAGTCGCTCTAGAGAATCGGGTGGCACTGGCTTGGGGCTTGCTATTGCAAAACACGTGATGCAACGGCATGGCGGCGAATTGAAAATTGAAAGCGAACTGGGCAAAGGATCTAAGTTCACACTGATCTTCCCGGCTTCACGCGTTATGCTGGAAACAGAATCACTTTAGATGCTTGTCAAATATATAAAAGCAAGACTTTTGATTAAATCGGTGCTTAAAAGCTTGTGAAACTCCTGCAAGTTGAGAGTTCCTTGTTTCAAGTCTTGAATGAAGAGCACAGACATAGACAATCAATGTCATCAAAAATTCACAAATAAGCCGTCTTTGAGTCACAAAAGATTTCTACGATAGCTCAGCCAATTGAAGTTTTCATTTCATTTGCGTATTTAACTTTTTTCTTGAAATACCATGACTCAAAAAATTGCACCTCAGCCAAAACGTCTTGCCTATCTTGTTTCTTTAGCTGTTCTTTCATTGGCAGCAGCGCCTCAAGTTTACGCACAAACTGCAACGACAGTTGACTTGGGCACCATCGGTGCAACAACAGCCGCGGGTGCGTTCAGAAGTGGCGAAGCCATCAAAGGTACGGCATCGGCTGTAGCGCCAACGCAGGCAAGTTTGCAAGCAACTCAGCCACAATCTATCATCACTCGTGAGTTCATTGATTTGTCTGTAGCACCTACAGCAGAGTACAGCCGCATTGTGAACATTGCGCCTAGCTTATCCGGTGACTCAGCCAATGGCCCTGGCCTCAGTGAAACCAAAACCACATTGCGCGGCTTTAGTGACGACCAATACAACATCACATTTGATGGTATTCCATGGGGCGATACCAACAACCCAGCCCACCATTCCACATCGTTCTTCCCAGCCTTCACCATTGGTGGTGCAGTGGTTGAGCGTGGCCCTGGCAATGCCAGCAACTTGGGTTATGCCACCTTCGGCGGCTCTATCAACTTGTTTTCCAAGAAGCCCTCTCAAGAAAAATCGACCACCTTTTACTCTAGCTTTGGATCATGGAATACAAGCTTGGTAGGTGTTGGCTATGAAAGCGGCCGCATGCCCGACCAAGGTGATGCAACGCTGCAATTGAACGTTCAAGAATTGAAGTCCGATGGCTACCTGAGCTACAGCCCTGTGAAAAGTGACAACCTTACTGTGAAGTTTGAGCGTCCCATTGGTGATTCAAGTTTGTTGACTGCGTTCTCTACTGTGAATCAAATTCACTATGCTCAGCCAGACAGCAACAAGGGCGCCACCTTGAGTCAAATTGCCAAGTACGGCAAAAACTTCCAATTGGACAATGATCCAAAGAGCATGAACTATCAGGGCTACAACGCCACAACCAAAGATACTGATTTTTCTTACTTGCGTTTGCGCAGCGAACTGGGCAATGGCTGGAACACGGACAATCAGGTTTATACCTATGCTTACAACAACCAAACCAAATCTTCTACAGATCCAACTTGGACAGGCACCACAGGCACCAACGCAGACCCACGTCGCACAGCCCCTTCTGGCACGTATGTCACTGCTAAGAACATTGCACTCAATGGCAACATTCCTGGCATTGACAAGCAAAACAAATACCGTGTTGTCGGTGACATTTTCAAGGCCACCAAGCAATTGGATGCAGGCTTGATTCGTGCAGGTGTGTGGTACGAAACATCTGAAACTGATCGTCACCAATACGACATTGATTTGACCACTGGCGGTTACAACCGCAAAGAAGGTACGGTTGCAAATGGTGCTTTCTTGCAAGGAAGCACGCGCCCAATCGACAGTGTCTTGTTTGACCAGCAATCTAAGATTACAAACACTCAGCCATTTGCTGAATTTGAGTGGAAAGCCAGTGCAGATACAACGGTTACGCCAGGCGTAAAGGCAGTCAACATCACCCGTTCAGTGTCGTCACCTGTTGAGCAAACAACGCGTGAATTGAACCATTCAGCTTCTAAAACTTATACAGCTACACTGCCATTCTTGACAGTGAACAAGCAGATCAGTAAAGAATTGGCTGTGTATGGCCAATACGCTGAAGGCTTCCAAATCCCTGATCTGAAAACTTTCTACATCAACAACCCTAGCTTGAATAGCTCAGTTCCCCAGAAATCAACCAATTACCAGTTGGGCGTGGTGGGCAAGTCTGACAAAATGACTTGGGACTTGGACATTTATCAAATTAACTTCACCAACAAATTGGTGTCCAATGGTTTGACAGGTGCCAACGCAGCTTTCATCAACATTGGCGGCGCCACTTACAAAGGTGTTGAAGGTCAGATGGCTTATGTGGTTGACGGTGGCTTCTCTGTGTTTGCCAATGGCTCCATTAACAAAGCACTGGCCAACGACACAGGCAAGCAAATTTCTGGTGCACCAGAAATGACAGCGGCTATCGGTGGTTTGTTTGCACAAGGTCCTTGGGCTTCTTCTTTGATCATGAAGCGTACGGGCGCTGTGTACCAAAAAGACTTTACCAATCAGGCTTACTACGACTTCTACAAAACCGCAGCCTACGATAATCTGGATTTCGGCGTGTCTTACAGCATGAAGAATGTGGCTCAGTTCAAAGCTGTCAAAGTTCAGTTGAATGTGTTCAATTTGGCCAACAGCCAAAAAGCTACAGCCATTACGGCCGCCAGTTCTACTGTCACAGGTACTGCATACGACACCTACATTTTCCAAGCGCCACGCAGTGCGCAGATTTCAGTCAAAGCTGACTTCTAAATATGACACTGAGCAAGCTGTTTGAACTGGCGAACGCCTCTGGCGGTACGCTGTATCTCATGGCTTTGCTCTTGTTGGTGGCCTTAACTGTCATCATCGAGCGAAGCCGTTACTTGTCCAAAATGCAACAAGACGGTGAGAGCCTCATTGATTTGTTACACGATGGTTCTGCCTTGAACAAAGAAGTGTTATTGCAAGCATTGCAAAAACATGAAAATTTACCGCATGCCAGTGTGGTTCATGCTTCCTTGATTGAGCCAGACACTTCCGATCGTGATGCTTGTGCAGGTCATTTGGAAGAAGCCATCATGCGCGAAGTGCCCACCTTAGACCGTTCCCTGTGGGTGCTTGATACCGTCATTACGCTGGCACCGTTGCTAGGCTTGTTTGGCACCATCATTGGCATGTTTGGCGCTTTTTCAGTGCTGGGCGATTTGCAAAATGGTGCGGGTCAAGTCACGGGTGGTATTGCCGAGGCTTTGATTG
>Ga0114960_10000502_pt1 | contig 32801 bp, 32 predicted proteins | sample C_130625_MF_Meta_FD_92637 | JGI IMG/M metagenome (GOLD analysis project Ga0114960, IMG submission 92637) | Freshwater microbial communities from Lake Croche, Canada to study carbon cycling - C_130625_MF_MetaG | ecosystem: Environmental > Aquatic > Freshwater > Lake | place: Lake Croche, Canada... | reverse complement strand
TCAAAATTGACTCCCAGGTTGCCAAGGGAATCATCCAGCTGCAGATCAAAGGCATCGGCATTGCCGGTGTTCTTGATTACCACCGTATAGGTGAGCAGATCACCTGCATCCATGCCGCCGGTGGGGGTTACCGATTTCTGAATAGTGAATTGTGGCTCGACCACCACTACATCCATGCTGGCGCTTTGCTGGCTAATGCCATCAAAATTAAAGCGGCCGATATTTTTAAGACTGGCTCCTTTCTTGTTGGAAGCAATATTATCTACCCGGGCATTGAACTCCAATACCACGGATTCGGTAACATTATTATCCCGATCTAGATCCCCCAGGGTGCCCAGGGACCAGGTAAGGGCTTGGCCATTGATAGTGGGGGCCGGAGCCGCCTGGCTGGGCAGCACCAATGTGTTATCACCACTGCTGACTTGGAAATACTTGGCGATGGGATCTGCCAGGGTCCAGCTAAAGCTATTGACACTGGAACCCACCAATGCCAGCTTGGCGGTGCCATCATTAAGGAACGATAATCCAGCGGGCAAAACATCGCTCACCTGAAAACCCTTCAATTCCCCCTCAGGGATATTCACCTGCAGCCGATAGCGCACAATCTCACCGATGGCCACATTATTGCCACTGGTGCTGGCCTCAGAAGTACTCACCACCGACTTGGTAATTTCACCCTTGCGCAGATTTACTGTGGCCAAATCATTCAGATTTGTTAACCCTGGCAGGAAGGTACTAGCCCCCGGTGTTTGTACGTTGGCATAGTCTTCGAGGATGCCTTTGTTAATCAACGATCCGCCGCCAATGGGCAAATTCCCATAGGCACTGGTATCAACAACCGCATCGAATACCACCACGGCGATGTTGCGACCGCTACTGGCGCTGTAGCCATCAATGGCGCCGCCGTTGAGCCCGTCCCCACCGCTGGCGGGGGTGGCGCCGGGGTCGGTGAGCATCACCCCATTGGCTGAAAAGAAATCGGCGGCCGTGGCAGCGGAACCATCGGGCTTGGTGTAAGCGAGGGCTACTCCGGTGCCATCAACGATGGAAAGGTTGCCGGCATAGCTCAACCCCGGCGGCAACTCGTCGCGCAATTGCACATCAAAAGCGCCGCGATAGCTGGTGCCGATATTTTCAATAACAATTGCAAATCGCACCAAGTCGCCGGCATCAAGATTCGAGACATTTGAATCAAGGATGCTGCTCTTTACTGCACCGGTGGAACCATTTTCGCCAGCAGTACTGATGGCGGAGCTACTTAAAATACCGTTGCCACTGCCCCCTGAAAAAGGGGCCCCGGCACTGCCGGCCAGGGCAAAGATTACGCCATCGGTATTTATGGCTGGGCTATAGCTGGCCGGGATATTACCAGCGCCGGGCTGGCCTTTATCGCGGCTGGTGCTCACCACCCCCTTGCGGATTTTCAGGTCGGGGGATAGGCGCTCGCCAATCGCCACCGCCAGGTCAGTGGAATGCTTAACCCCATCGGAGGAACTGTAATTGAGCTGGGAGATATTTGTTTGCTCTAGCCGGTCGGCCATCACCGCCGCAGTGGCCGTAACGGTGTAGTAAAGATCTACAACCTGACCCTTATTTACCTGGTCAGAGGTATTTGGGAAACTGGCAAGCAACTGATTGGTGCCAGGGCCCACCTGAAGCTGATTACCCTGGAGCTGGGGCGCCGAGTGCTCACTGCCATAGGCGAAACGGCCGGCAGCCGGAGGATTGGCGGCCGTGGCGCCACTGCCGCCTGCTTCAAAGGCAGCCTTGAAAACACCATTGGCTGCATCATTGGCCACACTGAAACCAGGGGTGGGCAACCAATCCAGCAGCTCCATGGCCTGCAGATCGCCAGTGGGCAGCACCGCCCGCAATCGATAGGTGACCGTGTCGCCGGGGGCAAACACCACAGCCCCGCTAAGGGGCTGACCATTGCGGGCCACAATTGATTTAACCAGGCTGGGCTCTGGAACACGCAGGGCCTCGGAGCTGGTGTCAGTTACAACTACATTGGTATCAGTGAAGCTGGCAGTGGCAGGGTTATAGCTATAGATCTGCCCTTCAAATGTCACATCATTGCGCAGATTATCCGCGGCTTTGATATTCTGGCCGGCGAGCTGGGGGGCAACAAACAAATCATCAACCTTAGCCTGGAAAGTTATTCGACCAAGGCTGGCGCCCGCCTTGGCCCCCACATAGCCCCCCTGCAAGATGCCATCATCAGCGAATGGCAAGCCAGCCCCCTTCAGCCAGGCAGATAGATCAAATTGCAGACGATCCTTGCCCAAACTAAAATCTTTAGTGTAGGCAAGATAGCCATCTAGATAATCAACAAAACCCCCATTGGTGAGACTATTGCCCTGCTCCTGCAATCGAATTTTAGCCGTGCCCGGCAGGAAACTCAGCCCATCGCCAAGAATATCTTCAATCTTCAGTTCACCAAAGGCAAAATAATCAGAAACCTGAAAATCAAGGGTGAAATTTACGATCTCCCCGGGCAAGATAGTGCCCGCAAGTTCACGACCATTTTTATCTAATGTTTCCGGCCTGTCGTCATACTTTTGAATTGCCAGGGCCTTGGCCGTGATCGTTTCAGGTTCCGGGTCTTGGTCTTGCACCTCCACGGCGCCAGGGGCCCCCTGCGGCGGATTGGTCCAGGTGCCAGACAACTTGGCGCTATTGGCATAAGTAATCGGAACGCCACTGGCCTGGTTGAGGGTCTGGGGGATATAGAAACGGATTTCTGCCCGCAGGTCCTCCTGGGCCGCCAAGCCAGTAACCGTGCCGTAGTTGATCTGCAACTGGTTGTTGCCAGGGGCGGTGGCGGCATTGAGCTTGGGCTCGCTGCTGATCTTCGCCAGGGCCCCCGGCAGGTTCACCACCTCCGGGTCTGTGCCTAGATAAATCGGGCCGTTGGGCAGGCTGTCGCTAAGGGTGAGGTCCTTGAGGGTTTGGCCGGCGGCCCCATTTACCGAAAGCCGCCACTGGCGCCCAAAATTTGGACCGGTGGCCGTTTCGTATTCAGGGCTGATCGGATCCTTATCCAGCTGTACCACCGCTGGCACGATCGCCCCTGGCAGGGCTGGGGCCTGCAGCGCTGGGTCGGTGTTGGGGTTTTGCTGGGGATCGGCCCCCAGGGCATAGCCGCCGCCCACGCTGATCGCCACTGGGCCCAGGGTGGGGGTGGTGGCGGCCACGGCCACCGGCACCCGCAACTCCAGGGGCGGGGCATCGGCGGCATAACTACCTATGGGAAATTTCCAGATCAGCAGCTGATCACCCTTGCTGCCGGTAAGCGTTTGACCCGTGTAGGGGTGGGTGAGGGTGTAGAGCCCTGCCGGGTTTGGCCCGGAAAAGTTGAGGGTTTGGGCGCTTAGGCTGCCCCCGGCCCAACTGGCCGCCCCGAACTGCAAATGATTGCTGGGGGCAGGCAAGAGCAACTGCAACCAGGGGCCATAACCCACCGTTGTCTGCTCATCAAAGCTGAGCACCAAGACGCCAGACTCGCCATAGAGAATGTTTAGTGGCGTGGCGCCTATAGATACCGCAGGGGAAGGGGCAGGGGAAAGGGCCAATACCTTGGAACGGATTGCTTCACCCTAAAAAGTAAGGCAAAAATTGCAGCTCCCAAAAGGGCGAAAATTGATGGGACCTGCGGCGGCGCCAGCAAATACTCGACTTAGTTGCAAAATTGCATAATTTCTCTTCCCCTAAAGTCCCCCTAAGGACTCATTAAATTGCCGCTGCCTGGGAGTGTCGCCGCCAAGCGGATCATTAAGCTCCTGAAAAATCCATGCTTCTCCCATGGGCCGCTGCCTTTTTGTTCCCGTTGTGCTGGCAGCCCTAGGCCTGGGGGCCGGCCCGGCCCAAGCGATCTGTGATCCCTTCAGCAGTGAGATCGGCTGTCCCGCCGTCACCAACAGCCCAATTACCTCCACCCCCAGCCCGGGCCTACCGGTGAGTGTGCAGCTGAACCGGACGGCAGCAACCCTGCCCCCCTTGGCCGCCTTCAGCAATTGGCAACTGTTCAGCCAAGACCTGCTGGAACCCCTACCCCAAAAGGTGCCCGCCGCCGCCCAGGGGCTGGTGGCCCCTGGGCCCGAAACCAGCGCCGACCCGGCCTATCGCTTCGCCACCACCCCAGGGGCTTACTACAGCGAACGGGATGGTTGGCGGCTGCGGGGCTGGGGGGGCACCGGCGGCGGCACCCTGTTGCCCGCCAGCCATGGCTATGGCGCCAGCACGTTGAGTGGCGGCTATGCCGCAGGCCTAAAGCTCGACTACGCCTTCAGCCCCCAGTTCCGGGCCGGAATATTTGGTCGCCTGGCGGAACAGAACATCAATGGCGCTGGGATCCGGGGATTTAGCAGCAGTGCCTCAACGCTGCAGGAGGCGGGCGCTGGCCTGTTTGCCCAATACCAAACCCCAGATTGGTTTTTGAGTGGGGCCCTGGGCCTGGATGGGGTGAATGGCACGAGCCCTCTGGCACTGATAAGCAGCAATGCCTTTGGCCAGCGCAGCTACAACCTGAGCCAAAGCGGCAGCGCCTTCAATGCCGCCCTCCAGGCGGGGCTGCGTTGGAAGCTCTCGGAAAGCCAGCTGCTCGAACCCAGCCTGTTGCTGAGCAGCAGCAGCCTCAACCTCAATGGGGGCAGCCGTTTCGACACCGTTACGAATAACCGCTACCGGATCGGAGCCATTAACAGCAGCTTTGGCGGCCTGGATCTCGGTGTTACCTGGAAAGCGCCGATGCGCGATGGCAAGAACCTCTTTACCCCCTCTGTACGGGTGTCTTGGCTGCAACGGGGCTTCCTGGGGGATAACCCAGGCACCAGTATTCCCAGCGCCAGCGGCCTCGGTCTCCAGGGCCAGTTGAGCTACGGCTTTGCCAACAACACGGTGATCTACGCCAGGGGTGGAGCTGAGCTTTACAGCAACAGCCCCCGCTGGAACCTGGGGGGCGGCCTGCAGCTGCGCTTCTGATCATGCCGCCGAAGATCAGCCCGCCAGCGCCTGGGCCAGGGCCCGCACCCGCTGGGTATCCACCGGATTGGCGAGCACCCCATCGCGTTTGAGCGAACTGGCCACGATCACCCCCTGGCAGAGGGGGGCTAACTGGCTGGCATTGGCCAGATCAAAACCACTGCCGATCAACACCGGCGCGCCGGCGGCCCCCTGGTGGGCAGCTTGAAGATCCGCCTCCAGGGGCGGCGCCCCGGTGGCCACTCCGCTCACGATTACCGCATCGGCCCCGGCCCGCCGCAGGCTGTCTTCCACCGCTTCAGCGATCGGCTGGGGCGCCAGGGGGTAGGCATGCTTTACCAACACATCGGCAAAGATGCCCACATCGGCTAAAGCAAGGAGTCGTTTCAAACGCAACAGCTCCGCCGCCCGCCCTTGAATCAGGCCCTGGTCAGTAACCATCGCCCCAGTGAGCACGTTTAAACGCACGAAGCTCGCCCCGCTGGCGGCCGCCACCGCCAGGGCCGCGGCCCCGTCATTGCGCAACACATTGATCCCCACCGGGCAATCCCCAGCAATCGCCACCACCTCGGCGGCAATTACCGCCATGGCCGCCACGGTTTCGGCGGGCACGGCCCCAGCAAAAAAAGGCAGATCGCCGAAGTTCTCCACCACCAAACCAGTGGCGCCGCCCTCCAGGTAGGCGGCCGCATCAGCAAGGGCCCAGCGGCGCACCGCCGCCATCGAGCCGCCCCAGCCGGGGCTGCCGGGCAGGGGCGGCAGGTGCAGCACACCGATCAAGGCGGGGATCTTTGGCCCAGCGCCGGCGTGCGCACCAGGTTCAAACAGGCGTCGCCAGGGGGCTGCAGCAGCCACGGGTTAGGTTGAGAAGTTGGCCCGATGCTGCCATGGCCCCTGTGCAGTCCCCCAAGCCAAAAGCCACCGTGGCCTTCTCGCACCTGGGCTGCGAAAAGAACCGCGTGGACACAGAGCACATGCTTGGTTTGCTGGCCGAGGCCGGCTATGGCGTAAGCGCCGACGAATCGGAAGCCAACGTGGTGGTGGTAAACACCTGCTCCTTTATCCAGGAGGCCCGCCAGGAATCAGTGCGCACCCTGGTGGACCTGGCAGAACAGGGCAAACAAATCGTGATCGCCGGCTGCCTGGCCCAGCATTTCCAGGAGGAACTGCTGGAGGCCCTGCCGGAGGCCCGCGCCATCGTTGGCACCGGTGATTACCAGCACATCGTGGAGGTGCTGGAACGGGTGGAGGCCGGTGAACGGGTGAATCGGGTGAGTGCGGTGCCCAGCTTTGTGGCCGATGAGCACTTACCCCGCTACCGCACCACCTCCGAAGCGGTGGCCTACCTGAAGGTGGCCGAGGGCTGCGACTACCGCTGCGCCTTCTGCATTATCCCGAAGCTGCGCGGTGACCAGCGCTCGCGGCCGATTGAATCAATCGTGGCCGAGGCCCAACAACTGGCGGCCCAGGGGGTGCAAGAACTGATCCTGATCAGCCAGATCACCACCAACTACGGCCTAGACCTCTACGGCAAACCGCAACTGGCGGAACTGCTGCGGGCCCTGGGAGAGGTGGAGATCCCCTGGATCCGCGTCCATTACGCCTACCCCACCGGCCTCACTCCAGAAGTGTTGGCCGCCTACCGGGAGGTGCCCAATGTGCTCCCCTACCTCGACTTACCTCTACAGCACAGCCATCCCGAGGTGCTGAAGGCCATGAACCGCCCCTGGCAGGCGGGGGTAAACGGCGAGTTGCTGCGGCGCATCCGCCAGCAGCTACCCGATGCGGTGCTGCGCACCACTTTCATCGTGGGCTTTCCCGGCGAAACCGAAGAGCACTTCGAACACCTGCTGCAATTTGTGGAGGAGCAGCGCTTTGACCACGTGGGCGTGTTTTGTTTCTCGCCGGAGGACGGCACCACCGCCGCCGACCTCCCCAATCCCGTGGCCGCCGCCGTGGCCCAACAGCGCCGCGACCGGCTAATGGAGGCCCAACAAAACATCAGTGCCGCATGCAATGGCGCCTGGGTGGGCCGGATCGTGGATGTGTTGATCGAACAGGAAAACCCCAGCAGCGGCGCCCTAATTGGCCGCTGCCTGCGCTTTGCCCCCGATGTGGATGGCGAAGTGTTGGTGCGCCCTGGTGCCGACGGCCGCACCGCCGTGCCTGGCACCCTGGTGCCCGTGCGCCTCACCGGCGCCTCGGCCTACGACCTGGAGGGGGAAGTGGTGGGCATCGAGGCGATGGTCGGCGCCAGCCGCCAACCATGAGCCCAGGCGCCCGGCCCTTGGAGCGCCAGCGGCAGATCTTTCTGGTGGCCTCGGGGCTAAGCACCATGGGCTCCTTTGCAGGCCTCACCGCCAAGGGCTGGGTGCTGATGAATGGCACCCACCAGCCCATGCTGTTGGCCCTGCATTTCGCTTTGTTGTCTTTACCCACCCTGGTGGTGAGTGGTCCGGCCGGAGTAGTTACCGATCGCCATGGCTGCGAACGGGTGCTGGTGTGGGCCCAGTGGGGCCTTTTGCTGGGGGCGGCCCTCGGTGCCCTGGCCATCCCCCTCAGCCACGGCCAAACCCAAGCAGGACTGCTGTTGGTGAGCACCCTGGTGGTGGGGCTGGCCAGCGCCTACGAACTCACCGCCCGCAATAAGTACTGCGCACTCCTGGTAAACCGCCCCGAGGAACTGGGGCCTTACCTCACCAGTTTTTCGGTGGTGTTCAACGTAGGGAAATTGGTGGGACCCCCCATTGGGGGGGCGCTGGTGGCCTTCACCGGCCCGGCCATGGCCCTGCTGCTCGATGCCACCACCTACCTGTTGCCGATCGCCTCAGTGGTTTGGCTACTGAGACCCCACCGGGAGCAGGAACAGCGCAGCCAGGGGGGAGCCAGCGCCAGCCTGGGGGCCGCCTGGCGCCAATGCGGCCCAGACCTGCGCCATGTGCTGCGCTTCACCGGCCTGTTTTGTTTGGTGGGTTTCTTCCACCCCGGCCTGGCGCCGTTAATCGCCGCCCACCTGGTGGGCCCCAGCCCCCAAGACCTGGGCCTTTTCACCAGCATCCTGGCGGCCGGCAGCATCTGCGGCGGCCTGGTGCTGCAACGCAACAGCGAATGGCTGAGCCAACGGCCCGGGCTGCTCCTTGGGGGCAGTGGCCTGGTCACCGCCCTCGCCCAGATGGGCATGGCCCAGGGGGAGGGGCTGGCCCTGTGGAGTTTGGCGATGGCCTTCCTGATCGGGGCGGGCACCGCCGCCCTGCTCTCCGGCTGCAACCTGATCGCCCAGGTGGCCTCCCCCCAGGTATTGCGCGGACGCATGGCTGGCCTAAGCCAAATCGCCTTTCTTGGCGGTGGGGGGCTTAGCGGCCTGATTGCCGCCGGGCTGGCCATGCGGTGGGGGCTGGGCCCCACCTTTGGGCTGCTGGGCTCCCTGGGCACAGCCCTGGCATTACTGGAATTGCTGCGCCGTGGCCGCCGCCAGCTGGCCCTGGTGAGCTAGGAGCTCAGATCAACTTGATTCCCTTCAGCACCTTGGTAACGGCGATGGCTGCGGCCAGGCCAGAGGCCACCAAAACGAGATAGAGGGCAATTCCCATGGGTCGGTTGCAGAGCTGTGGCTATTACAGCAGAACCAGCCATGGCCTAAGGGCCAGCAGGCCTACGGCCCAGGCCTGGGGGAGACCGATTAAGGTTTACCGACCTGGCTATAAAGCCACCGCGACCCCCCCTCCGGCATGCGCACGCTGTTCGTTTACCCGGAATTCCCCAAAACCTTCTGGAGCTACGAGAAAATCCTCGAGCTGGTAAACCGCAAGGTGCTGCTGCCGCCCCTAGGCATTGTCACCGTGGCAGCCCTGCTCCCCCAGGAATGGCCGATGCGCCTGGTGGATCGCAATGTGAATGAGGTAACTGAAGCCGATTGGGCTTGGGCTGAATTGGTGGTTATCTCCGGAATGATCGTTCAGAAAGAAGATATGCAACGGCAAATTGCCGAGGCCAAGCGCCGGGGCCTGCCGGTGGCCGTGGGGGGCCCCTTCGCCAGCTCCACTCCCGATGCCCCCGAGCTGGCCCTGGTGGATTTCAAGGTGCTGGATGAGGGGGAAATAACGCTGCCGATGTTTATCGAAGCGATTCAAAAAGGCGAAAAGAGTGGTCGGTTTAGTTCCAATGGTGAGAAGCCCGATGTAACTGGCACTCCGATTCCCCGCTTTGATCTCCTCGACCTGAGTGCCTACGACTCGATGTCCGTGCAGTTCTCCCGGGGCTGCCCCTTCCAGTGCGAATTCTGCGACATCATCGTGCTCTATGGCCGTAAACCCCGCACCAAGAATCCCGAGCAACTAATTGCCGAGCTCCAGTATCTCTACGACCTGGGCTGGCGGCGCTCTATCTTCCTGGTGGATGACAACTTCATTGGCAACAAACGCAATGCCAAGTTGTTATTACCGGCCCTTAAGCAATGGCAAATTGAAAAGGGTTATCCCTTTAGTTTCGCCACAGAAGCCTCTGTGGATTTAGCTGCCGATGATGAACTGCTGGAGATGATGGCTGAGGCCCGTTTCGACAGCGTCTTCCTAGGCATTGAAACCCCCGACGAGGCCAGTCTCTCCATAGCGGGCAAACACCAAAACACCCGCAGCTCCCTGGAGGAGTCGGTGGATCGGATCACCTCCTATGGCATTCGGGTGATGGCAGGGTTCATCATCGGTTTCGATGGGGAAAAAGCCGGCGCTGGCAATCGCATTGTTGAGTTTGTCAGCCGCACCGGTATTCCCGCAGCGATGATGGGCATGCTCCAGGCCCTGCCCAACACTGGACTCTGGCATCGCCTCGAGAAGGAAGGGCGGTTGATTGAGGAAAAGGCTGATGCCAAAGGGGTGAATCAAACCAATCTGCTTAATTTCGTGCCCAGTCGCCCCATCCGCGACATTGCCAATGAATACGTAGATGCCTTCAGCCGCCTCTATGAACCCAACGCCTACATCGACCGGGTCACCCATTACTACCTGAAGGTGGGCAAACCCCGTTGGCAGAGCTATGTAAAAACCGCTGCCCTCGGCAAACCCACCCTGCCCTCATTCACCGACGTGCGCGCCCTCGCCATCGTGATTTGGCGCCAGGGCCTAGTACGAGACACCCGCTTCCGTTTCTGGAAAGCCCTGGCCACCATTGCCAGGCGTAATCCCGACAACCTGGAACAGTTTCTTGTGACCCTGGCCCACAACGAGCACTTCCAGGAATATCGCGGCATCGTGCAGAAGGAAATTGCCGATCAGCTGGCCTGCTTACCACCGGAAGAGCCCAGCACTGCTGTACCGCAATTGCAAACTGCTTGAGGGTCAAGCCCTTCTGAATTAGTCGCAAAAATCAATTAGTTGCGGTTAATCAGTCCTGAATGTAGGCAAGGCCGTTTTCCAGGCAATGCTCGGCCCGTTGCAGTTCCCTGCCCAGGTATAGGGCATGGTCTAGGCGACTGAGGCAAAGGGGCTCGCTGCCTTCGGTGAGGGCAATACCCACCTCCTTGGCACTGCGGCCGCGAAACACCACTTCGGGGGTTCTGGGGCCCGCCCCACGGCAGGCCAACACTTCGCCCGTGGCTGGATCGGTGGCCAGGCCCTGGTCGTTGATCCCATTGCTGAAGTGCTCCACCACCAGCTCCCCTGCCGCCTGATCCAGCTTGATCAAGAAATAACCGGCAGGGTCCAGGTCGATCTGGCGGCGGGACAGCTCCCCATCCAGGGCTTGGCGTTGCTCGGAAGTTAAGGGGCCAAGCCCCATGGGCGGGATCGGTAACAACTGCATAAAGCTCATTCTGTAGGCCCAGGGCCCAGGGGAATCCCAGCGGCGCTGAAGGGCAATTCGGCATTGATCGCCTCCACCTCCTCCAGCAGCTGACCATTGGCCAGGGGCAACCACCGCTGGATCAAGCTGGCGAATTGCGGCTGATACCAACGGTGCAGGCTGGCGTGGGGCCGAGCCACAAAACCGCGGCGGCGCTTGTGGCTACCCCCGGCACCGGGGTCGAAACTGCGCACCCCTTGGCTGATGGCCCAGGCGATCGGTGCGTAATAACAAACCTCGAAATGGAGGTTTTCTTGCTCCAGATTCGAACCCCAATAGCGGCCCCATAGCTGATCCCCCTGGTGCACACAGAGGGCCATGGCCAGGGGGTTATGGGGATCATCCCCGATCTGGTGGGCACTGAACAACACTAGATCCTGGCGCAACTGCTGGGCCGCCAATACGAAAAATTGCTCCGTGAGGTATTTGCTGCCCCATTGGCCCCAACGCCGGCAATGGTCTAAATAAAAATCGTGCATGCGCAAGAGCAATGCCGCACTGATCGCCTCCCCTGCGATCGCCGTAACCGTTAGCCCAGCGGCAGCCACCGACTGGCGTTCCCGTTTGATATTGCGGCGCTGGTTGGCATTGAAGCTGGCCAGGTAGTCGTTGAAGTTGTCGTAGCCGGGGTTTGTCCAGAGGCTCTGCTGATTCAGCCAAGCGGCACAGCCGGCCGCCTCCGCCAGGGGCCGCCACTGGGGATCCACATAGAGAAAATTGCAGCTCAGCAATTGGTTCTCGCCACAAAACTGATCAATAAGCTCCATCAGGAGCTCCGTGAGCTCAGCTTGGTCTTCGGCGGGGGCAATGAAAAAGCGATAGCCCAGGACCGGACTCAGCGGGCTCATGCCCAACAGTTTTGGGTAGTAGCGCAGGCCCAACTGGCCCGCCAGTTGGGCAAAGGACTGGTCAAAAACAAATTCCCCGTAGCTGTGGCCCTTCAGGTAAAGGGGCGCCACTGCCAGCAGCTCCCCCTGGCGCCAAAGGCTGAGATGGCAAGGCTGCCAGCCCTGGCGGGGCACGATGCTGCCAGAACGTTCGAGCGCCTCCAGCCAGCGCCAGCGGTAAAAGGGCAAGCCGGCGGCGGCGGTGAGGCCATCCCAAGCCGCCTCAGGGATTTCTGCCAGGCTGCGATGCCAGCGGGCCCGGAGCCCTTGGTCCAGTTGGTCGTTTTCCACCGACAGGGGTCCTGGGCTGGGGAAGTTGCTGCAGAAGCTAAGCAGCGCTGCAGGAGCGCTGGGGCTGCGCCATGCTTAAGCCACCTTTGCTACCACCCATGCTGGCCGGCCTGCTTTCCTTGCCCCTGCTTTTGGCCCAGGTGCCCCTGGTGAGTGGTGCCCTGCTGGGCATGGTGCGGCCCCAGGTGGAGGCCCAGATGACCAGGGAATGCCAGAAGGCGGTGGGCAAGGCGGAAGGCAGCTTTGCAGCCCTTCAGGGCATGTGCGCCGACCTGGCCCGACCCGCCAGCGTTTGCGTGGTGCAAGAAATTGAACGCAGCGGCAACCTCGCCCAGGTGGTGGCCGAGGCCATGGCCGGCCGGGTGGGCCCCGCCAGCATGGGGGTGGCCTCCGTGTGCCTAAGTCGCCTAATGGAAACGGCTAAACCCAGCTGGGATCAACAGTTTCCCGTGCGTTGATAGCGCAGCAGCAGCTCCCCTGGGCCCGGGCCAACCCCTGCACCCAACAGCCGCTGTTCCACCAGGTTCCAGTGGCTCGGCTGCAGCGGCAGATCCAGCGGCAACCAGGTATGGGCGCCCCCCAATACCAGCGGGCAAAGCGTGAGCTGCAGCTCCTGCACCAAATCCTCAGCCAACAACGCCCCCGCCAACCGGGCACCCCCCAGCAGCAACAGCCGCCCCAGGCCCTCGTTGGCCAGGCGGCCCAGCAGGGCCGGCCAGTTATCAAGCAGCAACTGGCGCTGGAAACCCGGCGCCGGCCCCCCAGCGGCGGCCGCCTCTGGGGCCAACAACCAGCGTTGAAAGGGTTGACGCCAGAAGGGCCAGGCGGAATCCAGGCCGGCGGGTTGGGCGCTGCGGCTCACCAGCAGCACTGGGGGCTGGGCTGCGGCCCCCCGGGCCAGCCGTTGGGCCAACAGATCCGGCTGGTGAATCAAACAACTGCTGTGGTGGGCCCGCAAGGTGCCAGCCCCCAGCACACAGGCATCGGCCCAGGCCAGGGCCTCCTCCAGCACCCGCCGATCGGCCGGGCCCCCCAGCTGGGCGGCGCCACCGGTGGGGGGGGCGAGCCGACCATCAAGGCTCACCGCCAACACCAGCCTTAGCCAGGTCACACCTGGGCCGGTTCCAGATAAACCTCAGCGGCATTATTTGGGCTTTCCTGGAGATGCACCTTGTGCAGGGCGGCCCCGAGGGCCGCCACCGGAGCTGTTAGGCGATCGGCAATGTGTAAGGCAATGTTTTCCGCCGTGGGCACACAGGTTTCAAAAAAGGGCACATCTTTATTCAAAAAAGTGTGGTCGAAGGGTTCCAGCACTTCGTCCGTTACCGCCTGCTGCAGGGCCGCCAGGTCACAGACCATGCCGGTGCGGCGATCGATTTCCCCCCGCACGGTCACATCGAGGAAGTAATTGTGGCCATGGCCATGGGGCCGGGCACATTTGCCGTAGATCGCCTCGTTTTCGGCCTGGCTCAATTCCGGCCGGGCCAGGCGGTGGGCGGCGGAGAAATGACTGCGAACGGTGAGGAAAGCTTCCATGGCATTGCCGAGGTAATCGGCCCAGAGGGTGGGTTGTTCGTAGAGGCGCAGGGCGGTGAGCGGCAGCTGGGGGGCCAGCCGCTGCCAGATGCCATGGAGCAATGCCTCGGTGGTGGGCAACCAGGCCTCCGGCCGATTGAGGTCGAATTCCGGCCACACCCCATTAAGGCTGCGGAAATCAAGCTGGGCGGTTACCTGCTCACGGATGGCATGTTTCACCTCTGAGAGGTTGAGCACCATGCCATCGCCATCGAGGCCCCCTCCCATCGACACAATCAGCTCGTAGTTGTGGCCGTGGCCTGGGGCAATGCTGCAGGCACCAAAAAGCCGCTGGTTCTCCGCCTCAGACAGCTCCGGCAACCAGTAGTGGTGGCTGGCGCTGAAACAGGCCCGGCGGGTGATCACACAGGGGCGACCTTTGCCGTGGGGGGAAATTTGGGCCGTGGCAGCATGCCCGATCACCTGTGCTGCCACTGTCAAGGCTGCTAAAGCGCATGCATCCTAAGGATTACTCCCCATCCCTGGCTGAGCGGCTGCAGGGGCTCAATCTCTACCTGGTGGGGATGATGGGGAGCGGCAAAAGCACGGTGGGTCCAGCCCTGGCCACGGCCCTGGGCTATCGCTTTATCGATGCCGATGTGGTGATCAGCCAGGCGGCCGGCTGCCCGATCCCAGAGATCTTTAGCCGCGATGGCGAGGCGGGCTTCCGAGCCCTAGAACGCCAGGTATTGCAGCAAATCTGCCAGTGGCATTCGCTGGTGGTGGCCACCGGCGGCGGCGTAGTTACCACCACCGCCAACTGGGGCGAACTGCAACAGGGGGTGGTGATTTGGCTGGATGTGGCGGAGGAGCTGCTGCTGGCCCGGCTGGGGGCGGACCCCACCCCGCGGCCGCTGCTGGCCCGGCTGCCGCAACTGCTGGAGGAGCGGCGCCCCCTCTATGGCCAAGCAGATCTAAGGGTGAATGCTGGCGCCGGCGGCCCCGAAACAGTGGTGGAACAAATTCTCGGGGGCCTGCCGCCGCTGCTCAAGGCTCGATCCGCACCGCAAACCACTGCACCGTGAGCCCTGGCTCCAGTTCGAGGGCACAGGCGGTATCCAGCAATCGCTCCACCCGCTCCTGGTCGGTGGCGAGGGCGGCTAAATCCTCGGGGGGCTCCGGCAGCCGTTGCAGCTGGGTTAGCAGCCAAGCCTCGGTGGCGGCCGCCGTGAGGATCTGCTCCGCCCCGGCCGGATCCAGCACCACGTAGTGGTCTAGGGCCCTGATCAGCGGATCAGACATCAGCCGAGCCCCATAGAACCCTGGGGCGGCCGCTGCAACGGGCGATAGAGCCCATCGCGCCAGGCAAACAACGGCTCAAATTGGGACTGATCGGCGATGCCCGCCAGCCCCCGCGCTGCCAGGTCTAGGCCCGCCGCGGCCGGAAACTTCAATAGGTAGAGCTGGGCCGCCACCGCCAGGTCCGCCAGGCTGGGGCGATCCCCCACCAGGTAGGGCTGAACGCTCAACAGGCTGGTGAGTTGTTCAAGGGCCGCCACCAGCTGCTGCCGTTCAGGCCGCAAAAACTGACTGATGCCCCCGAGCAAATCAGCGGGTACGGCCCCCACCAGGTTCCTCAACGCCGCCGGGGTGGCTTCTGGCAACAGGGCGGCCCGCAGCAGCGGATCTTCGGCCACCCCCTGGAGCAGGGCCATGCGGGCCCCACTGGCCAGGGCGGTGTCGGCCCAGTCCTCCAGCAGCAACACCTGGGCCCGCTGGGCGGGATCTTGGGGGAGCAGCGCTGGCTCCGGGAAGCGCGCCTCCAGGTGCAGGGCAATGGCACTGGAATCGGCGATCAGCTCGTTGCCATCGCGCAACAGCGGCACCTGGCGCTGGCCCGAAAGCCGAAACAGCTCCCACTGGCCTAGGCCCGGCACCACTTCGTTGACGTCGTAGCTAACGGCCTTGGCGGCCAACACCAGCCGCACCTTCTCGCAAAAGGCGGAATGGCGGAACTGAAAGAGCTCCATCAGGCAAGACTGGACCAGATGGCGGCAGAGTAGCGAGCACAGATGAAGGCGCGATGAGGGACTTCTTCGTCAATGTGATCCGCTACCCCCGTTACCTGGTGGGTTTCGGGCTGGGGGTGGCCCTTTCGGTGCTGGAGCCCTTACTGGCCCGGGGCCGCAACCCCGTGACCGCCGTGGCCCTGGTGGGGGCTGCCGTCAGCGGTGTGCTCAGCCTGGGGCTAGTGCTGCATGCGATGGTGACACCAGTGCCGGCGGCATAGGTAATGGCCCAGGGACGGCGGGTGGAACGGGTGGCCTCTCTAATCCGCAGGGAGATGAGCGACCTGTTGGTGAATGGCGTTCGTGATGAGCGGGTCAGCCTCGGCATGGTGAGCATCACCAATGTGGTGGTGGCCGGCGATCTGCAGCATTGCAAGGTGTTCGTAAGCATCTATGGCAGTGAGCCCGACCAGGCCCTGGCCATGGAGGGTTTGCGTTCGGCGGCCCCCTTCCTGCGCGGCGAACTGAGCCGCCGCATGAAAATGCGACGCACCCCCGAACTGATCTTTCAACACGACAAGGGCCTCGCCAAGGGGGTGGAGGTACTCGGCTTGCTCAATAGCCTTGAACAGGAGCGCCAGGAGCGGGGCCCGGTGCCGGAAGGCAGCGACCTGCCATGAATTTGCGGCGTCAATTGGCCCAGTTGCTGGTGGTGCGAGCCAGTGGCTTCGCCAGCGACAGCCAAAGGCGTTATCCCCGCTGGGAGGCGAGCAACGCTGAGCTAAGCCGCTGGTTGGCCGAGGGGGTGGGGGGCGTGATTCTGCTGGGGGGCAGCGCCGCCGATTTGGCCCTGCGTTGCCGCCAGCTGCAGCAGTGGGCCGGCCCCGCCCCCCAGCAGCGGCTGCTGCTCTGTGCCGATGGGGAAGAGGGGGTAGGCCAACGCTTTGAGGGGGCCAGCTGGCTGGTGCCCCCCCTGGCCCTTGACCCCCTCTGGCGCCGCGATCCAAACCGGGCCGAAGCCCTGGCCCGGGCCTACGGGGCCTGCATCGGCCGGGAGGCCCAACTAGTGGGGCTCAACTGGGTGCTGGCCCCCGTGTGCGATGTAAACAACAACCCCGCCAACCCGGTGATCAATGTGCGGGCCTGGGGCGAAACAGCCCCCGCCGCCGCCGCCCTGGCCAGCGCCTTCCTGGGGGGACTGCAGCAGGAGGGGGTGCTGGGCTGCGCCAAACACTTCCCTGGCCATGGGGACAGCAGCGGCGATTCCCACCTGGAATTACCGCTGCTGCCCCACAGCCGCGAGCGCCTTGAAACGGTGGAGTTTGTGCCTTTCCGGGCGGCGATCGCCGCCGGGGTGGCCTCAGTGATGACGGCCCACCTGCAACTGCCAGCCCTGGATCCCGAGCGGCCCGCCACCCTCTCGGAGGCGGTGCTCAGCCAACTGCTGCGCCGGGAATTGGGCTTCCAGGGGTTGGTGGTCACCGATGCCCTGGTGATGGAAGCGATTGCCAGCCACTACGGCGCCGGGGAAGCCGCGACCCTGGCCTTTGAAGCAGGGGCAGATTTGATCCTGATGCCCGCCGATGTGGATGGGGCCCTTGATGCCCTGGAGCAGGGTTTCACCGGGGGCCGCTGGCCCCTGGGGAGGCTGGAGCAGAGCCTGGAACGGCGCCGGCAAGCCCTTGGGCGCTGCGCGCCGCCCCCGGCCGAGGCGGCTGGGGCCCTGGAGCAACTGGCCCAATGGGAGGCCCCCCACCGGGCCCTGGCCCAGGAGCTGCTAGGGCTCAGCCTGCAACAACACGGAACTGCTGGTTTAGGGGGAAGTGCTGGCCTCCAGGGTCCTGGGGTGAACCTGATCCGCATCGACAGCAGCCTTGGCTGCAGCTTTTTGCCCCTGGCGGCCCCGGCCCTGCTGCGGCCCCAGGCCGCCGGTTTCCAAGCCCTGGTGCTCGACGACCGCAGCCAGCCCCTAAACCTGGGGGCCCTGGCGCCGGGCCCGGTGCTGCTGCAGTTGTTCGTGCGGGGCAACCCCTTCCGGGGCACAGCCGGCGCCGATGGCGCCTGGGCCCGGGTGGTACATACCCTGCTAGCGGCCGGGCGCCTGGGGGGGCTGGTGGTTTACGGCAGCCCTTACCTCTGGGCCGAACTGCTGCCCCTGCTGCCTCCAGGGGTGCCAGCGGCCTACAGCCCCGGCCAGATGCCGGCGGCCCAAGCCCTGGCGCTGCAAAGCCTCGGCCTGGGGGCAGGCGCTGCGGAAAGCGGCTTCACCAACTAAGTCCATCCGGGCCAGGCTTCTAACCTCAAGCCCTATTGACCCTGGTCGGCATGCTCAGCCTCTCGATGATCGTGCGCAACGAAGAGGCGCAGATCGGCCGCTGCTTGAAGTCGGTGGAGGGGTTCTGCGACGAGTTGCTGGTGCTGGATACCGGCTCCACCGACAACACCGTCGAGCTGGCCCGCGCAGCCGGGGCCCGGGTGGAAACGATGGCATGGCCCGGTGACTTTGCCCCGGCCCGCAACCGCGCCCTGGAGCTGGTGGGTGGGGACTGGGTGTTGGTGCTGGATGCCGATGAGTTTCTGCTCAGCGATGCCAAGGCGCCGCTCCAGGCGCTGATGGCCCAGCCCGATGTGCTGGTGATCAACCTGCTGCGTTACGAGGAGGGCGCCGCCCAGGCCCCTTACTCCTCGGTGAGCCGCCTATTCCGGCGCCACCCGGCCCTGCGGTGGAACCGGGCCTATCACTCAATGATCGACGACAGCGTGATCGCCCTGCTCCAGCAGGAACCCCAGTGGCGGGTGGTGGATTGCCCCGAACCCGCCCTGGTGCACACCGGTTACCAGCCCGATCAATTGCTGGCAGGCGACAAGGCAGCACGGCTGCGCCAGGCCATGGAGACGGAGCTGCTCGAACGCCCCGGAGATCCCTATGCCTGCGCCAAGCTGGCTGGCCTGGAAATCGAAGCCGGCCAGCGGGAGCGGGCCCTGGAGCTGCTGGAGCTGGGCCTGGCCCAATGCGGGGCCAACGACCACGCCGAACGCTACGAACTGCTGCTGCACCTGGCCATGGCCCATGGCCAGGTGGACCTACCCGAGGCGGAAAAGCACTACCGGGCCGCCCTGGCCGTGCCCCTGGCCCCGCGCCTCAACATCTCCGCCCGGCTCAACCTCGGCGCCTTGATGCTGCGCCAGAACCGGTTGCAAGAGGCCGCCGAACTCACCGAAGCCGCCACCCGCCAGGTGCCCGAAGTAATGCTGGGCTGGTACAACCTCGGCCTGATCCGGCGCAAGGGCGGCGACATTGGCGGCGCCCTGGAGGCCTATGAAACGGCGCTACAGCTGGCCCCCCGCAACCCCGAAATCCACCAAAACCTCGCCGCAGCCCAGTTGTTGGGTGGCAACATCGACGCCGCCCGCGGCAGCTTCCTCACTGCCATCGGCCTGCTGCTCGAACAGGGCCGTCGCCAAGAGGCCGAAATCCTGGCCCAAAAGGCTGGGGAATTGGTGAAACTCGACGCCGCTTGACCATGGCCGCTGCCCAAACGGTGGTGCTCACCCGGGCTGAAACCCAGCTGGGGGAAGCGCGCCGCCTATTTGAGGCGGCTGGCGCCACCGTGCTCGACCTGCCGGCGCTGGTGATCGGCCCCCCAGACGAATGGGGCCCCCTCGACGATGCCCTCGCCGAACTGGACAGCTACCACTGGCTGGTGATCTCCAGCGCCAACGGCGCCGAGGCCCTAGAGCAACGGCTGCAGCGGCTGGGCAGCAGCCTGGCCAACCGGCCCCGGGGGCTTCGCATCGCCGCCGTGGGCCGTAAAACCGCCCGCTGCCTGGAGGACCTGGGGGCCGCGGCCGATTTCGTGCCGCCCGATTTCGTGGCAGACAGCCTGCTGGAAAACTTTCCGGTGGGGGTTTGGGGCCAAAGAATTCTCTTGCCCCGGGTGCAGAGCGGCGGCCGCCCGCTGCTGGCCGAGGCCTTTGGCGAGGCCGGCGCCCGGGTGGTGGAGGTGGCCGCCTATGAATCCCGCTGTCCGGAGGCATTGCCTGCCGCCACCGCAGAAGCCCTGGCCGCCGGCGAGGTGGGGGCCATCTGCTTCAGCAGCGGCAAAACCGTGCGCCACAGCGTTCAACTGCTGCAGGCCCATTTCGGGCCCCGCTGGCAGCAGTTACTGGCAGCGGTGAGGGTGATCTCAATTGGCCCCCAAACCAGTGCGGTTTGCCGGGAGCTGCTGGGGCGGGTAGAGGCGGAGGCCCAACCCCACGACCTAACCGGCCTGGTGGCCGCCTGGGCCCAGGGCCCAGGCCAGGCTCAGAGCTGATAGGGCACCCGGCGACCGTCTTCGGCCTGCAACAGCAACTGGCCCTGCTGCACATCAATGGCGGCCACCCGCCAACCCTCCGGCAGCCAGGCAATCGCCCCTCCCCCCTTTTCCCCCACCACCACCGGACCCGACTGGTGGCCGTAGTCCACAAAGGCCTGGGCGATGCCATGGGTGAGCACCACACCGGTGAGCCGCAGGGCCGGCGGGGCGCTGGGTTTTGGCGCCGCCGCCCCGCCCGCGGCCAGCGGTTTGGCCGGCGCCGGCGGGGCGGCGAAGGGGTCTGGCCGGCCCTTGGGTAGCGAGGCCAACACGGCGCCAGGGCTGGGTAGGGGCGTGAACCCGGCCACCGGGGGGGCAGCGGCCACCGCGGCCGGCTTCACCAGGGGCGGGCGGGGCAGGGGCGGGGGCAATTGGGAACTGTCGGAACCGCAGGCCGTGAGCAGAATCAACAGCGGGAGGGGCCGGCTCAGGCAAAAAACATGGCCACAGACCTGGTTCACAGCGGGGCAGGCCAGCTCTGGCGGCACCCTATCGAGCCGCAGCCCGCTCTTCCACCAGCGCCTTGAAGCGATCGAGATTGGCCTGCAGTTCCTTGCTTACCAAGCCGCCGAGCATGGCCGAATCCATCAAGGGGGCCAGCACCCCAGGCAGCTCATAGCTCACAGTTAATTTCACCGCCGTGCGATCGGGGCCCTCGGGGTAGAAACGCACCGCCCCCTTGGTGGGCAGGCCCCCCACCGACTCCCACTGCAGCAATTGCCCTTCCACCCGCTGGCTGATGCGGGCCTTCCACTGGAAGCGGAAACCCTGAGCCGCCAGGGTCCATTCGGTGAGGTCAGGATCATCGAGGGTGACCACCGATTCAATCCAACGCATCCAGAGGGGCATGGCCTCCAAATCAATCCACACCGCCCAAACCAACTCGAGGGGGGCAGCAATCTCAGCGATCACGCTGTGTTCTAACCACCGCCCCATCTCAAACCTCTACTGCTTCAAGGATCGCACTGGCCGCCAAGCGTCCGCTCATGGTTGCCCCCTCCATCGAATCGATGTAGTCCTGGCGGGTGTAGCTGCCGGCCAGGAAGAAATTGGCCACCGGTGTGCGCTGCTCCGGCCGGAACGGTTCCATGCCAGGGGCCTCGCGATAGAGCGATTGGGCCAGTTTCACCACATTGCTCCAAACCAGCTGGAGACCCGCGGCCGAAGGGAACAACTGACGCACCTGGGCATCGGTGTGGGCAACGATCTCCTCCAGCTTGCGGGGAATCCAGGGGTCGCCGGGGGTGAGTACGCACTGCAACAGCGAACCAAGGCCCTCGCGGCGGTAGTCGGCGGGGCTGGCCAGGGCCAGGTCAGCGAAGCAGCTGAAATCGGCGTCGGCGGTGTAGAGCAAATTGTTTAGCCCCGACGGTTGGCCCAGATCAGCCCGGGCGGCAGCGGCGGCGGGGCTGTCCCCCAGTTCCGTTACCCAGCCGTCGTAGCGCAGCTGCACGGTGGCCACCGGCACCGCCTCCAATTTGTAGATATCGTCAAACTGGCGGTGCTGGCGCCAAGCCGGGGGCAAGAGCCGTTGGATGCCGGGCACATCACAGGCGGCCAGGTAGGCGTCTGCCTCGATCCGCTGCTCCCCCTCGGGAGTGGCCAAGCTCAGCCCGGTTACTCGGCTCTGGCCGCCAGGCTGGTCTGAGTAGTGCATTTCAGTAACCCGATGGCGCAGATGTAGCCGGGCGCCGCGGCTTTCGATGTAATCAAGAATCGGTTGATGCAGCCAGCGGTGGGGGGAACCCTTGAGCAGATTGAGTTTGGATGCCTCCGTGCGGGTGGCAAACATCAAAAAGATTGTGAGCATGCAGCGGGCTGACATCGCCTCGCAATCAATGAAGCCCAGGGCATAGGAAATCGGATTCCAGAGCCGTTCAATGCTTCTGGGGCTGCCCCCATGGCCCAGGAACCACTGCTGAAAGCTGATCCGATCAAGCTCGCGGATCACTGCCATCGCCCCTTCGTAGTCCACCAGGCCGCGCACGATGGGACTGGTGCCCAGGGCCAGGGCGTTGCGCAGCTTGTCGATCCAGTCGAGCTGGGGGGTGGTGAAGAAGGCCTTGAGGCCATTGAACGGGGCACCCAAGGCAAAGCGGAAATCCAGCTCCCGCAGGTCGCCCCCCTTATTCACAAACAAATGGGTGTGATCTTTAGGCAGCAGGTTTTCAAAAGCCCCCACCTTGCGCATCAGCGCAAACAGATTGGTGTAATTGAAGAAAAACACATGCAGGCCCATCTCAATGTGGTTGCCCTGACCGTCTTCCCAGCTGCCTACCTTGCCACCCACAAAGGGACGGCCGTCGTAGAGATCCACCTGGTGGCCGGCATCGCAGAGATCCACCGCCGCGGAAAGCCCCGCCAGTCCTGCCCCCACGATCGCAACCCGCACCGACACCCAGCAGCAGCCCTGACTCTATGGATGTTGCTTCTACAGCGGCGGGATTGGCAGTCTCCATAGAGTGAATGCAGCAAAGCTCCTACCACCCCTAACCATGACCATCAGCACCCCAGGGGCAGCACCAACCGTTGCCGTAGATGGCAAGGGCATCCAGATCAGCGAACCGGCCATGGCCCAGCTGGCAAAACTGCGGCAACAGCAGGGCGAAAACTTCCTCCTGCGGGTGGGGGTGCGCTCCGGCGGCTGCAGCGGCATGAGTTACACGATGGACTTCATCGATCGGGCCGAGATCGCCGCCGATGACGAGACCTACACCTACCAACTGGCCGATGGTTCCAGCTTCCAGGTGGTGAGCGATCCGAAGAGCCTGCTCTACATCTATGGCATGCAGCTGGACTTCAGCAGTGCCCTGATCGGTGGCGGTTTCAATTTCAGCAACCCCAACGCCACCCAAACCTGTGGCTGCGGCAGTTCCTTTGCGGTTTAAGCCTGGGGGCAGCGGCGGCGCCCCTGGTTACCCCCCCATGGGAACCTGAGGGTCGGAAATCTTTAGCAATGACCACCCAGCAGGATGCCAACGGGGCCGAAGGCCTATTCAGCCAGGCGCTCCAGCGTTACCAGGCCGGTGAAGCCCCCGAGGCGCTGCTGGCTGATTTTGAGGCATTCACCCAGCAGGCCCCGAAACAGTCGGCGGGCTGGACCTGCCTGGCCTGGTTGCAGCTGCTTTGCCATAAGCCGGAGGAAGCCCTGCGCTCCGCCCGTTATGCCGTGAAACTCAACCCCCAAGACCCCCAGGGGCGGATCAACCTGTCGTTGGCCCTGCTGGAAACCGGCGGCAAGGGGGTGCGGGAACACATCGATTTGGTGCGCCGGGTGATGGCCCTCTCGCCCGAAATGGGCAAGGAGCTAAATGCTTCCATCGCCGATGGCCTGCAGCGGCGCCCAGGCTGGCCCGCCCTTGAAAAAGTGAAAGCCTGGCTGGCCGATTGAGATGCGGCTGCTGCTGGTGAGCAACGGCCACGGGGAGGACCTCAGCGGTGCGCTGCTGGCCCAGGAATTACAAAGGCGCGGGGCCCAAGTGGCCGCCGTACCGCTGGTGGGGGAAGGCGAGGCCTATCGGGGGGCGGCAATCCCTGTGCTGGGTCACACCCGCAGCTACAGCACCGGTGGCCTCGGCTACACGAGCTTTGCCGGTCGCATGGCCGAACTGCTGCAGGGCCAGGTGCTCTATCTGCTGCGCCGCAGCCTGCGCCTCTGGCGCGAAGCCGGGCGGGCCGATGGGCTGGTGGTGGTGGGCGACGTGATTCCGGTGCTGCTGGCCTGGCTCAGGGGCAAACCGGTGGTCACCTACCTGGTGGCCTACTCCAGCCATTACGAAGGCCGGCTGCGGCTGCCCTGGCCCTGCGGGGCCTGTCTGGCCAGCCGCCGCTTTCGGGCTGTATTCAGCCGCGATGCCCTCAGCGCCAGCGACCTCACCGAACAGCTGGGTCGACCGGTGCAGTTTCTGGGTAACCCCTTCATGGAACAGCTGCTCATTGCCAGCGCAACTGAGCCAGCAAGAGCGCAGTCAGCAGCCAATTCAGCCGGCGATTCAGCATCGGGGGCCGCAAACCTGGTGCTACTGCCGGGCAGTCGCCTGCCGGAGGCCCTGGAAAACCTCAAGCTGATGATGCAAATGCTGGAACAGTTGCCGCCCCAGGCCAGCCCATGGCCCATGCGGGCAGCCCTGGTGCGGGAACTCAGCGCTGAAGCCCTAAGGGAACTGGCTCAAGCCCAGGGCTGGCAATGGGTTGGGCAGGAAGGAGAAGGAGCGGCTGGAAATCCGACTGGGGAATATGCGAGCCCAGCCTTGTTCAAAACCGTACGGAGCGTACGGATTGAGAAAGCAGGGCTGCAACTAGAACTCTGCTGGGGCCAATTCAGCCAACTCCTGGCCAGCAGCCAAGTGGTTGTTTCAATGGCGGGCACCGCCACGGAGCAGGCGGTGGGGTTGGGCAAACCGGTGTTGCAGCTGGCGGGCCATGGCCCCCAATTCACCGAAGGGTTTGCCGAAGCCCAGCGCCGGCTTTTGGGGCCTGCGTTGTTTTGCGCCCCGGGGCCCGCCGGCGCCCCAGAAACCCTGGGGGCCTCCGCCAAGCTGTTGCTGGCGTTGATGGCGCCCAACGATCCCCAGCAATGGCAACGGCACCAGCAGCTCTGGCGCCAAGAAGGCGAACGGCGCTTGGGCACTGCCGGGGGCACCGCCCGCTTGGCGGAGGCGATCATCTGGGCGCTGGCCCCTAGCAAGCAGTGGCCATGAACGAAGCCTCGCCCCCCACCCCCACGCTCAGCCGCCAAATCAAAACCTGGCTCGATCGCTTGCTGGTGGCCAATGTGTTTCTGGTGATCCTTGGGGCCCTCTGGTTTGTGGCGGCCGTGGCGTTTGAGGCCCGGCAGCTGCATGCCCCCCTGGCCCTCTTCCAACGGCTCTGGGAGCCGCTGTTCACCCCGGCCATCGGCCTGTTGATGGCCGCCGCCCTGGTTAGCGGGCTGCTCGGCTGGTGGCAGCGGCGAGGGCCCCGGCCAGCTCGGGATAGCGAAAGCTGAAACCCTGCTGCTGCAGGTGCTCCGGCAGCACCCGCTGGCCCTCCAACACCACTGAAGCCCCATCCCCCAACAGCAATTGCAGCAGCGGGCCCGGCACCGGCAACAGGCTGGGGCGCCCGAGCACCCGGCCCAGGGCCTGGCTAAAGGCCGCCATCGTGACCGGCTGGGGGGCCGTGGCGTTGTAGATGCCGCCATAGGCCGGATCCTGGAGAGCCGCCGCGATCAGGGCACAGAGGTCGGTGCGGTGGATCCAGCTCATCCACTGGCGGCCAGAACCCACCGGCCCGCCGAAGCCGGCCCGAAAAATCGGCAACATCTTGCCTAGGGCACCGCCCCCAGGGGCCAACACGATGCCGGTGCGCACCAACACCAACCGACAGCTGGCCGGTAGGGCCGCCGCCGCCGCTTCCCAGTCTTGGCAAAGCTGGCCGAGGAAATCGTTGGCCCCAGGGCTGGCCTCCGTGAAGCTGGCCCCACTGCTATTGCCGTAAAAACCCACCGCCGAACCATTCACCAATACCTGGGGCGGGCTGGCGGCGGCGCCGATGGCGGCCACCAAATGGCGGGTGGTGTCGATGCGGCTGGAGCGCAGCAGTTGGCGGTGGGCGGCGGTCCAGCGCTGCTCGGCTATGGGCTCCCCAGCCAGGTTGACCACCCCAGCGGCGGCGGCCAGGGCCGTTGCCAGGGGGGTTCCTGGCAGCCAGCTTTCAGCCGCCGCTGGATTGCAGCGGATCCAAGCCAAGGCGGAGGCCTCCACCCCGGCAAAGCCCGCCGGGGCAGGGCCCCGGCTCACGAGCGTTAACTGATGGCCCGCCGCCTGCAGGCAGGGCACCAGTTCCCGCCCCACCAATCCCGTGCATCCGATCAGCAACAGGCGCATGGGTCCCTCAGGCGGCGTCCGCGGACGTTAAACCCAGCCGCTGGGCAAGCGGCACCAGGCTGAAGCCCTGCACCAATAGGCCCAGCAGCACCACCCCCAGGGCCAGGGGCGGCATGAAATGGCCCCAAGCCTCGGGCCCCTTGGCCTGGGCCGCCGCCTGGATGGCCAGGGCAATGGGCACGGCCCCCCGCAGGCCACAAAAACTGACAAACAGCTTCTCCGCCCCACTGCAACTGCCCGCCAGCAGCGGCGGCACCGTTAGCAACCGGACGATCTGCATGGCCACAAACAACAGCACGATCCAGGGCAGCATCCGCAGCACGTCCTCTGGAGCCACCACCAAACCCATACAGAGAAAGAGCAATAGCTCCGCCAGCTTCATAAACACCTCATGGCCATCCTCCAGCTCCTGGCGCTCCACCTGGTCGTGGTTGCCAATCACCAGGCCACCGATGTAGGCCGCCAGCAAGCCACTGCCCCCCAGCAGGGTGGTGCCCCCCAGTAACACCAGCAGCACCGCCAAACAGATCACCGCCTGGCCCGACTTCAATTCCTTGAGCGAGCGCCGCTCCAGCAGTTGCGCCCCAAAGGTGCCCCCCATGAAACCAATCAAACCGCCCAGAAAAAACTGGCGCACCACCACACTCATCACCGTGATGCCATCGGCATCGGTGCCCATGACCATGGCCAGGGCCACCCCGGCCAGCACCACCGCCATCGGATCGTTAAAGGCAGACTCACATTCGATCAAATCCAGCAATCGCTGGGGCAGTTGACCGGAGAGGGGCCGCAACACCGCCATCACAGCGGAGGCATCGGTGCTGCACACCATGGCCCCCACAAACAGGGCAAAAGGCAAGCCATAGCTAAACGGGGCCGGGAAAACCCGCTCAAGCACAAGGATTACCAGCATCAACATCAAAGCCGTGAGCAGGGATCCCACGGTGGCCAGCCTGAGGCCAGGGCGCACCACGGAACGCATGGCTTGCCAATTGGTGGTGAGCCCCCCGTGGAACAACACCACGGCCACGGCCACCTGGGCCAACTGATCGGCCCGCCCTAGGTCGAGCAATGGGGGCGATTCCCCCGGCAGGGCACTGAGGTTGTTGTCGGTGAGCAAACCAAGCACCAACACCAGCAACACCCCTGGCACCCGGGTGCGGGCGGCCATGCGATCTAGGTAGGCGGAGGTGATCAACAGACCCCCGAACACCGCCAGAAAGATCGCCAGTCCCGAAGACATAAATAGGAACAAGGCTGCCCCTAGCCTGCCTGACAGAAGCCACCGCCACCGCCATGGCCGACACCGCAAACGAAACAGCAAAAAAAGGCGCCCTGGTGCGGGTGAATCGCCAGGCCTACCTAAACAGCCTTGAAGCCAAGGCCAGCGCCCCAGAACCGCCGGCCTATCTGCTGGAGGGCCCCGGCGAAATTTTGGTGATCGCAGGGGATTACGCCCAACTGCGCTTCCGCCAACCGGTGCCCGATGTGTGGCTGCGGCTCGACCAACTGGAGCCCTACGTGGGCAGCTGAGCCTGGAGGCGCTGGCGCCGTTGCAGCGCCTCCCGGATCATTTCACCGCCGTCGTGCAGGTAGCTATCCACATAGCCGGCGGTGTAGCGCTCCAGTTCAGCAAAGGCATCCTGAACGCCACTGAGGCAGTGGTAGAGGCTGAGGCCAAAGCCCCGGGCACTAACCGGACAGGGAAGCGAACGGAATAGGGCTTCCGCCCGGTCCAGCTGGGCGCCGCTGCGCTCCAGATAGGCGCAGAACACCGCCATCAGTTCGTCGTCGTAGGGATCGGCCGACAGCTCCCTCAACTGCAAAGCGAAGGGATCAAGCACCTGGCCCAGCAGCCGATCCACCGGCCCGTACACCTGCTGCAGCCAAAGATCGAGGGCCGCATCAGCATCAACGGCCCGGCGGCGGCGGCCACTGCCCTGGGCGGCTGGCGCCCCATGGGCCGCCTGGGTGCGGCTGTCGTAGCGCTGGCGGGCCTCCTGGTCGCGCAGTTGTTCCCAGGCGGCATTGAGGGCAATAATCCAGGTGCCATCCCCAGCGCCGGCATCGGGATGGTGCTGTTTCACCAGGGCTCGATAGGCCGCCTTAATTTCCGCGGTGGAGGCCCCCCGGCTCACCCCAAGTACCCGATAGGGATCCGCCGTGGTCACGGCAGGGCGTCGGTAAACATTGGGGTGCTGAGGTAGCGCTCGCCGAAACTGGCCAGCACCACCACAATCAACTTGCCGGCCAGGGCCGGCCGCTGGCCCAGGCGCAGGGCGGCCACCATGGTGGCGCCACTGCTCACCCCACTGAGCAGGCCCTCCTCCCGGGCGAGGCGCCGGCCCATGGCCATGGCCTCCCCATCGGTTACCTGCAGCACCTCATCGATCAAATCAGCCTGGTAGTTGTCTGGCACAAACCCGGCGCCGATGCCCTGGATGCGGTGGGGGCCGGCACAGCCACCGCTGAGCACTGGGCTGCCGCTGGGTTCCACGGCAAAGGCCTGGAAACTGGGCTTGCGTTGTTTGAGCGCCTGGGCGCAGCCGGTGATCGTGCCGCCGGTGCCCACACCAGCCACCAGGGCATCAATGCGGCCATCGGTGTCGGCCCAGAGCTCTTCGGCGGTGGTTTGGGCGTGGATCGCCGGGTTGGCGGGGTTGGCAAATTGCTGCAGCAAATAGGCATTGGGGAGTTCCTCCACCAACTGGCGGGCGCGGCTGATTGCCCCCTTCATGCCTTCACTGCCGGGGGTGAGTTCCAACTGGGCGCCATAGGCCCGCAACATGGCGCGGCGCTCCTGGCTCATCGTTTCCGGCATGGTGAGGATCAGCTGATAGCCGCGGGCGGCGGCCACCATCGCCAGGGCAATGCCGGTGTTGCCGCTGGTGGGTTCCACCAGCACCGTGCGCCCCGGGCTGATCTGGCCCGCCGCCTCCGCCGAGGTAATCATCGAAACACCGATGCGATCTTTTACCGAGGCGGTGGGATTGAAACTTTCCAGTTTCGCCACGATTTCAGCGCCACAGCCTTCCGCCTGGGGTAAGCGGTTCAAACGCACCAGCGGGGTGTGGCCCACCAGGGCGGTGATATCAGGGGCGATCGCCATCGGCATGGGGTTCGGGCCCAGGGCCCGAGCAATTAATCGCCCCATTGTGACCAACCAGCCAGGCCCTAAGCCGCTGGACCAGGGCTTCAATCACCGACTGCCACACCCCCGCTTGCTGCTGGCGGAATAACTGCACTGAGCTGTACCAGGGCATCGACATGCCCTCCAGGCCGTAGCGCCACTCGGCCACCGCCGGCACCAATACCCAGGCGGGCACCCCGAGGCCACCGGCAATATGCAGGGCCGTTTGTTGCACCGTGATCACCAAATCCAGGGCCGCCGTGAGGGCCGCCGTGGCCTGGAGGTTTTCACCAATCCCCTCGAAATGGTGCAGGCGAATGCCATGGGATCGCTCGAAGTCTTCCAACTCGGCCGGACCGAGGCCGTATTGGAGATTGATCCACCGCACCCCAGGCACCTGCAGGAGCGGCAGCAACTGCCCCAACTCCAGGGAGCGCTGCACCCGGCTGCCAAGGCTGCCGCCCCCCCGCCAGGCGATTCCCACCTTGGCCCCCGGCCCCAGCTGCCCTAGCCGTAGGCGCCAGGCTTGCCGGGCGCTCGGCTCCACCCGCAGGTGGGGGCCATGGCCTTGAAAATCCTCGGCCCTAAGGCGATACACGCCGCCCAAACTGCCGATGCTGAAGGCCAGCTGCCCCTGGTCTAGGTCGGCAGCCTCAAAGCTGCTGGCCACCAGGGCCGTGGGAAATGAATACTGAAACAGCTCCACCAGCCGCGGCGGCAGCAAAAGCCGCACCGAAGCCGCCTCGGCCAACAACTCCGGTAACAAGGAGCCAAACATCAACATGTCGCCGATACCCTGCTCGCCATAGATCAACACATGGCGACCCACAAGGGCCCCAGGCTGCAACTGCCCTAGGCCCCGCAGGGGGAAACCTGGGGGCAGGATCTGGGCCCGGTCACTGCTGAGGTACCGCTGCTCATAGAGGGGCCAACCCTGGGCCCAGGCGCCAGCAGCCAGGTAGTGGCGACCCATGCTCCAGGCCCAATCGGGGGAAACGCGCAGGAATTGAGGGAAGGCTGCCAGCAGCTTTTCAACCTGCTGGGGAAGCACCTGCCCCACCAGGGTCTGCAAAGCCTGGTACTGCACTGCTAAGGGTATGGAGCCATCGGCCAGGCAACGGCGCAATAACTCTTCCGCCGCTGGCTGATCGCCGAGCAACCAACGCTGGCGGCCCTGCCAAAGCAGGGCTGCGGGGCCAAAGTCGCTGCCAGCCTGCCCCAATAAAACCGGATCTTGCAGCTGCCAAGCCAAGGCCCTAACTGCCTCCAGCACCGCCACCCCCTGGGGCCAGCGCCTTAGGAGTTGTGCGGCCCAAGCCTTGGCGGCGGCCCCATCTAGGTCCTCCTGCAACAGTTGCAACCATTCGAGGGCGATGGGTTGCTGGTCGAGAAAAGGTTTCAGGCGCTGGCGGAAGCGGGGCAGGCAGGAACCCTCGCCGCGCCGGCGGGCGCAAGCCAAAGCCAATTGCAACAGGGCCCCGCTGTCGCCGTGATCCGCAGCAACGCGCCCTAGGCAAACTTCCACTTGATCCAGTTTCTCCAGGCACAAGTTGCAGTGGGCCAAAGCCAAGCCGAAATCGGCGCTGGGGGGAAACGGCTGCTGGGGGAATTGGGCCAGCAACTGCCGCTCAGCCTCGGCGGCCCGCCCAAGCGCACATTGGTCTTGGGCAAAAGCCAGAAAAGACATCAGGGTCGGGGGAAAATCATAGAAATAACTCAGAAATTGAACTGGGTTTTAACAACACCTCCCCACACATTGCCCCCACCAATTCCATCAGTATTCACTGTGCTGGAGATAAAAAACGCTCCAGGGGTAATACTCAAAGAATCTGTAAGCTGAAACTGGTACCAGGTTTCCAGGGCAATGGGCATGGACCCATCAGTATTCCAGTTGGAACCATTGCGCACCACTGCGGGCACACCACCAACGGCAAGGCCAGCGCTGTTGCCCTTAACAAAAACATCCTTAAAGCCCAGGGCCAGCATCCAGCTATTCATTACTGCTGCATCGCCAGTCTTTGCCATATTCACCCCCAACACACTGCTGTCGCCCCTGGCATTCACCACCGCCCGACCGTAGGCAGCGGTAAGGCTTAAGCGGTTTGACAACTGACTGGCCAACGTAAAGCCCAGTTGGTGAGAATCATTTAGGATTGGATAGAGGAAAGGAGTGAGCGCTAACTGCGTTCCCACCTGGGCCATCGAATTATTACCCCGTTCATAGGCGTAGTTAGCTGAAAACAACCATTTCTTGTTGGTGCTTTGCCAAGCCAACTGAACTGGCATGCGGAAACGGGTGTCAAATCCCATCCAGCCCAGGGTCATACCATTGCTGGCATCAGGGGACACAGCATCAGCCTCATTTGCCAAGTAAGCGAGACCCAAACTAAATCCCTTTAGGGGAAATCCACTGGCGCCTAACTGCCCCACGCTAATGCCAGCGCCGGTGCCTGTGTAAGAGGGGAATACGCCAGCTGAACTGGCAAAGAACTCCAATAGGGCACCATTGGGATAAAATGTACCCCTACTGGGCAAAACAGCATCCTGGGGCACCCTGGTACCTAGGGCCGCTACGGCATTGTTACCCAGCTGAAAGCGATAGTACAACTTATCAATAAATATATCTGCCTTCCCCGCATTGGGCCATTCCACGGTGGCACCATCGTAGGCAAGGGCAGCGGCTGGATCCGCCGCCCGAGCAGCAAAGCCATAGGTATTATTCGCCCTGAGACGAAACTGAAGCTGATCCTTTCCAGTGAAACTAGTATCAAAGTTTAGGAAGGCATCATGGGAGAAAGTAAAGGCATTCCGGTCAGCCACATAGTTCCTATTGGTGGTATAGGCGGCAAGGTTACGAATCAAGCGATTGGCCGCATTCCTCACAAAACCATAGGCCCGCTGTTGCTCCCCCAAAGAGCCATACTCCGCCACTAAATAATTGATTAAATTCTTATAGATTGTAGGATTAGTTACAAGTCCTCCTGGGGTAACTGCCAAACCAGTGCCATTGGCGCCAAAATTATTAACCGTAGCCCCGGCGGCATTCACCGCTGTGTAATCACGCAGGGCCGTGGAACTTATCGTGATCGGGTCATAGGCACCCACAGGCTTAGTGATCAGGGGGCCACCATTGAGAGAATAGGCATATGTTTTGGCCCGTCTCGCTTCATTGGCCAACGCCACTAAGGCCTGCAGATCCTTAGGATCAAGCAGCACTTGGGCAGAAACAAAATTGCTACTGCTGCTTCCACTGGTGGAAACCGAGAGATAATTTGTGCGACCGTAGCGACCTAGCAAAGGAATCTGATTCGCCTCAAGGGGAAGATCAGTATTTGCATTGGGCTGCAGATATTGCAACGTGAACGCAGTATTGGGTAGCTTTACTGCCCGTTGAAATCCGCCATCAGTACTAATAGTGGTGCGGGTAACAGTGGCCTGGGGCAGCACGGCTGCCGCCGCCCCAGTGAGCAGCAGGTTTTCCCCAGCCCCCACCCCCCGCATCACATTGGGCACAGTGGGCTCCCCAAAGGCATTGGTACTTGTGGCCCTAGCGGTGACCAGAAGGTTGGGTGGATAGCCAGTCCATGTGGTGCTGAAAGCCAATTGACGGGCTAAGCCCGCAGGCGCAGTGGCTCGATAAAACTCAAAGGATTCCCCTTGGCTTAAGGGATCGGGAATCATGTTCACCGAACGGTCTTGGAAACCGCCGGTGGAACCGTCGTAGGCCCGTTGGCCGTAGAGCTGGGCGGCGCTACGCAGGGCGCCAGCTTGGCCGAAGCTGGCGTAGCCGTTGCCGCGGTACACATCGCCCATCACGAAGCGAACCACACCGGTCAGCTTGGTGGTGGTGGAGAACTGGGTGGCTTCCAGCTCACCCACCTTGGCTTCCAGGCCGTCTACACGGGCCTTGGTGATGGCGAGTTCTT
>Ga0114960_10000497_pt1 | contig 32935 bp, 35 predicted proteins | sample C_130625_MF_Meta_FD_92637 | JGI IMG/M metagenome (GOLD analysis project Ga0114960, IMG submission 92637) | Freshwater microbial communities from Lake Croche, Canada to study carbon cycling - C_130625_MF_MetaG | ecosystem: Environmental > Aquatic > Freshwater > Lake | place: Lake Croche, Canada... | reverse complement strand
GCCTCCGACTATCTCGTTAAGAAGATTGAGGAGCACGCCAAGCCGATCACCGACAGCAAGGCCATCGCCCAGGTGGGCTCCATTTCCGCCGGCAACGACGAAGAAGTGGGCAAGATGATTGCTGATGCCATGGATCGCGTCGGCAAGGAAGGGGTTATCTCCCTGGAAGAAGGCAAGTCGATGACCACCGAACTGGAGGTCACCGAAGGCATGCGCTTCGACAAGGGTTATATCTCCCCTTACTTCGCCACCGATAACGAGCGGATGGAAGCGGTGCTCGATGAGCCCTACATCCTGCTCACCGATAAAAAGATCGGCCTGGTCCAAGACCTGGTGCCCGTGCTTGAGCAAATCGCCCGCACTGGCAAGCCCCTGCTGATCATCGCCGAGGACATCGAGAAGGAAGCCCTGGCCACCCTGGTGGTTAACCGTCTCCGCGGTGTGCTCAACGTGGCTGCCGTTAAGGCCCCTGGCTTTGGCGATCGCCGCAAGGCCATGCTCGAAGACATGGCTGTGCTCACCAACGGTCAACTGATCACCGAAGACGCCGGCCTCAAGCTCGATAACGCCAAGATCGAGATGCTGGGCACCGCCCGTCGCGTCACGATCAACAAGGACACCACCACCATCGTGGCCGAAGGCAACGAAGTGGCGGTGAAGGCCCGTTGCGAGCAAATCCGCAAGCAGATGGAGGAAACCGACTCCACCTATGACAAGGAAAAGCTGCAGGAACGGCTGGCCAAGCTGGCCGGTGGCGTGGCTGTGGTGAAGGTGGGCGCCGCCACCGAAACCGAGATGAAGGACAAGAAGCTGCGCCTGGAAGATGCCATCAACGCCACCAAGGCGGCTGTTGAAGAAGGCATCGTCCCTGGCGGTGGCACCACCCTGGCCCACCTGGCCCCCGTGCTCGAAGAATGGGCTAACCAGAACCTCGTTGGCGAGGAACTGCTTGGTGCCTTGATCGTGGCCTCTGCCCTCAACGCTCCCCTCAAGCGGATCGCTGAGAACGCTGGTGCCAATGGCTCCGTGGTGGCTGAAAACATCCGCCACAAGCCCTTCAACGAGGGTTACAACGCCGCCACTGGCGAATATGTCGACATGCTGGCTGCCGGCATCATTGACCCCGCCAAGGTGACCCGCTCCGGTCTGCAAAATGCCGCCTCCATCGCCGGCATGGTGTTGACCACCGAGTGCATCGTGGTGGATCTGCCCGAGAAGAAGGACGCAGCCCCCGCCGGTGGCGGTGGCGGCGGCATGGGCGGCATGGGCGGCGATTTCGACTACTGATCGCACACCTAGGGGGCTCTGCCCCCAAATCAACAGGGGCAGAAGGGTTTTCACCCTTCTGCCTTTTTTTATGCCTGGGTTTAAGCCCTGGCTCCCATTGGTGGCGATTGCTACCGGATTTTGCTTTTTTGTAGCGACTGTTACAGGTGGGGCCCCTGGAAAAGTTCAGGGTGAACTGCGATCGCTGAAATCCCTTTGTCTGCAGTGGCCCTTGCCAATAACGGCTTCATCCTGATCTGCGCCGCCCTAGTGCTGCTGATGACCCCAGCCCTTGGCCTCTTTTATGCCGGCTTTGTGCGGGGCCGCAATGTACTCAACACCTTGATGATGAGCTTTGGGGCCATGGCCCTGGTGAGCGTGCTTTGGGTGTTTTACGGCTACAGCTTGGCTTTTTCCCAGGGCTCCGGCCCGCTGGCCCCTTTTATCGGTGGCTTGGCCTGGGCTGGGATCTCCAATTGGTCAGTTCCCATCAGTGCCGGCGGGCCTAGCCACGGGGCGGTGGCCTTCTTTCAGCTCACATTCGCGATCATCACGCCCGCCCTGGTGTCTGGGGCGGTGGTGGAACGGATGAATTTCCGGGCTTGGCTGATTTTCCTCTTGCTCTGGAGCACTTTTATCTACTTACCGCTTGCCCACATGGTTTGGGGGCCTGGGGGCTTCCTGGGCACCAGTGGTGGCCTGGGGGCGCTGGATTTTGCCGGGGGCTATGTGGTTGAAATGGCCTCAGGGGCCGCTGCGGCTGTGGCGGCCCTGGTGGTGGGCCCGCGCCGCAACTACCCGAACCACAACGCCCCACCCCACAACGTGCCATTCATCCTGCTAGGGGCTGGTTTGCTTTGGTTTGGTTGGTTTGGTTTCAACGGTGGCAGTGGACTGGTGGCTGGAAACCTGGCCAGCCTTGCTTGCCTCACCACGAATACCGCCGGAGCGGCAGCGGCCTTGGTGTGGATGCTCTTAGACAGCTACCAACGCGGTAAACCCACGGCCGTGGGGGCAGCCACTGGGGCGGTGGCTGGCCTAGTGGCGATTACCCCGGCGGCGGGTTTTGTTAGTCCAATGGCTGCCATTGTTATCGGTGCCCTTGCTGCAGTTGTGTGCAGTACTGCCCTGCAATGGAAGGGCAGATTGCGGTTGGATGACAGCTTGGATGTTTTGCCTGTCCATGGGCTGGCGGGCACCCTGGGGGTGCTCCTAACCGGAGTTTTTGCCCTTAAAAGCCTTAATCCGGCTGGGGCCGATGGTTTGCTGGCCGGCAACCCCTTGCAGCTATGGATTCAACTTAAGGCCGCTGGTTTTACGTTGCTATGGGTGCTAGTGGGCACCTATGTGATCTTGCAGATCATTCGCCAATTCATGCCCTTAAGGGTAAGTGATCAGGCAGAAAGACAGGGTCTGGATATAAGTGCCCATGGAGAAGAAGCCTATAATGATGAGTTTACGGGCTAGCTTTGTATGCGGTTTAGCCTGATTTAAAGACTAGGTAAATCTATGGCCAGGCTGCTTTTGAGCCTGGCTAAATTTCTGTTGATTGAATTTTGAACTGGTTTGGTTTGCGGCCTGGCTGAATGTTAAATGATCAGAGATAAAAGCCAACGGTTGTTATCACCCTGGTGCCCTTTGCCCTTAGGGCGCTGCGGAGAAAATAGGTGGATTGGTTGTGAAGTAAGGCCTCCCAGCGGTGCCGCGTTACAAACACAGGTAATACCACCGTGCAGAAAAGATTTGCCCCCTTGCGATGCTGTTGCTCGAATTCCTGCACAAAATCCACCACTGGTGAAACCAGCGAGCGGTAGGGAGATTCAAGCACCACAAGGGGCACCTCTGGTAATTGCTTGGCCCATTGGCGGCGGAAAGCGGCGGCTTTGCCATGGCCCAGGTCCACATGCACAGCCACCAGTTCCGTGGCAATGCTGTGGGCATAGCGCACGGCTTCATAGCTGCCACGGTGTAGCTGTCCCACTAGCACCACCACTGGCGCCGAGCCACCATTTTTCGAGGGGGCAGGCGGCAGGCTGAGTTTCACTTCGGTGCCTAGGCGTAGCCGTTTTGACACCAGTCGGTAGTGGTTGTTGATCGTTAAAAACAGGCTTACCAGCAGGGGCACCGCCAGCACAATCAACCAGGCCCCCTGGTGGAACTTGCTGAACAGCAGTACTGCGGTCACAACCGCAGTAACAAGGGCTCCGAAGCCATTGATGAGAGCCTTGACCCGCCAGCCCCGGGAGCGTTCCTTCCACCAGTGCATCACCATGCCTGCCTGGGAGAGGGTGAAGCTGGTGAATACCCCCACCGCATAGAGCGGGATTAATCGACTGACGCTGCCGCCAAATATGACAAGGAGGAACCCTGCAGCTACGGAAAGGCAGACGATGCCGTTGCTGAATACCAGCCGGTCTCCCAGGGAGGCCAGCTGCCGGGGCATGAAACCATCCTGGGCAAGAAAGGCTGCCAATCTGGGGAAATCTGCGTAGGCGGTGTTGGCCGCCAGGAGCAGGATCAGTAGCGTGCCGAGCTGGAGCACCAGCAGCAGCGGACCGTTGCCAAAGACCTTTTCGCCAATTTGATAAAGAAGTGTGGGGCCAGTTTCTAGATAAACAAGGCCCAAATGACTGGCCAGCAGGCTGATGCCTAGGAACATCACCGCCAGCAAAATCACCATGGTGGCCAATACCCGTCGGGCATTGCGCCATTCCACCGGCCGGAAAACCATCACGCTGTCGCTGATTGCCTCAATGCCGGTAAGCGCGGCACAGCCAGAGCTGAAGGCCCGCATCATTAGCACTGGCCCGATGGCCATGGCAGTGCCATGGGAGTGGCTGGCGGCCGCTTCCGAGAGCAACGATTGTTGTTGCTCAGCAGCCAGCGCCGGCAGGGATCCTTGGAGTAACTGGATCAGCCCGGTTCCCACCAGCAGCAGGATCGAGCCAAGAAACAGGTAGGTGGGCAAGCTCATTACCTGGGCACTGGAGCGCACGCCCCGCAGGTTTGCCACCATCAGCACCACCACTGCCAGCAAACAGAGCGGCACCCTCGCCGCATCAAGGCTGGGCAGGTAGGAGGTGAGGGCGGCGATGCCTGCCGCCACACTCACCGCCACGGTGAGCACATAGTCAAGGGAGAGGGAGGCCCCAGCCACTAGGCCAGCGGTGGAGCCAAGATTGTCGTGGGAGACCCGGTAGGAGCCGCCGCCGCGGGGGTAAGCCTTGATTGTTTGGCTGTAGCTAATGCCCACCACCACCATGAGCAGCACGATCAGGCCTGTGATCGGCAGGGTGAACTGCAGGGCGGCGGCCCCTGCCATGCCCAGCACCAACACAATCTCCTGGGTGGCATAGGCCACCGATGAGAGGGCATCGGAACTAAGGATCGCCAGGGCCTCTGGGTTGCTTAGCCGTTCTTCGTCATGGGCACTGGTGGGTAGCGGCTCACCAAAAAGGCCCCGTTTAAGGCGCTCCAACACCAGATTTAATTGGCTTGCCATTGGTTCTAGGTCAACCAACCGGCGCTTAATACCACTGCCAGGCCGAGGAACAGGGCCAGCAGGGTCCAGCTAATGCGGTTGAGGGTGTTTTCAGCGCTGCGGGCACTGGTAAACATCGAACTGCCGCTGGCGGCCAGCCCCCCCATGCCATCACCTTTAGGACTGTGCAGCAGCACAGAAATGATCAGCAATACGCCGGAGACGGCCCAAAGCCAACTGAGGATGGATTGCAGCATGATCGATGGCGATCAGGCCAATGTAGGTCGAGAGTGAACGGGGCTTTCTGCCTTAATGGGCTGCACCAAGCTCTGGCCAGTCATCGGGGCTGGAACTTCTATACCTAATAGTTGAAGCACCGTGGGGGCGATGTCGGCCAGGCCACCGCCCTGGCGCAGCTGGAGATCACCACCAAAGCCCGCCAGTTTGCGTTGTTCTCCTTCCACCAGGATGAAAGGCACGGGATTGGTGGTGTGGGCGGTCCAGGGGCGGCCATCGGCCCCTTGCATCAATTCGGCATTGCCATGGTCTGCAGTAATCAGCAGGCTGCCCCCCATGGCACAGGTGGCATCAAGCAGGCGGCCCACACATTTGTCTACGCAGGCAACAGCTTCCATGGTGGCCTGCATGTCCCCGGTGTGGCCCACCATGTCTGGGTTGGCGAAGTTAATCACCACTAGGGAATAAATGCCCTTGCGGATGGCTGCCACACAGCCATCGGTGAGGCTGTCGGCCGACATGGCTGGGGACTGGTCATAGGTGGCCACCTTGGGGGAGGGCACCAGGTGCCGGTCTTCGCCGGGAAAGGGTTTCTCCATCCCGCCATTGAGGAAGTAAGTGACGTGGGGATACTTCTCGGTTTCGGCGGTGCGGAATTGGCGTAAGCCTTCGCGGGAGATCACTTCCCCCAGCAGGTCGTCGAGGGATTCCGGGGGGAAGGCCACCGCCACGGGCAGGCCCTTTTCGTATTGGGTGAAGGTGACCACATGGAGGGGCTTGATTTGCTGGCGCTCAAAGCCGTTGAACTCTGGTTTGACCAAAGCGGCGGTGAGCTGCCGCATGCGGTCGGGGCGGAAGTTGAACAGCACCAGCCCATCGTTGGCGCCAATCACTTCCGGGCCAAAACGCACTGGCTCCAGGAACTCGTCGCTGGTGCCGGCCTGGTGGGCGCTGGCCAGAACGGCCTCAGGGCTGTCGCCGCTTAAGGGACCAGCTTCAGTGAGCAGGCGATAGGCCTTCTCCACCCGCTCCCAACGGTTGTCGCGGTCCATGGCCCAATAGCGGCCACAGAGACTGGTGATTGAGCCAATGCCCGCCTCGGCGATGGCTTCCCGCAATTGGGCCAGGTAAGCCAGGGAGCTGTTGGTGGGGGTGTCACGGCCATCGGTGATGGCATGGATGCAAACCTGCTTGAAGCCGCGGCCGGCGGCCCAGCGCAGCAGCCCCGCCAGGTGCTTTACGTGGCTATGCACGCCACCATCGGAAACCAGCCCCAGCAGATGCAACCTGCCGCCGTTTTGCAGCAGGCCGTCGGCCAGTTGGTTTAGGGCGGGGTTTTGGTTGATGCTGCCGCTTGCCACGGCCTGGCCAATGCGCACCAGTTCCTGGCGGATCACCCGGCCGGAACCAATGGTGAGGTGCCCCACCTCGGAATTGCCCATCTGGCCTTCGGGTAGCCCCACATGGGAGCCACTGGCTTCGATCAGGGTGTGGGGATAGGCATGCCAGAGGGCATCCATCACCGGCGTATTTGCTGTGCGAATGGCGTTGTGCTCAGACTCTGGCTGGTGTCCCCAGCCATCGAGGATTGCCAATACCACTGGAGCCACTGGGGGCAAACTGCGCTCCACAAGGGTTGAATCGATGGTGGGGGGTGTCGCCGCTGTCACCCAGGGTTGCTTTGGTACTTAAGGAAATTTACATCTTTTCCCAGGGCTTTTCCCCCGCGGGTCGCAGGCGTCAGCTTTTGAGCACGCTGATCAGCCCTAGGATCTGCCTTGATTTTGGCTGCAACCGGTGATGGGACGAGCCTCCTTCCCGCCCCAGGATTGCGATCGGCTCACGATTCTCGATGCGGCTGAGTTGCATCGCACTGTGCTGCGTTTATGCACCCAAATGCTGGAAAGTGTCCCTGACCCCCGGGACCTGGTGCTGCTCGGGATTCCCACCCGGGGGGTGGCCCTAGCCCAGGTGCTGGCCCGGGAGCTGGAATCACTGCTGGGCCAGCCGGTGGACCACGGGGTGCTTGATCCCACCTTCCATCGGGATGACCTGAACCGGGTGGGCACCCGCCTCGCCCAGCCCACCGCCTTACCGGTGTCGATTGATGGCCGTTCCCTGGTGTTGGTAGACGACGTGGTGTTTACGGGGCGCACCGTGCGGGCGGCCCTGGAGGCCCTGCAGGCCTGGGGCCGTCCGGCCACCGTGCGATTGCTGGCGATGGTGGATCGCGGCCACCGAGAACTACCGATCCAGCCTGATTTTGTCGGCCGGGTGGTGCCCACCAGCCGCCAAGAATTTATCCACTTAATGCTGCAGGAGGTGGATGGCGAAGAGGGGGTGGCCCTGCTGAAGCCGCGGGCTCACTAAAAGCTATTCGCCGACAAGTTGGAGTTCATCGGCCCGGAAATGGGCCTTGTAGCGGCCAAAGGCCACTATCACGGGCAAAGTTGGGCTGATGGGTCGACCTTTCCAGTCGTCTAGCACCGTGGTTATTTCCCCCTCTTGGCCTTGCATGTCAAATGCTTGGCCGCGGTGCTCAGGGTGGGTGAATACCTTCACTGATTCACTTACACGGACACGGTCGCCGGGCTTCATGCCTGCTTTTGCTTTTGGCCCATCCTGTCATTTCAGCGGCGGCAATCACTCTCGGGCCCCTCTTCATGCACCTTGCCGCCCAATTCCCGGCAGGCGGCCTGGAAGGCGGCCCAGTCCCCTAGCCCCTGGCCCAGGTGACGGCGCACCAAGGCATCCAGCCGCTGGGGATCAACTTGGCCCCCTGGGCTTAGGCCCTTCACTGGACCATGGCTGTCGTGGTCTTCATGGCGTTGGCGGAGGGCTGCAATGGCCCCATCCACCTGGCGGCGCAGGGGGGCTGCCTGGGTTTTCCACCAGGGGTGGTCCAGTTGATTGAGTTGATCGAGGGCCTCCCACCACTGTTTTTTCAGCACCGCCGCCTGGGTTCTTTCAAACAGGAAGCGATTGAAGGCCCAGTTTTCGCGCAGGGCCTCCTGGAGGGCCTGGCCTTCGGGAAAGCGGTTTTCACCGCTGCTGCTCAGTAGTGAAAAAGCTTGGTTTAGTTCCCCCCGCTGGTATCGCTGCATCACCCACTGCTTGAGCTGCTGGCGCCATTGCTGCAGTTGACGGTTTTCGGCAAGGGGATTGGCGCTGCGGCTCACCAGCCGCCGCTGTTGGTCTAGGGCGGCCCACCAACGGCCCTGGTCCCAACTGCGCTGGGCCTGGCGGCGCAGGCAGGTGGCCACCAGGGCCTGCTCCTGGGGGTGAAGGGGTTGCAGGGCGCCCAGTTGCCTGCCCAGTCTCAGGCAGGCCCCCAGGTGGCCGGCCTTGGCGGCATTGCGCAGGCGCTGGGGCAGGCGTTGTTGCCAGAGGCCCAGGCCTGCCAGCACAAGAATCAAGACCCCAAGCGTTCCGCTCAGCCAGAGCCAGGGGAGCCGGGGGGGGCGTAGGGCCAAGACAGCGCCAGGGCTGGAATTACTCCAGCATGCCAAGCAAATGGGGGCCTAAGGCTTGGTTGCTAACCAGGTCTTGACCCTGCACCCACAGCTGTTGTTTGCCATCGATATGGAATTGCAGCCGTAACCGATCGCTTTCCGCCTCGGCTGGCGGCTCGATGACCAGTTGCTGGGGGCTACCGCCCCAGGGGGAAACCCGCCCACTCCCTGCCGCTTGGGGGCGCAGGCTGGGCAGGCCATGGCGAAACACCACCTCAGCTCGGCATTCGGGTTCTGGGGTGCCCAGCTGCAGTTCCAAGGCCGTTTGGCCCCTGCTGCAGCTCAGTACCAGCTCCAGCGGTTGGGGGGTGGGCCAGGCTTGGCCGGCCAGAAATAAAGGATGCCAGCGGTGGGCCTGGAGGCGTCGATCCCAACAGCGCAGGCTCACGGCTTGGCTCAACACATCGAGTACCTGCAGGGCTGGGGTCATGGCCAGAGCACCGCGCACCACCGCCTCCAGCGGTTGGGCCACCGGCAGGCGCCGTTGGGGCAGCCGTTGGGCCAACCATTGCTGCAACCAGGGCAGGTGGCTGCCGCCCCCCACCGCCAGTACGCCATCCAGCTGATCTAGCTCTGTTCCGGCCCGGTGGGCGGCGGCCGCCACCTGGGCCAGCAGCCCATCCAGCTGGGCCGCCAGACCGTTGTTATTCAGCACCGCCTCGAGCTGCTGGCGTTCGGCTCGCAGTAGCCGGGGGGGGCCATCTCCCTCTAGGAGCACCTGGGCGGTGCTGGCGCCACTGAGGGCGCATTTGAGTTGTTCGGCGGCCGCTAGCCAGGCGGGGTGCTGGGGGTGGGGGGCGCCGAGGGCCAGGGCCCAATCGCGATCGATTTGCCGGCCGCCGCTGGCCTGGCCGGCTTTGGCCAGCACCCGGGCGGTGCGCAGGCCCTGGCGCTCCGGGGCCAGGTTGCGGCCAGCAAAGCGCAACAGCTGGGCCATCGGAGCCGCCTTGCCTTCGCCCCCCTCAAGGCGCACCAGGGATAGGTCGGTGGTGCCTGCACCCATGTCGAGCACCAGCACCAGGCTGCCTGGCGCCAGGCCGGCCCCGAGGGCGGCGGCGGTGGGTTCATCGACCAGGGCTAACTCTGGCACCGCCAAATCGCTGGCCCAGTGGTGTAACCAGCGGCGGTAGGCGGCGAAACCCTCCACGGGGGCGGTGAGCACCAACCTTTGGGGCCGGCGATCGCTGGGTAGTCGCTCCCAGATGCCCTGGAGTAGGGCTTCGGCGGCGCGCTGGGCCTCGGGGGGTGGCGTTGGCTGGTTGAGCAGCGGCTTGAAGTGGCCCACCCAGCCCTCCGGGTTGCCGCTGTCGAGCACCTGTTGGCCCAGCAGGGGCTTGCCGGGGCCAAATTGCACCAGGCTGGGGATCAAAGGGGGGCCGCTGGGGCGGCAGAGGGGGGGGAGAGCCAGCAGTTCCGGGGCGCTGCTGGCATCCCCCTGCCAGGCCACCAAGGTGCTGGAACTGCCCAGATCAATGGCAAGGGTGCCCTGGCCCAAGGTGTGCCTTAATAACGAATCCTGAAACCATTACAGACAAGGCCCGCCCTTAGGTGCGGTTCTGCCCAGATTGAGAGCACTGGGTCTGGAGCCGAGATGATTTTTTTTGGGTGGCTGAATGGCGATAGGTGGATGGGGGCGGTCTTGTCTTTTTACCGGGAGGATCCCCGCGAATTGGCCCGGTTGGCCCCCCTGCGGGGCTGCCGGTGGCGGCGGCGGTGGTCGAGCTTGCTGATCACCTGTGGCGACCGTGAACAGTTGGAGCAGGTGCATGGCCTGGTGGATCTGTTGCGTCCCCCCCTGGCGGCCCTGCGGTTGGTTAGCCAGATCCGACTGACGGCTCCCGGGCTGGCGGAACGGGTTTATCCCGTAGCCATGCCCTTGGGCCAGGGGTCAAGGGCATAGAATTGAAAAAGTGTTTTAGGCCGGGCTAAGCCCGGGTGGAGATATGTACCTCACCCAGCAACCCGAGGCCAAGGAACTGGCCCAGCGGGGGGAAAGCCTGATTCGCCATTCCAGCAACCGTTATCTCACCACCGTGAAGATTGCTTTCCGGGCAAAACAACGGCGCTTTGATGATTTTGAGGGGCTGCTAGACGACAGCATGGTGAAGCCTGTGCAGCGGGCGATCATTGAACTCAGCGATGAGCAGGATCAGCCAGACCTGTTGCCCGGCTGAACGGTTTGGCCCCCATCCAACGCCAGGGGCCCGGGTGGCGGCTGGCGATTGATCCCAGTCGCAGTCCCTACCAGGTCCTCATTGGTGGGGAGGGTTGGGCCATTGAACTCACGGGCCAGGAATTGGCAGAGTTGAAAAATTTGTGCGAGCGCCTAGGGGCTGAACATCAGGCCTTGGCGGATCAATTGATGGCGGAAGAGCAGCTGGAACTCTGTTTAGAACAGGGCCACTGGTGGTTGGAATTAAGTGGTGACCGCCAGCAGTGGGCCCTGCGCTTTGTGCTGGAGGGCGCCGCATTGGGGGCCGGCCGTGGGGCCGAGGGCCATTGGCCGGCCCCTGCCAGTGGCGCCTTTGTGCGGGCGCTACTGCAGGGGGACTGTTTTTAGCCTTCCTGCAGAAAGCCGGTGCGGTCTTCTTTATCAAACAAGTGTTGATAGGCAGCCACCAGGCTGCAAACCACCACAGGTGCTGCCACCAGGATGCCCACCCCAAACAAAAGAAGACCCCCCAGGGTGATGAGCACCATCAAGATTGCAAAGCCCAGAAGACGCCAGAACTGGGGATCAATGCCGTGACGACCGGCCTGGAATGCGGCCAGCGGTTTTTCACCGCGGGCCACCACCAGGGGCAAGTGGAACATCTGGGTTATGGCCACATAAATAAGTACCAGCACTCCGGCCACTAGGGGCAGAGCCATTAGTTCAACGCGGATAAGGCTGAGCAGGGCCCCAGCTAAACCTGCCACCAAGATCACCAGCAGATTGATGCCCAGCAGCAAGAAAGCCATCCAGAAGAGGCGTGTCATTGCTCGGCTGTCCCAACGCAAAAAGTCTGCAAACTTGGGTGCTGCTCCCCCCACTGCCTTCCAGGCCCCCCTGAACAGGCCCAAGTTCATCCAAAGGCTGGCTATTACGTTTAAGGCTAGGCCCCCCAGGAAGATCAGAATCCAAAGGATCGGTAAACCAGTGTTGGCTTCGATGGCCGAACTTGCGTGTTCTTGGATTGATTGGGTAAGCAGATTCAACAGCCCCCCCACCAGGGTGAAGCCGATGAAAGGCCAGGGGGCGCGGGCAAAGGCAGCCCAGCCCTGCTTTACAAGCTGAACAATCGGCAGAGCGGAAGCGGGCTGGCCTGCGGCGGTCATGGGGGGGGGACGTTCGGCCGAACTTAGCGGTAGCTTCTCGCTTCCGCCAGCAATCGCCCTAAAGCTGCATAGGACCCAGCAGGCCCAAGAGGCGGCCAGCGCTTTCGGCGGGCACGGGCATGATCGATAGGCGGTTGCCCTTGCGCACCACGGGCAACTGCTCGGCATCAAACAGTTCCTTGAGGCGATCAAGGCTAAGTAGCTCCTTAAACCTGCCCCGGTAGGCCAGTCGCACGCAGTCCCAGCGGGGGGCCTCTGGCTTGGAGGCGCCATCAAAGTATTTATTGCTGGGATCAAATTGACTGGGGTCAGTGAGGCCCACCTCTATGACTTCCATGAGGCCAACGATTCCTGGGGGACTGGCATTGGAGTGATAAAAAAAGGCCTGATCACCCACCGCCATCGAGCGCATGAAATTGCGCGCCTGGTAGTTGCGAATGCCATCCCAGAGGGTGCTGCCCTCTGCCTTGAGATGCTCGATCCCAAAAACATCGGGTTCGCTTTTCATTAGCCACCAATTCATCGTCATGGCTTCGGGGGCAGGGCCTGTACTAACTGGCGGAAATGCTCGCCCCTTAGCTCAAAATTCCGGTATTGGTCAAAGCTGGCGCAGGCGGGCGATAGCAGCACACTGCTGGCCCCCAGTTCTTCGGCCAGGGCCTGGGCCAGGGGCAGGGCCTGATCTAGGTGTTCCTGTTGCTCAATCCTGCCGCCATAACCACTGGCGCCTAGTAATTCGTTGAAGGTGGGCATCGCCTCTCCAAATAGCACCACCGCCACTGCCTTTTCCCCGAGGGCCTGGAGCCAGCTGGCCGGTTCGCCCCGTTTGGCCCGGCCCCCGGCCAGCAGCACCAGGGGCCGATCCAGGGCCTGGAGCGCCACTAGGGAGGCGTCGTAGTTGGTGGCCTTGCTGTCGTTGTAGTAACTCACCCCCCGGTGGACCCGGATCAGTTCCAGCCGGTGGGCAACCCCGGGAAAGCTGCGGCAGGCGGCTTCCATGCACTCGCCACTGACCCCCGCCGCCTGGGCCACAGCTGCGGCCAACAGCAGGTTTTGGCGGTTGTGGGCGCCGGGCATGGCCAGGGCCCTGGCATCCAGCAGGGGCCCCTTTGGCCCTAGCACCTGGTCCCCTGCCATCCAGAGCAGAGCCCTGGCACCGGCAGGTAAATTCTCCTTCGCCCCGGTGGTGACCCAGCCGGCATCGGGCCAGGCGTCGGCATGGGCCCGCAGGTCTGGGTCATCACCATTGAGTATCTGCAGTTCGCAATGGCGCAATAACCCTGCCTTGATGCTGCGGTAGTTATCCACGCTGCCGTGGCGATCTAGGTGGTCTGGGGTGAGGGTGGTCCAAACGCCGATGCGGGGGGCCAGGGCCAGGGCCGCTTCGATTTGGAAACTGCTCAGTTCCACCACTGCCCAATCAGGCTTTCTGCCGTTTTGGCAGGCCAGGGCCAGTTCCGCCGCTGAGCTGCCGATGTTGCCGCATACCGGGGCATCAAGGCCGGCCTGCTGGAGCAGATGGCCCACCAGAGATGTGACGGTGGTTTTGCCATTGGTGCCGGTGATGCCGATCCAAGGCACGCCTGATAGCCCCTCCCAAGCCACCTGCATTTCGCCCACCACTTCGATGCCCCGGTCGCGCAGCTGGTTCAGCACGGGGTGGTCAAAGGGGATGCCGGGGCTTACTACCACCCGGCTGGGGGGGGGCACCAAGGCCTCAAAACTGGCCAGGGCCAGGGGTTGCCCCAATTCCACCTGGATACCCTCCAGGGCCAACTGATCGGCCTGGCGTTGCAGTTCGCTGGTGTTGTTGCTGTCGATCAGCCAGACGTTTTCCCCCCGGCCATGGAGGAGGCGGGCCGCACCGGTGCCGGAACGGCCGAGACCCACCACCACCACCGGTTCCTGCATGCTGCTAATTAAAGGGAAGTGGGCGATACTGGAATCGAACCAGTGACTCCTACCGTGTCAAGGTAGTGCTCTACCTCTGAGCTAATCGCCCTATTGGGCTGCTGCGTCCCTCTGGCCAGGGCTTGTCAACCGAATCCCTCATACTCGCTAGGGTTCACCACTGTCAAATCCAACCCCAGGCCTAGGCAAGGCCCCAGTGGATTTCTCTCTGGATTTGTCACTATTATTTAGTGCCTTGAAATTCCTATCAAATGGTTGAAATCGATGCGCTAGACGCATTGGACCAGTTGATCTGGAGGCGCAGTGGTGTTGCCGCTGCCAAGGCAGTGAAAATGCACCAGTCCACCGTCAGTCGTAAGACCCGGGAGGTGCTCCAGCTGTTGGGGCTCCAGTTGGTGCAACGGGCGGGGGAATGGGATCTGGAAGGCTGCCATGACTTCATACGGCTGGAAAGACAACTCCACCAACTGCACCGGCTGAAGAGTGGTGCCCCTTTGAGATTGGAGGGGGTGTTTTGGTGGCAGCCTGTCCTGGCTTCACCCCCAGCGGGTTGGTGCACCGGTGTCTTCGACCATCTAGGCCTTGTTAGGGCCCACCAGTTGCTGCGCCAGCGGGTGGTGGATGCCTGGTTAATTTCGCCGCCGGATCATCCTGAGGAGGATGATCCGGATCTTGCTGTGGTGCCCTTGGCAACAATGCCCGTGCGTTTAGTGGTGGGTAAATCCCACCCCCTGGCTGGTGTGAGGGGCGTAACTTTTAGGGATGTGAATCGATTCCCTACCTTGGCATTGCCCGCCGGTTTGTTGCCGAAAACGGAAAAACGTTTGCAGGAATTGGGCCTATGGAATTCGCCAGTAAGGATGCAATTTTATGACCATGATTCCTGGCAAGGCCAATGCCACGACCAGGCAACAATTAACTATGGCTCTGGGCTTTCCCTGGTCCAGCAACCACACCTTACGACCCTTGATTTACCGCTGAATTTTAACTCAGGTGATGCTTTGGTTGTGCACCGAGACCTGGTTTCCAGTCCGCGGATTGAGTTTTTAGTTAGACATCTGCGAGGTTGTTTGCAGCGGCTAATTCAACATCAGCATGGCTTTAGGTTGGCGGCGATTTGATAATTCAAAATTGGGCTTGTATTGCCTTTCTTATTTGCCCCCTATTTGCTGCCCAGTTAAACAACCCTGGTTAGGCTTAGTCGCCAGCGGTCCCGTTTCGTGAGCAGCACCGTTTCGAGTACTAATTCGCCACGCCCCACCAGTTGAATCCGGTCGCCGGGTTTGAGTTCGCGGCTGGGGCTGTCCACCGGGTTCCAGTTGATACGTACCTTGCCCAGGCGGATTAGTTCGGCCATGCGGCTTCTGGAAAGGCCAAATCCGGCGGAGGCCACCGCATCCAGGCGCAGGGAGGCCTCCACCGTGGTGATTGTTTTTTGACGGGGCACCTGGGCCCCCAGCAGGGCCCAGGCCGCTGGCTGCAGTTCACAGGTGACGCTGCGCACCCGCAGGGGCTGTCCCTGCAGGGCTAGGGCCGCCTCCGGGCTGCAGATCAGCAGGGCGCCGCGGTCCCCCCGCACCAGCAGATCCCCCAGGGCTGCCGCGGCCACGCCGCCCTGCTCCAGGGCCAGGCGGAAATCGGCGGCTTCGGCCGGATCAAAAAGAAAATTGCCGCTGATTTCCAGCAGGGCGATGGGTACTTCTAGGGGGGGCGGGCTGTCCAGGCGTTCCAGTCGCAACCGCCGCCGCTCCGCTTGGCCGTAGCCCCCCTCCGCCGTGACCTGCAGTTCCCCCAGGGGGCCAAAGCGGGCATCGGCTTCCTCCCACACCGGTGCCGCCAGAAAGCCGCTCCAGCAGGGCTGGTAGGTGCGCAGGGCGGTTTCCGCTAACTCCAGCAGCTGGCCCAGGGCTTCGGGGTGGGCGGCGCCTGTCAATAGCTCCTTACGGGGCAGCATTAGTCGTCTTTTAGGCGCACCACGGCCTGGGGGCGGGCCTTTTGAATTAAGCCCCAGGGCATGGCGTCGCCGCTAACGGCCTCCACCAGCAGCACCCAGTTGCCCTCTTCCAGGCGGTTGCGCACGGTGCGGATCTGGTCATCTCCTTCGCCGGTGACGCTGGCCGCCGCCGCATAGCTGCCCATCCAGCCAGAGCCAAGGCCCAGCAGGCCGCCGATCAAGGGTTGGCCGATGGGGCCAGCGAAGCCAAAGGTGTCGAGGTTGGTGATGAAGGTGAACATCACCCCGGCGGCAAACCCAAAGGGCAGCAACCAGCGGGCCATGGAGCGCTGGCGGTCCCGCCGGTCTAGGGCTGGGTTTAATTCCCGCAAGGTTTTCGGGTCAAGGGCATCGGCGCCCACGGCCCGCAGGCCCAGGGGGGGCTGCTGACTGGCTAATTCCTGGCGGAGCTGCTCCAGCCGTTCCCATTTATCCAGCACCACTGCCACGTAGAGGCCCATCCGAATCGAAGCCCATAGGAGCGATCCCTACACTGCACCCGCGCCTGCCCCGCGGACCATGACCAAAGTTTTGGTGTCTGACCCCATCGACCAGGTAGGGATCGACATCCTTTCCCAGGTGGCCCAAGTTGACGTGCGCACCGGGTTACCCCCGGCGGAGCTGAAACAGATCATTGGCGACTACGACGCCCTGATGATCCGTTCCGGCACCCAGGTGACCGCAGAGATCATCGAGGCAGCGCCCCGGCTCAAGATCATCGGCCGCGCTGGCGTGGGGGTGGACAACGTGGATGTGCCCACGGCCACCAAGCACGGCGTACTGGTGGTGAATTCCCCAGAGGGCAACACCATTGCCGCCGCTGAGCATGCCCTGGCGATGATGCTGGCCCTCTCCCGCCACATTCCTGCGGCCCACAGCAGCACCGCCGCCGGCGGCTGGGACCGCAAAACCTATGTGGGCAATGAGCTCTACAAGAAGCGCCTCGGTGTGGTGGGCTTGGGCAAAATTGGCTCCCACGTGGCCCGGGTGGCCCAGGCCATGGGCATGGAGGTTATTGCCTACGACCCCTTCATCTCCAATGAGCGGGCCCAACAGCTGCGGGTGCGCCTAAGCGCCCTGGAGCCCCTCTTTAAGGAAGCCGACTACATCACCCTGCATCTGCCCCGCACGCCCGACACCGAAAACCTGGTGAATGCGGAGCTGCTGGCCAAGATGAAGCCCACGGCGCGGTTGGTGAACTGTGCCCGGGGCGGAATCATCAATGAGGCCGACCTGGCCACTGCCCTCAAAAACGGGGTGATCGCCGGTGCCGCCCTTGATGTGTATGCCCAAGAACCGTTGGAGGCTGATTCGCCCCTGCGCAGCGTTGGCGAGCGCCTAATCCTCACTCCCCACCTGGGGGCTTCCACGGAGGAGGCCCAGGTGAACGTGGCGGTGGATGTGGCTGAACAGATCAGGGATGTGTTGCTGGGGCTGCCCGCCCGCAGTGCCGTGAATATTCCGGGGCTCACCCCGGAGGTGATGGAGCAACTCAGGCCCCACCTGCAACTGGCCGAAACCCTGGGGCTGCTGCTCAGCCAGTTGTCTGGGGGATCAGTGCAGGAACTGGAGGTGCGCCTCCAGGGCGAATTTGCCGAGCACCCCAGCCAGCCCCTGGTGGTGGCCGCCCTAAAGGGGCTACTCAGCTCCGCCCTTGGGGATCGGATCAACTACGTGAATGCCGCCCTGGAGGCCAAGGGCCGGGGCATCCATGTGCTCGAGGTGAAGGACGCTGCCAGCCACGATTTCGCCGGTGGTTCGCTGCAGCTCTCCTGCCGCAATTCCCAGGGCAGCCACACCGTGACCGGGGCTGTGTTTGCCGATGGGGAACTGCGGATCACCAGCATCGATGAGTTCCCGCTCAACGTGCCCCCCAGCCGTCAGATGCTGTTTACCCGCCACCGGGACATGCCTGGGATCATTGGCCATCTCGGCTCCCTGCTGGGTGAGCACAATGTGAACATCGCCTCGATGCAGGTGGGCCGTCGCATCGTGCGTGGCGATGCGGTGATGGTGCTGAGCCTGGATGACCCCATCCCCCCCAGCCTGCTCACCAGCATCTATGCCATCAATGGCATCCAGGAGGCCCATCCCGTCACCCTCTGACCCATGACCTCCCCTGTTCCCTCCTGGTGGCGCCTCGAATTGGAGCCGCCAGGAGAGCTGGAGGAGTCTTTGCTGTGGCGCCTGGAAACCCTTGGGATTCAGCGGGTCGCCCTGCAGTTCCGTCCAGAACAACGGCAACTGCGCACCCTGGTGGCCTGGTTGCCGGAGCCCGATTGGCCTGAAACGGAACGGCAGCGGCTGGGCGAGGCGCTCGCCGCCCTGGCCGAGCCCTTTGGCTGTGAGTTGCCACCGCTGCGCTGGCATCGGCAGGCGGAGGAGGACTGGGCTTTGAGCTGGAAGCAGCACTGGCAGCCAGATCCGGTGGGCCAGCTGCTGCTGATCCTGCCGGCTTGGTTGGAATTACCTCCGGAATACCGCCAGCGGCAGGTGCTTCGCATAGATCCTGGCAGCGCCTTTGGCACCGGTAGCCACCCCACCACCCGCCTTTGCATGGAGGCCCTGGAGGGCCTTGAGTTGGCTGGCGCCCTGGTGGCTGACCTCGGTTGCGGCAGCGGCATCCTCGGCATCTCTGCCTTGGCCCTGGGGGCCAGCCAGGTGCTGGCCACCGACACCGACAGCCTGGCGGTGCGGGCCACCGCTGAAAACTCAGCCCTCAATCAATTCAGCGCCGGCCGCTTGCAGGTGGCCCAGGGCTCTGCGGAGGCCCTGGCGCTGCTGTTGGCCGGTAGGCGGGCCGAGGTGTTGCTTTGCAACATCCTGGCGCCGGTGCTGGCGGAGCTGGGCCCCAGCTTCGAGGGGCTGGTCAGCCCCACGGGGGTGGGCTTGCTCAGTGGCTTGCTGGTGGAGCAGGTGGAGCCCCTGGTGGCAGTGCTGGAGCCGCTTGGTTGGCGGTGTCGGCTGGGGGCGGAGCAGTCCCGCTGGGCCCTGCTGGAGATTCGCCGGGCATAAACCAGGCTTATCTATACCTCAATTTTCATTGGCCTTCCCCTGCCTCAGCCCGTGGGGGGCCGCAATGAGGTGTAGAAAGGTGCCGCCCAACAGGCCCGGCTTGCCGAGGACCTGAGCAACCACCACTGCCATGGCGTCCTACAAGGTCACCCTCGTCAACGAAAGCGAGGGCCTGAACAAGACCATTGAAGTGCCCGATGACCAGTACATCCTCGACGCAGCCGAGGAACAGGGCATCGACCTTCCCTACTCCTGCCGTGCTGGCGCCTGTTCCACCTGCGCCGGCAAGATCACCTCTGGCACCGTTGACCAGAGCGACCAGAGCTTCCTGGACGACGATCAGATCGAGGCGGGCTTCGTGCTGACCTGCGTGGCTTACCCCACCAGCGATTGCACCATCAAGACCCACTCGGAAGAAGAGCTGTATTGATTGGCTGCCAAGGGCCGTTCTGCGGCCGCTGAGCAGTTCTGGCCACCCCCTTGGGGGTGGCTTTTTCGTAGCTGATCACCCCTGGTCTCTGCTACGCCCCTGTGACCGCTCCCCTGTGACTGCTTTACCGCCGCTATCCCACGACCAGCTGCTGGCTAGCGGCACGGAGCACCCCAGCCCCGGCGGCATGTACAGCTTTCGGGTGCTGGGCCCCTGCTGCCGCCTGTTTGACCGGGAGGAGCTGCCCTGGCCCTGCTGCCGCCTGCAGTGGCGCACGAAGGAACCGAGTTGGCGGCGGGTGGGCAGGCGCTTTGTGCCTGACCTGGCGGCCCGGCGCTGTCCCAGCTATGTGGTTGAGCTGCTGCAACCGGGTTTGAAGCCCACCCAAACGGTGCTCACCTTGTTTGCCGAACGGCTTAGTCCGGAATTACAGCGGTGGTGGTACGCAAAAAAAACGTCCTCGGAGTTAACCGAGAACCCTGAGGAAACAGAAGAACGATGATCCGCGTTGAACCTTGGGGGCTGGGCACGCACCCTAAATCAAATTTATATTAACTATTGATCAAGGTAAAGATTGAGCAAAGTCTGCTTTGTTGGGCTGTTTCAGTCGAGCAAGTAAACCCAAACAAATCAGCCCAAGCAAGTCAACCCAGGTAAGTTAATTAAGGCCATTGAATTTAGCGAATTAAATTGAAGCAGCTAAATTATGCCAATCGAACAACGGCATGTAGATATAAGCAATCGCAAGTTGTTGAATGAAGGCAATTGCCTAGATGTAATTACCTAGATGTAATTGACTTGCCTGGGAAAGTTCCCCTGGGCTGGTTATCCGTTCCAGTTGGGCCTAAGGGTTTAATGGGAACGGATAACTTACCTGAATTAGATCAGAAGTAGATCTTGCCGCCACCCCATTGCTGGCCTTGCACCTTTGGGGCCACAAGGATGTAGCCGGCAATCCGGCGTAGGTCTTCGTCATTGAGGTCGCGCATTTTCACGAAAACATCGGAGCTGCGCAGGCTGGGGTGCAGGTCGGCGATGGAAGTTTCCCCGTCGTAGGAGGTGGGATCCTTCATGTAGTCGACCAGGGCATTCACCGAATCCCGGGGTGGGGTGGCCAGGGCCAGGGTTTCGGGGTCAAGACCCACATTCTGGTTGGTTTTGGTGATGCCACCGGCGTGGCAGGTGCCGCAGCTGTCGTTGAAGACCTTGCGACCTGCTTTGATTTCCGACTCGCTGAAGGTGACCGTGGTGCCACTGGGATCAGCGGGAACGGTCAGGGTCTCGGCAGTCCACTGCAACGCCTGGGCCGCAGGGGCCAGTAGCAGTAGAACGACGGGAAGCAGCAGCATTACGACAACGCGCCGCAGACCCTGGAGAACAGTGGACATGGAGGAAGCGTGCAAGGGGACGGACTCCTGAGCCCTTGTATCACGCGCAACCGGTCCTCTGGGGCGGAATCCCGGGGCGACTCACGAACTGTTGCAGGGCCCGGGGCTCAGTTCCAGGCTGAGAAAGTCTTTGGCCAGCAGGCTATTGCTAAAGATCGCCTGGGCTTCCTTGAGCAGATCCTCCGGGGTTTCGCCATTGCCAGGGGCGTAGCGGGGGCTCAGGTGGGTGAGGGCCAACTGCTCCACTCCAGCCTCCGCAGCCGTTTGGGCGGCCATGGTGCTGGTGGAGTGCTGGCGCTGGAAGGCCATTTCCGCATCCCGGTGGGAAAAGGTGGCCTCATGGATCAACAGATTGACGCCCCGGGCCAGGCCCACGGCCGCCTCACAAAACACCGTGTCGGTGCAATAGGCCAGGGCTAATCCGGGCTGGGGCGGGCCACAGAGGCTGCGGCCATCCACCTGGCGGCCATCGGGGAAAGTGACCGTTTCGCCAGCCTTGAGGCGGGCATAGAGGGGCCCCGGTGGTAAGCCCAGGGCCCGGGCGCCCTCGATGTTGAAACGGCCTGGCCGGGGTTGTTGCTGCACGCGATAGCCAAAGGCCGGGATCCGGTGCTTCAGGGGGGCACAGGTGACCGTGAGCTCCCCATCCACCAGCAACGGTTCGCCACTGGTGGCGGCTGCCTCCACCCGGTGGAATCGGAGGGGATAGCCGATGCGGGTGGAGGAGTGCTGGAGCGCCCCCAGCACAAAGGCCTCCAGGGGCGCTGGCCCATAGAGGTCAACGGCCGGGCAGGTGCCAGCCATGCCGAGGCTGGCCAGTAGCCCTGGCAGGCCAAACACATGGTCCCCATGCATGTGGGTGATGAAAATTCGCCGTAGTTGTGACACCCGCAATTCACTGCGCATGAATTGGTGCTGGGTGCCCTCACCACAATCCAGCAGCCACAGCTCCGAGCGTTGCGGCAGGCGCAGGGCCACCGCCGACACGTTGCGGCTGCGGCTGGGAACCCCTGAACTGGTGCCGAGAAAGGTGACCTGCAATGGCGCCATGCCTTCGCCCCAGCTTTGATGGTGCCACGGCAGCCCTGGCATCTGTTGATTCCCCTTGTTCTTGCTCTCTCCACGGCCCTAGGGGCTGAACCCCAGCTGCGGGTGCTGGTGGACGAAGGGGCCGCCCTGCGGGTGGTGCCTGGGGAAGGGCGTTTGTTGCTTCAGGACGGCCAGGGGCGTTCCCTGGGGGTGCTGGAGGCTGGCTTAACCCTGCGGGCCAGTGCCGCTGGCATCGAGGGGGCCGGCGCCGCCCCCCAGGGGGAACTCTGGATCAGCCCTGATAGCCCCACTGGCAGCCTTTGGCTGCAGCAGAGGCGCTACCGGGGGCGGCTGCAGCTGCGCCTGGAGCAGGGGCGGTTGCAGGCGATTAATCGCTTGGGGCTGGAGAGCTATCTGCCCAGTGTGGTTGGGGCGGAGATGCCGGCCCAGTGGCCCCTGGAGGCGTTGCGGGTGCAGTCGGTGGCGGCCCGCACCTATGCCCTGCGCCAGCTCAAGCCCTCCGCCCCCTATGACCTGCGGGCCACGGTGAGCAGCCAGGTGTATCGGGGCCTGGAATCGGAAACCGACAGCACCCGCCAGGCGGTGCAAAGCACCCGCAGCCTGGTGCTCACCTATGCCAACAAGCTTATTGATGCAGTTTTTTTCAGTAGCAGCGGTGGCTTCACCGAAAACAGCGGTGAGATTTGGCCACGGCAGATGCCCTATCTGAAAAGTGTGCCTGATTTTGACCAGGCCAGTCCGGTGTATCGCTGGACCAAACCGTTGGATGGTCCCACCCTGTTGAGTTCCTTCCGGGAGATCGGTGGGGCCAATTCCATTGAACCGCTGGAAACCACCAGCACGGGCCGGCTGAAGCGGGTGCTGGTGCGGGGCCCCTCCGGGGAGCTGCGCCTCGATGCCGGAGAGTTACGCCAGCGCCTTGGCTTGCGCAGCACCTTCGTGCAGTTCGAACGCCCTGCCCCCCCCACAAATCCCTTTGATCAGGTGGGGGAATGGCTAGGGCTGAATGCCCCCCTGGTGGCGGTGGGCCGCGGCTACGGCCATGGGGTGGGTATGAGCCAGTGGGGGGCCTTTGGCCTGGCCCAACAGGGGGAAAGCTTTAGTGCGATCCTGCGGCATTACTACCTGGGGGCACAGTTGGAGCCCTACGCCCCCCTGGCCAATGGGGGGCCCCCTGGGCCAGCCTGGCCAAAGGCTCCCCCCAACCCCTAGTTGCCTTTTTATGTCTGTTGCTGCCGGCCCCAGCCTGGAGGTGTTGCCAACCCAAGGGGCGGTGGCCAGCCGGGGGGCCACCCTGCTGGCCGAGGCCTTACTGGATCCCCGGCGGCCGCCCACGGGTTTAGCCACCGGCCGCACGATGCTGCCCCTCTACGGGGCGCTACGGCCCTTGCTGGGGGCAGATAAACGTTTTGAGCCCAGCGGCTGGCGCAGTTTCAACCTTGATGAATATGTGGGTTTGGCGCCCACGGATTCGCGGTCCTTTGCGGGATATATGGCCGCCCAGCTGGGTGATCCGCTGGGGCTAGCCCCAGGCCAGTTGGCCCTGCCCAATGGCCTGGCCCCCGACCCGGCCGCCGAGGCGGAGCGTTATCGCCAGGCGGTGCTCCAAGCGGGGCTGGGGCTGCAGTTGCTGGGCCTAGGCAACAACGGCCATGTGGGTTTCAACGAGCCCCCCTGCTTGCCCGAGGCCCGCTGCCGTTGCCTAGAACTAAGTGACGAGACCCGCCGCCAAAACGCCACTGGCTTTGGGGGGGATCCCGCGGCGGTGCCCCCCCTGGCGATCACCCTGGGGCTGGCGGAAATCCTGGGGGCCCAGGAGTTGCTGCTGGTGGTTACTGGCGCGGCTAAGGCCCAGGTGTTGCGCCGGGTGTTGGAGGAGCCCCCCCATGGGGCATTGCCGGCCAGCTGGCTCCAGGGCCATGGCCACTGGCGGGTGCTCTGTGATCGGGAAGCCGCCAGTGCCTTGACCTAGCAGGTCTCTGCTGGCAGGGCGCTACTAATTGGCCTCCGGAACCGTGAGATTGCAGCTCACGCTTCGCACGTCATCAAGGTTTTCGAGGCTGTCTAGGAGCCGTTCCAGTTGGCTTAGTTGCTCCCCAGCCGCCAGGGCGATCAAGGTTTGGGGTTGCCAGCGCAGTTCCGCCCCCTGCACGGGCCAGCCCCCCTCCGTGAGGCTGCGGTGCAGCCGCTCCAGGGCCGGCAGCTCACACCAGATTTCCCCCTGGGGGCCCTCAAGTTCATAGCTGAGTACCTCCTGCTCCAGTAACAGCTCCAGCAGCGGCTCCTCGTCGAGGGGGCTGTCCCCCTCCAGCCACACCACCCCCCGCTGGGCAAATAGGTAGGCCCCACAGCCGCTTTCGCCAAGGTTGCCGCCGTTTTTGCCGAAGGCCAGGCGCAGGTCTGCGGCGGTGCGGTTGCGGTTGTCGGTGAAGGCCTCCACCAGCACGGCCACCCCGCCGGGGCCATAGCCCTCGTAGCGCACCTCCTCAAAGCTGTCGCCGTCTTCCGACCCTTGGCCCGAGCCCTTGGCGATCGCCCGTTCGATGTTGGCGTTGGGCACCCCGGCGGCCCGGGCTTTTTCCAGGGCGGTGCGCAGTTGGAAGTTGCCGGCCGGATCGGCCCCCTGCCTGGCGGCCACGGTGATTTCCCGGGCCAAGCGGGTGAATACCACCCCCCGCTTGGCATCTACCACGGCTTTTTGCCGCTTGATTTGGGACCATTTGCTGTGGCCTGCCATGGGTATTAAGCGGGGACTTAGCCGGCGGCGTCAAATACCAGTTTCGGTTGCAGGCTGCCCTCAGGCCTTTGGCGGGCCATGCCCGCCAGGCTGCCATCGGGCCGCAGGATCACCCAGGCCTGGTCGGGGCCAAATTCGGATCCTTGCTCGGATTCACCCACCATCCCTGCCAGCCGTTGCCCCCTGGTCCAGGCCAGCCATTCGCTCTCCATTAGCTGCCGTTGGGGCAGATGGCCCAGGGGCTGTATCGGATCGATCAGTGGACTTTCTGGGCTCAGCTGCTCTAGTTCGAGCGCTTGCTCCAATTGGAAGCCCAGGGCGGCGGTGCGGCGCAGGGTGGCGAGGCAGCCACCGCACCCCAGTTTTTCCCCCAGGTCCCGGGCGAGGGAACGCACGTAGGTGCCGGCGGAGCAGCTGAGGCGCAGGGACAGCCGGCCCGTGAGGGGATCCCAGCCGGTGAGTTCCAGGGTCTCGATCATTACCGGCCGCGGCGGCAGGGCCAGGATTTCGCCGCGACGGGCCCTGGCGTAGGCCCTTTCGCCGTCCACATGCACGGCACTTACTGCGGGGGGGCTTTGTTGTTGGGCCCCGCGGAACCCCGCCAGCCATGGCTCCAATGCGGCGGCGCTGAGGTTTGGCCAGGGGCCCTCGGCCAGCACGCTGCCGCTGAGGTCATCGCTGCTGGTGCGCAGCCCTAGCTGCACGCTGCCCTCGTAGCACTTGCGGCCATCGAGGTAGGGCAGTAGCCGGGTGGCAGGGCCGATGGCCAGGGGTAAAACCCCTGTTACTGCTGGATCCAGGGTGCCCCCATGGCCCACCCGCCGGGTGTGGAGCAAGCGCCGGGCCGTGGCCACACAGTCGTGGGAGCTGGGGCCGGCCGGTTTGTTGATCACCAGGAAGCCACAGGGATCCGCCATGGGGCTTGGGGGCTGGGGAGCCCTAGCTTGCCCCCTGGGGTGGGGGCCAACCGAGAGTGGATCAAGAGAAGCCAGGGGATCCAAAAATGGCAACGGAGCAAAAAATGGCTGGGGACCAAAGCATTGCCCAGTTTCTGGAGGATGGCTTTGACCTGCGCCGCCAGTTGGCCCAGCATCTGCAGCTCAGTGCCGAGGCCCTGGAGGAAAGGCTGCCCTTAAGCACCGCCGCCCTGGCCGCCCTGCACCCAGGGGCCTTTGCCGCTGAGGCAGCGGAGGCCTTCTATGAATCGGAAGTGGGCGATGGCCATTTGTATGAGTTGGCTGCCTGGCACCTGGGCAGTGCCGATTACATCGCCTCCACCCTGCGGCTCCAAGCTGAAATCGCCCACGGCCAGCACCTGGATTTCGGCGGCGGCATTGGCAGCCATGCCCTGGCGGCGGCGGCGCTGCCCCAGGTGGAGCGGGTATGGATGCTGGATTTAAACGGCCACAACAGGGAATTCGTGGCCTATCGGGCTGAGCAGCTGGGCCTGGCCCCCAAGGTGCATTGCTGTCGTGATCTCCACGACCCAGGGCTACCCAGCCGCTTTGACAGCCTTGTTTGCCTGGATGTGCTGGAGCATCTGCCTGATCCCGCCGCCCAACTGCGCTGCTTTGCCGAACGGCTCGATCCCGGGGCCGGGGCGGCCCTATTTAATTGGTATTTCTTCAAGGGTTTCGCAGGGGAATATCCCTTCCACTTCGATGACCCCACCATGGTCAAGGCGTTTTTTGAGACCCTCCAGGACCTTTTCCTAGAACGCTTCCACCCCCACCTGATCACCGCCCGCACCTACACCCTGCGCTGATGCTGCTGAAACTGGTGCTGATCAAAAAACTGGTGGAGGCCTTTCTGCTTTTGGTGGTGGCCTTCCCCGCCACGGTGGGCAGTAGGCACTACGCCCAGCTACCCAATTTGGTGGATCAACTGACTGGGGCGGATCGCAAGCTGCTGGCCCACCTGGCCGATAGGGCCGTGGCGGCGGGCCCAGATCGGCTGGAGCTGGTGGGGGCCGGGGCGGCGATCTATGGCTTACTTATCGTGATTGCTGCGGTGGCCACCTGGCGGCGGGCCCCCTGGGGTGAATGGTTGATGTTGGGGGTGTTCCTCAGTGCCCTGCCCATGGAAATCTGGGAAATCACCAAGGAACCTTCAGTCCCCCATGGGCTAATACTCGCCCTTACCCTGCTGGGCTTGGGCCTTTTGCTGCGGGAAATGCGAGCCCAGGGGCGGCCCCTGCCGTTGGGCAGGGGGGGGCGACTCAGAGGGGGGCGACGGTAATGCGCTTGCGTTCGCGGGTGGCCCGGCGAATCGTTTCGAATACCACTACCCCATCAATCAGGGCAAAAAGGGTGTCGTCAGAACCCTGACCCACATTCACACCGGGCAACACCGAGGTGCCCCGTTGGCGGATCAGGATCGAACCGGCGGTGACCTTCTCCCCCCCAAAGCGTTTTACGCCCAGGCGCTTGGAATTCGAGTCGCGGCCGTTACGGGTTGAACCTGTGCCTTTCTTGTGGGCCATGGGGTGGAAAGCGAAAAAAACTTATTTGGTATGAAGTATGGGATCTGGGCTGGGGGGCTGGCAACACAGCCTTAAAAGCCTCAGCTCAGTGCTTTGCCAGCCACGGTGATCGATTCCACCATGACTCGGGTGAGCTCCTGGCGGTGGCCATTTTTGCGGCGGGTCTTTTTCTTCTTGCGCATCTTGAAGATGATCAGCTTGGGGCCGCGGCGATGGGCCATCACCTTGAGGCTTACCTCTGCATCCTTCACATAGGGCTGGCCAAGGGTGGCGCCTTTGCTGCCACTCACCAGCAGCACCTCTTTGAGGGTGATGACCGAGTCCACATCGGCGGCGATGCGGTCAAGGTCGTAGTAGCGGTTGGGCTGCAGCCAGAACTGCTGGCCGGAGGCTTCAACGATGGCGTACTGGCTGGTGCCTTCCGCGGCCTGGCTTGCGGCGGCGGGCGCCGCGGTTTTCTCAGTTGGGCTCATGGAACTCTGTTGGCATGGCCAGGCAGACCTCACGGTCTTTGGGCCTGGCTCACGACCAATCGAAAGACAAACAAAGATCTTCGCTGATCGACAGAACTTTAGTCAATACTGCCCTCCGGCACGGTTTCTGCCTTTCCTTTTTATTGATGGTGGATACGGATCTGGTGATTGGTGCCCTGGTGCAAAAACAGGAGCTGCTGGCGGCCTGTGGCCAGTGGCTCCAGGGGGGGCGCTACCGGCTCAAGCCCATCCCCCTAGAGCAGCTGCAGGACTGCTGGGACGGACTCGATGGCATGTTGATCGAGGGGGAAGCCCTGGATCCCGAAGCCATGGAGCGTTTGCGGCGTACGGGTTTGCTGTTGCCGGCGGTGGTGATCGGTGAGGTCACCGGCGGGGTGACGTATCACGAGGCTGAGATGCATCTGCAGCCAGATCAACTGGAGCAGTTGCCCTACAACCTCGATGCGGCGGTTTCCCGCTTCCTGCAGCATCGGCTTCAGCGGGAGGGCACGGAGGAGCAGCCCCCCTCCGAGCACTGGAAGTTGCCCCAGCGCCTGGAGGGGCGTCTCGGCTACCTGGGGGTGTTTTACAAGCGGGACCCGCGCCTGTTTCTACGCAACCTGGCCCAGGGCGAGCAGCGGGAACTGCTCCAGTCGCTCGAGCGCAGTTATCGCGATGTGTTGCTCAGCTATTTTCGCGATCCCCCAGCCGCCAACCAGGCGATCGAAAGCTTTGTGAATACGGCTTTTTTCAGTGACTTGCCGATTCCAAAAGCTGTGGAAATCCACATGAATCTTGTGGATGGTTGGTCTAAGCAGCTATTGCTGGAGGGCCATAAGAGCGAGTTCCTCCAGGACTATCGCCTTGCTCTTCTCGATGTGATGGCTCATCTGTGTGAGATGTATCGACGCTCAATCCCTCCGGATGGTGCCTCTGGCCAAGGTCGCCTTAGGGACCCCTACATACGTCAGGTGGAAATGTCATGAGCCCCAGAAAGACCTACATCCTCAAGCTCTACGTGGCGGGGAACACCCCTAACTCGATGAGGGCCCTCAAGACCCTCCGCAACATCCTTGAGACCGAATTCCTTGGGGTCTATGCCCTCAAGGTGATCGACGTGCTCAAGCAGCCCCAGCTGGCGGAGGAGGACAAGATTTTGGCAACACCCACCCTGGCCAAAATTCTTCCTCCGCCTGTGCGTCGAATAATCGGTGATCTTTCAGATCGGGAAAGGGTACTGATTGGTCTTGATCTTCTCTACGAGGAGCTCACCGATGACGACAACAACTACTCCTTTGAAGAGGCTTCTGAATAGCCATTTTTTATGACCTCCCCAGCAATGCCAGAAAACAGTTCTGAACCCACACACCTCAATCAGGTGCAGAAGCTTCCCACTGGGATAGAGGGGTTTGATGACGTTTGCCATGGGGGCTTGCCCATTGCCCGCTCCACCCTGATCAGCGGCACCTCGGGCACTGGTAAAACAGTATTTTCCCTGCAGTTTCTCCACAACGGCATCAAGAATTTTGATGAGCCGGGAATTTTTGTCACTTTCGAGGAATCCCCCTTAGACATTCTGCGCAATGCCGCCAGTTTTGGCTGGGATTTGCAGAGCATGGTGGACCAGGACAAGCTATTTATTCTTGATGCCTCCCCTGATCCTGAGGGCCAGGATGTGGCCGGTTCCTTTGACCTGTCTGGCCTGATCGAACGGGTTAATTATGCGATTCGCAAGTATAAAGCTAAGCGGGTGGCCATTGATTCGATCACCGCTGTGTTCCAGCAATATGATGCGATTTCAGTGGTGCGTCGTGAGATCTTTCGCCTGATAGCAAGGCTCAAGGAGATCGGTGTAACCACGGTGATGACCACTGAGCGCATTGATGAATATGGGCCCATAGCCCGTTATGGCGTTGAGGAATTTGTTTCCGACAATGTGGTGATCCTGCGCAATGTTTTGGAGGGGGAACGGCGGCGGCGTACCTGCGAGATCCTTAAGCTGCGCGGCACCACCCACATGAAGGGCGAATTTCCTTTCACCATGGGTCCCGATGGGGTAAGTATCTTCCCCCTAGGGGCCATGCAGTTAACCCAGCGCTCTTCAAATGTGCGTGTTAGCTCTGGGGTGCCGCGTCTTGATGAGATGTGCGGTGGCGGATTCTTCAAGGATTCAATCATTCTGGCCACTGGGGCCACAGGCACGGGCAAGACCCTGCTGGTGAGCAAATTTCTTGAAAATGCCTGTGCCAATAAGGAAAGGGCAATTCTATTTGCCTATGAAGAGTCTCGGGCGCAACTATTGCGCAATGCCACCAGCTGGGGCATGGACTTTGAACAGATGGAATCGGAGGGGATGCTCAAGATCATCTGTGCCTATCCGGAATCCACTGGCTTGGAAGATCACCTGCAGATTATTAAAACTGAAATCAGCCAGTTCAAACCCTCACGGATGGCCATTGATTCGCTCTCAGCCCTGGCCCGGGGTGTTAGTCAAAATGCCTTCCGTCAGTTTGTGATCGGTGTGACGGGTTATGCCAAGCAAGAGGAGATTTCCGGCTTCTTCACGAATACTTCCGAGGAATTCATGGGTAGCCATTCGATAACTGACTCGCATATTTCCACAATTACTGACACGATCTTGCTGCTCCAGTACGTGGAGATCCGTGGGGAGATGTCCCGGGCTCTTAATGTGTTCAAGATGCGTGGCTCTTGGCACGACAAGGCCATCCGAGAATTCATGATCACTGGCCATGGGCCTGAGATTAAGGATTCCTTTGCCAATTTTGAGCGGATCATCAGTGGGGTGCCCCATCGGGTCACCACTGACGAGCGCAGTGAGCTTTCACGGATCGTGCGGGGCGTGGCTAGCGACGATCTTTAGGCGATTGGGGTTCACACCCCGACCAGAGAGGGTTGGCGACTTACGGCTTTCAAGATCAGTTCGTCGTTGTCTGCCTGTTCCAGGGGCAGGTCAAACCAGAAGGTGGTGCCCACGCCTAGTTCGCTAACTATCTGCACGCGGGAGCCGTGTTTTTCAAGGATTCCCCGCACGATTGAAAGGCCAAGGCCCGTACCTGCTTCAGTGTGCACATTATTTTCTACCCGGTAGAAGCGTTCAAATACCCGGCGGCAATCATCTTCGCCTATGCCACTACCGGTATCAGCGATTTCCACCCGCAGCCGCGGTAACCGGGAGCAGGCATCTTCCGGTTCAAGCGGGCAAATATCTGGCCAGGGATAGGCTCGCAGTTGTACCGTGCCGCCGGCGGCTGTGAATTTAACAGCATTGCCTACTAAATTATCAAATACCTGAAGAAGTAGGTCCCAGTTGCCCCTCACCCTGGGTAATTGTGGGGCCACGTCAAGCTCTAGCGTTACGCCTTTGTCTTTGGCATTCAGCCGATAGCTGCGCAAAGTTTGTTCCATGGCCGTGGGTAGTTCCAGCGGTTCAAAATTCCAAACCCGATCCGATTCCAGTCGGGAGAGATCCAGCACATCATTAACAAGTCGAGTTAGTCGATCGGTCTCTGAGTTGGCCGTGGCCAAAAACTCCTGCTTCTGTTCCTCGCTGAGCTGATCGCCAAGGTCATGGAGGGTTTCCACATAGCTCTTGATGTTGAACAGCGGTGTGCGCAGCTCGTGGGAGACATTGCTAATAAAGCGACTCTGGGCGGCGTTGAGTTCCACCTCCCTGGTGAGGTCTTGCACGGTCACGGCAATGCCCTTGAGGGTTTCACCACTGCCATCGCGCACCGCCTGGAGCACCAGGCGCAGGGTGCGGGCCGGTTCGCCCGTGGCACAGCGCACTTCGGCATTGTCGCGGATACCGTTTAGCACCTGTTCCAGGGGATCCTGGAGCTCCATGGCCAGGCTGGAGGGCAAGAGGCTGCCAAGGGCACAGCCCTCCAGGTTGCGGCCTTCCCAGCGGAATAGGCGGCGGGCGGTGGGGTTTGCCAACACCACCAGGCTTTCTGGATCAAGCAATAGGGCGCCATCGGCCATGGTGGCAATCAATGACTGTTGTTTCACCTGGGCGGCGGTGAGTTCTTCGATGTTGGCGGCGGCGTAGGCCTGGAGCCGCGAGGCCATGTTGTTGAAACCCTCCAGCAATTCCCCCAGTTCACCGCCCATGGGGAGGGAGATGCGCGTGTCGAAATCACCCTCGGCCACGGAACGTACCCCCCGCAACAGTTCTTTGACGGGGTGGGTAATCGTGAGGGCATTGAACACTGCCCCAAGAATCACCAGCACCCAGATCGACACAAACACCGCCACGGTCACATCGCGGGTGAGGGCGGCACTGGCCAAAACGGCCTCATTGGGATTAATCCCTAGGGCCACTACCCCCAGATAGCGGTCGCCGGCGAGCATCGGCACAAACACATCTGTGACTAGGCCATCGGGGGTTAGGTGTTGGCGGATCAGCGGATTTTGGGGTCTTTCTTTTAGGTCTGGGGGTATCTCGAGGCGGCGACTTACCAGCAGTTCATCACTGCTATCCACACGGCTGATGGGGATGCCCAGATAAATCACCCCCTCGGGGTCGGCATAGAAGATGTAACGCAGGCTGCGGCTGGCCCGCCAGAAGTCTTCGGTGACCCGGGCCAGCTCCCGATCGCGGCCTTCCGCCGCCAGGGGGGTGACGTTACTGGCTAGTAGTAGCCCCAGGTCGCGGGCGTAGCGGGTATCCCCCATGCGGGCCTCCATCTGGATGCCGTTGAGGGAGAAAAAGGTGAGCCCTGTCATCACCAGGCTCACCACCAGGGTGGCCACCGCCAGCAACTTGGTTTGCAGGCTGAATTCCGCCCACCAGCGCTGGATGGCCTCCCCAAGGCTGCGGCGGGGTAGGGGCTCAGCGGAGGTCTTTGCTGGCTTGGGGGTGGTGCTGCTCAGGGGAATGGCAGGGGTAATTGGCTTCACCCTAGGTAGTGGGAGAGGCCGTTAAGAAAAAGGCTGGCCTGGGAAATGTTTGGACGCAAGCTTTTGCTAATCCAAGGATTAGTTGGCAGTAAAGGGGTTTCCCAGACTTTTGCCTCAACTCTTCCTCACCTGGTGGCCAATGTCTCTCCTCGCCTGCATGCCAGCAAAGTTCACTTGGGCCAAGCGCCCATAGGCAGCTCCAAAGGCGGCATCGAAATCTGCCGCTTGGGCCACTGCCGCCAGCACCCTGCCGCCACTGGTGACCAATGGGCCTGGGGTAGTGGCTTTAGCTCCGGCATAGAACAGCTGGCAGCTGTCGGCCCCAGCCTCGCCAAGACCTGGGCCAGCATCATTAATTAGATCCCCAAGTTTTGGTTCCCCTGGGTATGCGGCGGCGGCGGCCACCACACAGGCACTGCATTGGGGCCTAATCGTTAATGGCGGCGCGTTGTCTAGCCGGCCCTCGGCGCAGGCCAAGAAGACTCCGGCCAGGTCCCCCTCCAGCAATGGCATCAAGGTTTGGCATTCGGGATCGCCAAAGCGGCAGTTGAATTCGATCACCTGGATGCCGCTGGGGGTGAGCATCAATCCGGCATAGATCACGCCGCGATAGGAAATCCCCCGTTGCCGCAGGGCCGCCAACACGGGCTCCAGCACCAGCTTGCGCACCTCCTCCAGGCCGGCGCCATCCAGCAGCGGCGCTGGTGCATAGGCGCCCATGC
>Ga0114960_10000496_pt1 | contig 32939 bp, 39 predicted proteins | sample C_130625_MF_Meta_FD_92637 | JGI IMG/M metagenome (GOLD analysis project Ga0114960, IMG submission 92637) | Freshwater microbial communities from Lake Croche, Canada to study carbon cycling - C_130625_MF_MetaG | ecosystem: Environmental > Aquatic > Freshwater > Lake | place: Lake Croche, Canada... | reverse complement strand
GCCATTAGTTGTCACCCACCAGGCGCGTTAGTTCGTCTGGTTTGCCGGCCTTGGCCAGGCCCTCCTCCTTGCTAATCGCTCCAGCTTGGATCAAGTTGGCCAGTGCTTTTTCCAGGGTTTGCATGCCGTATTGACCGCCAGTTTGTAACTGGGAATAGAGCTGGGCAGTTTTACCTTCGCGGATCAGATTGGCTATGGCAGGGGTGTTAATCATGATTTCTTGGGCCATCACCCGACCAAAACTTCCCGCCGGCGGGTTAAGCCGTTGGCAGAGGGTTTGGGAAAAAACCGCTAATAAACTGCCGCTGAGCTGTACCCGGATCTGGGTTTGTTGGCTGGGGGGGAACACATCCACCATGCGATCTACGGTTTGGGCGGCGGAGCTGGTGTGCAAAGTGCCAAATACCAGGTGGCCTGTTTCGGCGGCGGTGATTGCCAGTTGGATGGTTTCCAGGTCTCGCATTTCCCCCACCAGAATCACGTCGGGGTCCTCGCGGAGGGCCGCCCGCAGCGCATTGGCAAAGCTGCGGGTGTCTTCCCCCAGTTCCCGTTGGTGAATCACGCTGCGGGCGGAGTGATACACAAATTCGATCGGATCCTCCACGGTGAGGATGTGTTCAGCCCGGGTTTGGTTGATGTGTTCCAGCAGCGAGGCCAGGGTGGTGGTTTTACCGGAGCCGGTGGGGCCCGTCACCAACACCAGCCCCCGGGGGCGTTCGCTGATGTCTTTAACAATGGCCGGTAGGCCCAGTTGGCTAAGGCTGGGGATGCGGTCGCCCAGGGCCCGGAGGCAGGCGGCATAGGAGCCCTTTTGCCGATAAACATTCACCCGGAAGCGGGCGATGCCGCGCAGGCCATAGGAACAGTCGAGTTCCCAGTTTTGTTCCAGTTGTTTGCGCTGGTTGTTGTTGAGCAGCGTGAAGATCAGGCGGTTGCAGGCTTCCTCGCTAAGGGCTTCTGGCCCCATGGGCTCCAGCTTGCCGCTGAAGCGGCCGTAGGGGGGCAGCCCGGCGGAGAGGTGCAGGTCACTGCCGCCCCGCTCCACCAAGCTTTCCATCAGCTGTTCGATTTGCAGCTCCATGGGCCCCAGGCTTATTTCTGCACTTACTTCTGCAGTGTGCCCCTGGGGGTGACGCAATAGGGGCAGTCAAGCCATTCATCCCTTAGGCCGGCCCCACAGCCCCGGCAGGTGGCGGTGCTGATCTGCCGGGCCCGAATTTCCTGTTCGAGGCCCGAATCAGTGAGTAGCACCCTTTCCACCTCCTCCAGGCTGGTGAGGCCCTGTTGGGCCAGTTCCAGCCCATAGCTCAGCAGGGTTTTCATGCCATTGGCCATGGCCAGGCGGCGCAGCTGGTCGGTGGCGGTGCCCTTGCCGATGGCTGCGGCCATGGCTTCATTCACCCGCATCACTTCGTATACCCCCACCCGGCCGCGATAGCCCATGCCGCCGCAGTGGGGGCAGTGGTTATTGGCAGGGATCTTGAAGAAATTGAGGTTGGCGGGGTCACTGGCCAGCAGGCCCACCCGGGCGAGCTCCGCCTCCTGGGGATGGTGGGGCTGGCGGCAGTGCTGGCAGAGCCGCCGCAGCAGCCGTTGGGAGAGCACCCCAATCAGAGAGGCGCTCAGCAGGAAGGTTTCCACCCCCATTTCCTCCAGCCGGGCCACGGCGCTGGGGGCGTCGTTGCAGTGCAGGGTGGTGAGCACCAGGTGGCCGGTGAGGGCCGCCTCCAGGGCGGTTTTCGCGGTTTCCAGATCCCGGGTTTCCCCCACCAGCAACACGTCGGGGTCCTGGCGCATGAAGGCGCGGAGCGCCTGGGAGAAATCCAGGCCCTTGTCGCGGTTCACCTGGGTTTGGGTGATGCCCGGCAGGGTGTATTCGATCGGGTCCTCCACCGTGGAGATGTTTAGGCCTGGGTCGTTGCGTTCCGCCAGCAGGGAATAGAGGGTGGTGGATTTACCTGAACCGGTCGGTCCCGTCACCAACAGAATTCCGTAGGGCTTGCGGCCCATGTCACGGATTTCCGCCAGGGCGACGGGATCGGTAACCAATTGGTCCAGGTCCAGTTGGGCGGCGCTGGAATCCAGCAGCCGCAGCACAATTTTTTCGCCGAAGCGGCTGGGCAGCACGTTGACGCGGAAATCCACGGTGCGGCCCTTGTAGTGGCGCCGGATCCGACCGTCCTGGGGCAACCGTCGCTCGGCGATGTCGAGGTCGGCCATGATTTTGAAGCGGCTGGTGAGGGCCGGGATCACCTTCGAGGGCAGCGATTCAAAGGCTTTTTGCAGCACCCCATCTAGCCGTAGTCGCACCTGCAGGCCCTTTTCCTGGGGTTCCACGTGGATATCGCTGGCGCCAATCGCCAGGGCGCGCACCATGATTCGATCCGCCAGCTGCACCACCGGGGCGGCGCTGGCATCGGCGGCACTTTGCTCCAGATCCGGCCCCTCAGGGGCTTCCGGGGGGGCAAAGCTCTCGAAACTGTCGCTTAGCTCAAAGCGTTCCACTGCCCTCCCCACAATTGCCCCAGGATGGCGGGGTTTCCCTCCCTTGATTCAGGTGCCGTCGCACCAGCAACATGTTGAGGTTCCAACGGTCTGCCGCATGAACGGAGAGTCCCCCGCCTCCCCCTCCCCTTTTGAGGCTGAAGCAGGGGTGGAGCTGCCGACCCCGGTGGCTGAGCCTTCCAACCCAGAAGCCACTGCTGCAGAGGCTTCTACCCCTGAGGCCCCTACCCCAGAAACCACGGCTGACCAGGCCCCTGACCTGGAGGCGACCCTGGCCAGCCTGCGCCAGGAGCACGAGGCCATGCGCAGTCAATACATGCGTATCGCCGCTGATTTCGATAATTTCCGCAAGCGCCAGCAGCGCGAAGCCGAAGACCTCAAGGTGCAACTCACCTGCAGCACCCTCAGTGAAATCCTGCCGGTGGTCGACAATTTCGAGCGGGCCCGCCAGCAGTTCAACCCCGAATCTGAGGAGGCCCAGGCGCTGCATCGCAGCTATCAAAACCTCTACAAACAGTTCGTAGAGGTTCTCAAACAGCTGGGGGTTTCGCCGATGCGGGTGGAGGGCGAAGCCTTTGATCCGTCCCTGCACGAAGCCCTGCTGCGCGAACCCAGTGAGCTCTATGCCGAGGATCTGGTGATTGAGGAGTTGCAGCGGGGTTATCACCTGGAGGGCCGGGTGCTGCGCCATGCCCGGGTGAAGGTGTCCATGGGTCCTGGTCCGGCAGCCGCTGGCTCTGAAGCGAACTGATGGCTGATTACTACGACCTGCTGGGGGTTTCCCGGGATGCCGATGCCGACACCCTGAAACGGGCCTATCGGCGGCTGGCCCGCCAGTACCACCCGGATGTCAACAAGGAGCCGGGGGCGGAGGACAAGTTCAAGGAGGTGGGCCGGGCCTATGAGGTGCTGGGCGATCCCAAGACCCGGGCCCGCTACGACCAATTTGGCGAGGCTGGGGTGTCTGGGGCCGGTGGGTCCCCAGACATGGGCGACATGGGCGGCTTTGCCGATCTGTTCGAGACTTTTTTCAGTGGTTTTGGTGGGGCCGCTGGCGCCGGCGCTGGGGCCCAGCGGGCCCGCGGACCGCGCCAGGGCGATGACCTGCGCTTTGACCTAAATATCAGCTTCAAGGAGGCGGTGTTTGGCGAGGAGAAGGAAATCCAGATCCGCCACCTGGAAACCTGCGGCACCTGCAAGGGCAGTGGCGCTAAGGCTGGCAGTGGCCCGGTGGGCTGCAGCACCTGTGGCGGGGCCGGCCAGGTGCGGCGGGCCACCCGCACCCCCTTTGGCACCTTCACCCAGGTGGCCCCCTGCCCCGCCTGCGAGGGCTCTGGCCAGGTGATTTCCGACCCCTGCGGCGACTGCACTGGCCAGGGGGTGCAACAGGTGCGCAAGAAGTTGAGAATCAACATTCCCGCCGGGGTGGATTCCGGCACCCGCCTGCGGGTGAACAGTGAGGGCAACGCCGGCCAGCGGGGCGGGCCCTCCGGGGATCTGTATGTGGTGTTGTTTGTGCAGGCGGACCCAAAGTTGCGCCGCGATGGCATAAACATCCATTCGGAGCTCACGGTGAGCTATCTGCAGGCGATCCTTGGCGACAAACTCCAGGTGGAAACCGTGGATGGGCCGGAGGAATTTCAGATTCCCGCCGGCACCCAACCCGGCACGGTCCTCACCCTGAAGGACCGGGGTGTGCCGCGCCTGGGCAACCCCGTGGCCCGGGGCAACCATCTGTTCAGCGTCAAGGTGGTGCTGCCCCAGAAACTTGATGCCAATGAGCGGGAGCTGCTGGAGCAGCTGGCCACCATTGCCGCCAGCCATCCCAAGGGCAAGGGGGGCCTCTTCGGCGGTCTCTTCCAGTGACCCTCAACCTGCGCGGCACCCCCTGCCCGCTCAATTTCATCCGCACCAAGCTGGCCCTCGAAAAGTTGGCCCCCGGCGAGAGCCTCACGGTGGACCTGGATGGGGGGGAGCCGGATCTGTTGGTGAGTGAGGGGCTGCAGGGGGATAGCAGCGGCCTGGTGGCGGCCATCGAACGCCAATTGCTGGCCGATGGGGCCGTGCGCCTGCGGATCACCCGTGGTTGAGGCCGTCCGCGGCCAGGTAATGGCCTTGGAGGCCAATTTCTGTCGGGTGCGTTTGGAGCAGCCGGGTCCCGCCGGCCAGCGTCTATTGCTTTGTACCCGCCGTAGCCGCCTGGCCCATGGGGGTCAGCAGGTGATGGTGGGCGATTGGGTGGGGCTTGAGGGGCTCGATTGGACCGATGGGCGGGCGGCGGTGGCCTCCCTGGAACCCCGCCGCAGTGAGCTGCAACGCCCTGCCCTGGCCAATGCCGATCGGGTGGTGGTGGTGGTGGCCCTGGCCCAGCCCCAGCTGGAACCAGAGGGCCTCAGTCGCTTCCTGATCTGCGCCGAAACCACCGGCCTAGAGGTGCTGGTGTTGTTGAGCAAGGCGGATCTGGTGGAGCCGGCCCAAGGGCAGCAGTGGATCGAGCGTTTGGCGGCCTGGGGCTATGGCGCCCAGGCCATCGGCCGCGGCGACCCCCTGGCCCTAGGGGCCCTGCGCCAGCGGCTGCAGGGGGGGGTGTCAGTGCTCTGTGGCCCCAGTGGCGTGGGTAAGAGCAGCCTGCTGAATGCCCTGGTGCCAGCCCTGGCCCTGCGCACGGCAGCGGTGTCTTGAAAGATCCACCGGGGGCGCCACAGCTCGTGCCACTGTTAGCGCCACGATCTGGCGGTGGATACCCGGCGGGCCGATACCCCGGGTTTTAACCGCCCGGAGTTACCCACCGACGCCCGCCAGTGGCCCCTGTTGTTTCCAGAAATCCGGCGCCAGCAGCAGGCCGGCCCCCGTTGTCGCTTTCGCGATTGCCGCCACCTGCAGGAGCCCGGCTGTGCCATCGACCGCCACTGGGAGCGCTACGGCTACTACCGCGCCCTATTTGACCAGGGGCCTTAACCGCCCAGGCCAGTGAGGCCCGGCAGGTTGAGGCCACCGGTGAGTTCCTCCATGCGTTCCTTCATGGTGGCGGCGGATTTGGCGTAGGCGTTCTGGAGGGCCTCGAGGGTGGCGGATTCAGCGGCCGCCTGGCCTTCCGCCAGCAGTTCCGGGGCCAGCTGCACCCGCAGGGGCTGCTGGTTGCCGGAAAGCCAGATGCTGGCCCGACCATCAACGCTGCTGCCTTCGATTTCCATGGCATCCAGCTCCTCTTGGAGTTTCTGGGCGTCCTGCTGGATCTGTTGGGCCTTGCGGAAGGCTTCGGTGAGCTGTCCGAAATTGGGGAGACCGAAGCCAGCCATCGCACGAGAGCGTGAACGTGCAGATTAGGCAAAGGGGCCGAGCCGCATCACCTCGGGGTGCAAGCGCAGGCCATGGGCCTTTTCCACCTCCGCTTGCACGTGGCGGATTAGGGCCTCCATGTGGGCCGCCTGGGCGCCGCCGGTGTTCACGATGAAATTGGCGTGCAGGGTTGATACCTGGGCCCCACCGATTTGATAGCCCTTAAGGCCTAAACCTTCGATAAGTTGCCCGGCTTTAAGCGGTTCGGGGTTGCGAAACACACTGCCGCAGCTGGGTAGGTGGTAGGGCTGGCTACTGGTGCGGCTCTGCAGGTTGGCGCTGGTGCGGGCCCCTACGGCGGCTGGGCTTTCCCCTGGCTGCAGCTGGAAGCGGGCCGAAAGCACCACCCAGTTCTCCGCCTGCAGCCGGCTGTGGCGGTAGCCATAGGCCAGGGCTGCGGCGGGCAACACAAACGCTTCTCCCCCCGCTGGATCAATCAGGGTCACATCCAGCAGGCAGTCGGCCAGGCAGCCCCCCTGGGCGCCGGCATTCATCACCACGGCGCCGCCCACGGTGCCCGGGATGCCCACCGACCACTCCAACCCCCCTAGGCCCGCCTTGGCGGCCCGGCGGGCCAGGGTGGGGATCGGTTCGCCCGCCTGGGCTTCCACCAGGCCCGTGGCGGGATCCAGCTGGGCCCCCTGCAGGCGGCGGGTGCAGATCACCAGCCCCGGCAGCCCCTGGTCGCTGATTAACAGGTTGGAGCCGGCCCCAATCAACTGCAGGCTTTGGCCCTCCGCCTCGGCCCAGTGCAGCAGCTGCAGCAGTTCTTCTTGGTTTTCAGGTTCCGCAAAGTGTTTGGCCAGGCCCCCCACCTTCCAGGTGGTGAAGTCCGCCAGGCCCACCTCACATCTGTATTTCACGCGGCAGCCGGCAGCCCCGGATCGGAGTGGCAGGCCTCCAGGTGATCCCAGAGTCGATTCACATCCCCGGCCCCCATCACCAGCAATAGGTCACCGGGGGCACTGAGCTCCAGGCTGGCGCTGGCCAGGTTTTCGAGGCTGGGGCAGGCCAGGGCTCGGCAGCCCAGATCTGCCAGCTGTTGGGCTAGGGCCTCACTGCTCACCCCAGGGATTGGTGCTTCACCGGCGCTGTAGAGGGGGGCTAGCAACACCACATCCGCCTGGGTGAGGGCGCTGGCAAAGCGTTCCATGAACTCCGCCGTGCGGCTGTAGCGGTGCGGCTGGAACACGGCCACCACCCGCTTCGGTACCCAGGGCAGGGTGCTGCGGCCGCTTTCCACCATCAGCCGGGCCATGGCCAGGGTGGCGGCCACTTCGCTGGGGTGATGGGCGTAGTCATCCACCACCAGGCGTCCGGCGATTTCGCCGCGCAGGTCAAAGCGGCGGCCCGGGGGGACCAGCTGCCCCAGGGCCTGTTGCAGGGCGGGGAAGGGGGCCCCCACCAGGCGACAGGCGGCGATGGCGGCGAGGGCATTGCTGAGGTTGTGGCGGCCGGCCATGGGCAGCAGCAGCTCGCCGAGATGCTGGCCGTTTTCCAGGTAGTCGGCGCGGCTGCCGTCGCCATTGAGGCTGAGTGGCACCGCCCGGAAGCTCAGCTCCTGGGCGCCGGCCTCCTCCTGCAGACCCCACCAGTGGTCGGCCTGGAAGTGCTGGCGCAGCACTGGACAATCGTGGTTGGCCAACACCTGCTGGCAGTTGGCGGTGAAGCGACCCATGGTGGCCACTAGGGCCTCCAGGTTTGGATAAAAATCCGTGTGGTCTAGTTCCAGATTTGTAACCAAACCCAGGGCGGGTTTGAACTGCACCAGGGAACCATCGGATTCGTCGGCCTCTGCCACCAGCAGGTCGCTGGCGCCAGAGCGGGCATTGCTGCCAAAGGCGGGCACCACGCCGCCAATGATTGCGGTGGGATCCATGCCTACGGCGGCTAGCAGGCTGGCGATCAGGCTGCTGGTGGTGGTTTTGCCATGGCTGCCGGCCACGGCAATGCTGCGCTGGTTGCCGATCATCCAACTGAGCAGTTCGGCCCGGTGGCGGATTTCCAGGCCCGCTGCGCGGGCGGCGGCCAGTTCAGGGTTACTGGCAGGTATGGCGCTGCTCACCACCACCAGGGGGGACTCCGAAACGCCGCTGCGGATGGCGGCCACCGTGGCGGCGTTCTGGTCTCTGAAGATGCGGGCCCCCCGGTGGCGTAGGGCCTGTGATAGGGCGGTTTGCTTCGGATCGGAGCCGCTCACCTGGTAGCCCCTGTCCGCCAAAATCCCTGCCAGGGCAGACATGCCGATGCCACCGACCCCAATGAAATGCACAGGCCGTTGCGTCGAGAGGGAAAGGGTCGAAGCCAACTCTGCAAACCGCCTCCGTCGAACTTAAGTCCATCCGCTGTTCTTGTCCCGCCCGGGCCCTAGGTGCAAGGCCCATGAGCTTCTGTATGATCGGCAGCCAAATTCCCTTTTCTACCGGGTTTTCCCTTCTTTGCCATGACCCTTCGTGTTGCTATCAACGGATTTGGCCGGATTGGGCGCAATTTCATGCGCTGCTGGTTGAGCCGTGGGGCTAACACTGGCATCGAAGTGGTGGGTTTGAATGACACCTCAGATCCCATCACCAACGCCCACCTACTCACTTACGACTCAATGCTGGGTCGGATTAAGGATGCGGAGGTGTCTTACACCGACGATTCCATAGTAGTTAATGGCCGTTCAATTAAATGTTTTTCCGACCGTAACCCCCTCAACTTGCCCTGGAAGGAATGGGGTGTGGATCTGGTGATTGAAGCCACCGGGGTATTTGTTGACCAAGCCGGTGCCGGTAAGCACATCCAGGCCGGGGCCAAGAAGGTGCTGATCACGGCCCCTGGCAAGGGAGAAGGGGTGGGTACTTTTGTGGTTGGTGTGAATGCCGACCAATACCGCCACGCAGACTTCGACGTCATCAGTAACGCCAGTTGCACCACCAACTGCATGGCGCCCCTGGTGAAGGTGCTGGATCAAACCTTCGGCATCGAGAAGGGCACCATGACCACCACCCACAGCTACACCGGCGACCAACGCATCCTTGATGCCAGCCACCGGGACCTGCGCCGGGCTCGGGCTGCCGCCATCAATATTGTGCCCACCTCCACCGGGGCAGCCCAGGCCGTTGCCCTGGTGTACCCGCCGATGAAAGGCAAGCTCAATGGCATCGCCCTGCGGGTGCCCACCCCGAATGTTTCCGTGGTGGACATGGTGCTTGAAGTGCAGCGCGAAACCTCTAAAGAGGAGGTAAATGCTGCCCTGAAAGCTGCTTCTGAGGGGGCCATGAAGGGAATCATCAAATACTCCGATCTTCCCCTGGTTTCCAGTGATTTCGCCGGCACTGATGAATCCACCATCGTTGATTCTGCCCTCACCATTGTGATGGGTGGCAACATGGTGAAAGTTATTTCCTGGTACGACAACGAGTGGGGCTACAGCCAACGGGTTGTTGATCTCGCCGAAGTGGTGGCTAAGAACTGGGCCTGATTTTGATCAGTTGAAATGTTCATAACCCCTGCCGCCGGGCAGGGGTTTTTTTGTGGGTCCCCAGCAGGGCGGCCCCGGGGCTGTCCCCAGCCAGCCAATGCAGCGGGCGCCGGGCAATTGGGCCACAAAGGCCTCGGCCCAGGCGGGATCTAGGGCTAGCACCAGTTCGAAATCTTCGCCGCCATCCAGGCAAAGCAGCTCAAGGGCTGGGTCGGCCCCGAAGCCGCTCGGTAGGGGTAAGCCGCCTTGGTCTAGCTGGGCCTGGCAGCCGCTGGCTTCGCTGATCAGGGTGAGGCTGCGGCGTAGGCCATCGCTGCTATCGGTGCCTGCCACCCGCCAGGGCTGCCCCGCGGGTCGGCTGCGGTGCAGGGCCTCCACCGCATCGAAGCGCGGTTGCGGCCGCTGGTGGGCTTCCACGGCCCGGGCCCATTGTTCCGGGCTGGGGGCTTGCCCTAGGGGCTGCTCCCCCTGGAGCAGGGCCAGGCCGAGGCCGCTCAAGCCATGGGCCCCACTCACCACCAGGCGATCCCCCGCCTGGCCGGCCCCCCGCTGGATCAGCGCCCCCGGGTCCACCAGGCCCAGGGCGGTGATCGCCAGCAGCCGCACCGGGGCCCGGCTGCAGTCACCGCCCAGCAGCACCCCACCAAAGCGTTGCAACAGCTCCGCCATGCCCCCATAGGCCTGCTCCACCCAGCCCAGGGAGGTGGCCCCTGGGGCCCCCAGGGCCACGGTGAGCCCATCCACCTGGCGGCAACCCATGGCGGCCAGGTCGGAGAGGTTTGCGGCCCCGGCCCGCCAGCCCACAGCCCAGGCGGGGGTGGTGGCCTCGGAGAAATGCACCCCTTCCACCAGGGCATCGCTGCTGATTACCCGGCGCAAGGGTCCTTCTGCCCCCAGTAGGGCACCATCGTCAGTGAATTGTTTTGCTGGGGCGAAGGCTTTTAGTCGCTCCAGCAGCGCCATTTCCCCCAGCTCAGCCAGGCTGGGCCCCTCAGCCATGGGGCTGCAGTTGCCCAGCACCATTAATCACTTTGGCTTTAACAATCTTGTCTTCCACCGTTAGCTCTCCGAGCACATCAAAGCCATCAACCACGTAGCCAAAGGCGGCATAACGGCCATCGATCAGATTGAGGCCGGCGGGGGTGAGTTCTGGCTCAAATAGGAAAAGAAAAAACTGGGAGGAGCCATCATCCAGGGCCGAATCTGAGTGGGCCCAGCCCAGGGTTCCCTTGGTGGCAAACGGCAGCACCGGGGTTGTTTTGAATAGGCCCAGATCTTCAAAGGTTTCGTTGTAATAAGGAGTTGCCATGCCAGGGGCCCGAATTTCCAGCGGTACCCGCCTCGGGCTTTTGCTGCCCGGTGCCACGAAGCCAGTTTCCGGACCGTTGGGATCGCCGCTTTGCAACACGTAAAAGTCTTCGGCCCGGTTGAAACCAAGGCCGTCGTAGAAACCGCGCTGCACCAGATCCACAAAAGCCCCCGCGGTGAGGGGAGCGTTGTAGCCATCCAGCACGAGGGTGAGGTCCCCCTTATTGGTGGTGAGCTGCACCGTGGCCCGCCCCAGCAGCCGGGGGAGGTCATTGAATTCGCTGGGGATAGTGAAAGGGAAGCCCTCCACAAACAGGGCTTCGCTGGCGCCGATGCTGGCCAGGGCCTGGCGCCGCAGGCTTAGAAATGCGTCACGGTCCTGCTGGTCTGCGGCGGCACAGAGCTGCTCCAGTTGGCCCTTGAGCTGAACCAGGGTTTCGCTGGCCTGGCTTTGGAGGTCCTGGGGCAGGGCGGCCACGATCGCCCCCTGGCGTTGGTCCAGTTGGCGCTGGGTGCGTTCACAGCTGGAGCGGATGCCACTCCAGCGGCGGGCGCGCAGGTCATCGCTGGTGGCCTCCAGGCGATGTTGGAGATCCTCCAGGTCGGATTGCTGCACCGGCAGGGCATTTCTGAGCAGGGCGGCCGGATCGGTTACGGCATTGCCTGGCGGCAAGTAGGCCCAGGCGCTTTGCGCCGGAAGCAGCAGCCCCAAAGCCAGGGTAAGGGTGAGCAGCAGCGAAAACAAAGTGCTGGCCACGGCCGCCGACTCGGTAGCAGGGACCACCGTACAATCCGCCCCAATACTTTCCGCCGGAATGATCTCCAGCAACGATTTCCGCACCGGTACCACAATTGAGCTGGATGGCCAGGTCTGGAGGGTTATCGAGTTTCTGCACGTCAAACCTGGCAAGGGCTCGGCTTTTGTGCGCACCAAGCTGAAATCAGCCCAGAGCGGCAGTGTCGTTGAAAAAACATTCCGGGCCGGCGAGATGCTCGCCTCGGCCCAGTTGGAGAAATCCACCCTCCAACACACCTATATGGAGGGCGACGACTACGTATTTATGGACATGGCCAGCTTTGAGGAGACTCGCCTCACCGCTAAGCAGATCGGCGATGGTCGCAAATACCTAAAGGAGGGCATGGAAGTAAACGTGGTCTCTTGGAACGGCAAGCCCATTGAGGTGGAGCTACCCAACTCAGTGGTGCTTGAGGTCACCCAAACTGACCCCGGCGTTAAGGGTGATACGGCCACCGGTGGCACTAAGCCCGCCATCGTTGAAACCGGGGCCCAAGTGATGGTGCCGCTGTTTATCACCATTGGCGAGAAGATCAAGATTGACACTCGCTCCGACAGCTATTTGGGCCGGGAGTCCTGAGGAGATGCAGATGAATCAACAGGAATTGCGGAGCCTGCTTGAGTTTCTCTCCGGCAGTGATATTCAGGAACTCAAGCTCGAAGGCGACGATTTTCGGCTTGAGGTACGGCGTAATTTGCCCGGCCCCGCGCCGGTGTTGATGCCAGCGGCGGCGGCCCCCCTAGCGGCCCCGGCCCCGGCGGCCCCCGTGGCGGTGCCCCCCCCGGCCGCCGCCGCTGCCCGCAGTGACCTTGTGGATGTGCGTGCTCCGATGGTGGGCATCTTCTATCGGGCTCCGGCCCCAGGGGAGGCCCCCTTTGTGGAGCTCGGCAACCGGGTCAGCGTTGGTCAAACCATCTGCATCCTCGAGGCGATGAAATTGATGAATGAGCTGGAGGCCGAACTCTCCGGTGAGGTGGTGGAAATTCTTGTGGAAAATGGCACCCCCGTGGAATACAACCAGGTGTTGATGCGGGTTCGCACCTCCTGAGTTTTATCCAGCCTGGGTTGTTCAGCCCAATTCCAGGGCTGTTTCTAGGGCGGCCACCATGCTGTCGGCCCTGGCGCTGCCTTGGCCAGCCCGATCAAAACCAGTGCCGTGGTCTGGGGAAGTACGCAGGAAAGGTAGCCCCAGGGTGGTGTTCACCGCCTGGTCAAAGGCCAGCAACTTCACGGGGATCAGCCCCTGGTCGTGGTACATGGCCAGATAGCCATGGGGAGCCTGGGCGGCGGCCCCGGGCTCCCGCCAGGCCTGGGCGGCCCCCAGCCAGCAGCTGTCGGGGGGTAGGGGACCTTTGAGGCTAAGCCCTGGCCGGAGCCGCCGTTGCTCGGCCAGCAGCGGTGCGATCCAGTCCTGTTCTTCCTTACCCAGTTGGCCCGCTTCGCCGGCATGGGGGTTCAGCCCTGCCACCACCAAGCGAGGGGCGGCCGTGAACCGTTGGCAGAAGTTGAAAAGCTGGCCCAGGCGCCGCTCCAGCAGCTCGCCGCTGAGGGCGCCAGGCACCTGGGCCAGGGGCAGGTGGGTGGTGGCCAGCAGGGTGTTGAAGCGCCACTGGCTGTGGGGGGAGCGGGCCGTGAACAACATCGCCCCATCGCTGGCGCCGCAGAGTTCGATGAGCCGCTCCGTTTGGCCTGGGTAGTGGTGGCCGGCCAGGTGCCAGGCCACCTTGGCGATCGGGGCGGTGGTGAGGGCCCCACAGCGGCCATCGAGCACGGCCCCCACGGCGGCGCTAAGCCAGTGGAAGCTGGCGGCCCCACTGCGGGCGGAGGGGGCCCCGGCTTCAATGCTGGCCCCCAGGGGTAGGTCGAGGATTTCCAGTTCCCTGGGGTTGGCCAGGGGTAGCGAACTGCCCCTGGCCAGTTGCTCGTAGCTCTGTTGTAACCAGTGGCGACAGCCCACCAACAGTGGGTTGAAGCCTGGGTCTGAACGCTGCAGTTGGGCGATGGCCTTGAGGGTTACTTCGGCGCCGATGCCGGCGGGATCCCCCAGGGCGATGGCGATTCGTGGCAAGGGTTCAGACCATCGCCATGGGGCTATCTACTTCCACGCCGGGCAGGGCTGAGAACAGGTTGAGCAGTTGCTGGAAGGTGTCTAAACAACGGTTGCTGCCACTGCCGGCGATGGCCTCGTTGCTCACCACACACTGCAGTTCAGCGCGACCATCTTCGCTGCGGTTTTGGTCGAGCACCACTATCACCCGATCGCGCAGGCGTTTGCTTGGTGTCATGTCGATCAGGCTCACCGACTCGCCAATGGCGGAGCGGAGCTTGAAACCTTCGCTTTCAAGCGCTTTCGTGGCTACGGGCAGGAGCATCGCCCCATCCTCGGCTCGGGAGAAGCACTCGTAACGGGCCATCAATCCAATCCAACCGATGGGTATTCAAATAGATGCAGATTAAGAATTCAGCAAATCTGCCGCAAATACGCCGCTGATCTCGCCCAGCTGAGGATCATTTCCCCTTCCACTACCCATGTTACGTCTTTTGTTGTTGGCTTTGCTGCTCCTGGGTTTTGGGGTTGGCCTGCAGCGGGGTTGGTTGGAGATCCGCTGGGATCGGCTCGGCCAGGAACTCCAGCGCTCGCTCAGCCCTGGCCCCCCCACCCCGGCAGCTGCTCCTCCTCGCTGAGACAGGCCCTTAACCCTTCCCTGTAACTGGGATAGAGCAGCCGATATCCCAGCCCTTCGGTCAGTAGTTGGTTGCTAACTCGCCGGTTGTCCTGCCAGAAACTCAAAGCCATGGGGCTGAGTTGGGGGGCAACCGCCTCGAAGTTCTGGTAGGGGGGCAGGGGGCACTGCAGCAAATGGGCGGCAAAGCCCAGCAGTTCGCTGCTGGGGGCGGGCTGCTGGTCCACCAGGTTCAGCAGCGGCGGCAGCTGGCTAGGGGGCAGCCCTAGGCAATGGAGCAGGGCGCCCACGATGTCGTCCCGATGGATCCGACAAAACACCTGGCCGGCTTTGTGGATCAGGCGCGCCTCCCCCCGCCGCAGGCCCAGCAGGGGATTGCGGCCGGGGCCGTAGATGCCAGGCAGGCGGAATATTTGCACGGGTAGGCCGCTGGCTTGCCAGGCCTGCTCACAGGCCAGCCGGGCGGCGCTGCGCCGTTGCAGGGGCGGGCCCACCGCGCTGGTTTCCGTGACCCAGCCCCCCTGGCGGTCCCCATAGACGCCGGTGCTCGAGAGATAGCCCACCCAGCGCAGTGGTAACTGCTGCAGCTGTGCTCCGAGGCACTGCAGCACCGGGTCTTGGCCCCCTGGGCTTGGGGGAATCGTCACGAGCAAGTGGGTGGTGCCCCCCAGGGCAGCGGCGCTGGGTACTACGCCATTGCCGCTGTCGAAGGCCAGGTCATTGCTGCCGGGCTCCGGTTGGCGGCGGCTCACCCGTACGGATCCGCCCAGGCGCCGCACCTGGGCGGCCAGGTGCTGGCCCGTGTAGCCCCCACCAAGTACCAGCAGTTGCCCCTGGGCCAGCTCCGCCGGCAGGGGGTTGACATCCAGCTCAGTCATGAGTACATCTGTACTGTCTCGTAATTCCTGCTGCCCATGGCCCCCCGTTCCCTCTCGCCCCAGCGACCCCGTCGGGCGCTGATTATGCCCTCTATTCTCACGGCCCTGCTTGCCACCGCTGGCTTGCTCCTCCCCGAGCAGCCCCAGCTGCAGCAGCAGATCTGTGAGCAGCACATCAACCCGGAAGCTTGCCGGGTGTGGTGAGTTCTCAGGCCGCCTGCAGGCTCAGGTCCCCTGCCTGGGGGGGCAAATTATTAGCTGGGTTCCGGGGTTGTTGTTGTCGCGGTTGTGGTGGGTTGGCTTCCGCCTGGGCGGGGGTGGCCCATTGGAGCAGCCTTACCGCCAGCCGCAGGTCCCCATCCAGCCAGGCCCTGATGGCCATGGCGCGGCGGGGGTCGTAGAAGCGCTGGCGGCGGTACCACTGGAAGGCATCGGCATCACTTTTGTGGCCGTTGCAGGAGAGGCAGGAGGGCACGCAGTTTTCGGTCACGCTTAGGCCACCGCGGCTGCGGGGCAATACGTGATCAATGGATTCTGAGGCCCTGCCGCAGTAAATGCAGGTGTGATGGGTGTGGCCGTGAAGCGATTGCCGCCAACGTCGGACTCGGAGCTTGGGACAGAGTTCCTCGAGGAACACCGCATCGCTCTCGTGCATCCGAAACCCCCGGATATGGGCCAAGTGTGAAGCTATTCATGCCCCTGTCAATGTGTCGAAGGCTGCACTTCTGAATCTTTTCAGGGCTTTGCTAAATCTGCAGATCTGCTGGGCTTCTAACCCCTTGTGCCGGGTCCCAGGGGCTTTAAATTTGCCTTTGGCTCCGCAGCCCCCCTGAAGCCTTCCGTTAACGGTCTTTCACTCACCGCCAGCGGCGACGTGCTTTTCCGTTGCCCCTTTGATCCGGTCACCGTGGCGCAATTGCGGCGGATTCGGCCCAGGGGCTGCTGGCAAGCGCGCCTGCAGGGTTGGGTGTTCCCCTTTGAGGCGTTGCTGCGCCTGGTGGACTGCTTTGGTGAGCGTTTCCCCATAGATCCCAGCCTGCGGGAGTGGTGGCAGGCCATCGATAAGCCCTTGCCGCCGTTGCCCCCCCACCGGCAACTGGTGAGTGCTGCGGATCTGCAGGCCCCCCTGGCCGATGGTCGGCAATTGCTGGCCCACCAGCGGGCTGGGGTGCGCTGGCTGCTGGCCCGCCGCGGGGCGCTGCTGGCCGATGAGATGGGGCTCGGCAAAACGCTCACGGCCCTGGCGGCGGCCCGGGCCTTGCTGCGCCTCACTGACTGCCGTTTGCTGGTGGTGGCGCCGGTGGGTCTCCATGACCATTGGCGGCGGGAGGCCCTGGCCCTGGAGTTGGCGCCCCAGCTATTCAGTTGGGCCCGCCTGCCGGCGGAGCCCCCCCCCGGCGGCTTGGTGCTGGTGGTGGATGAGGCCCATTTCGCCCAAAACCTCCAGGCCCAGCGCACGGCTGCCCTGCTGCGGCTGGCCCGGCATCCGCGGGTGCGGGCCGTGTGGCTACTCACTGGCACCCCCAGCAAAAATGGCCGGCCGATTCAGCTGCTGCCCCTGTTGATGGCGATCGGCCATCCCCTGGCCCGGGACCGCCGGGCCTACGAGGAACTGTTTTGCAACGGCCATTGGCGCCAGGTGGGCAAGCGGCAGGTGTGGGATTGCCAGGGGGCCAGCCGTCTCGATGAATTGGAAAGGTTGTTGCGGCCCCAGCTGCTGCATCGGCGCAAGCTCGATTGCCTCGATTTACCCCCCAAGCTGCGCTGTTTCCATCCGGTCCCCCTGGCGGCGGCGGCAGAGCGGCAATTTCAGCGGCAGTTGGCGGAGCGGGTGGAGGCTTACCGCCGCCGGGCGGCGGCGGGGCTGGTGCGTTCCGACGCTGAAGCCCTAGCCCTGCTCACCTGGCTGCGGCGCTTGGCGGCCCTGCAGAAGCTGCCCGCTGCCCTGGCCTTGGTGCAGCAGTTGCAGGCCAGGGGCGAGGCGGTGGTGGTGTTCAGCAGCTTTGTGGCCCCCCTGCAGCAGTTGCATCGCCTGCTCGGGGGCGCCCTGCTCACCGGCCAGGTGTCCCCCCCGGAACGGCAGGAACGGCTGGCCCGTTTCCAGGCGGGTTCTGGGGATCTGTTGTTGGCCACCTATGGGGTGGGGGGCCTGGGCCTGGGCCTGCAGCGGGCCTCCCAGGTGGTGTTGCTGGAGCGCCCCTGGACCCCTGGCGATGCGGCCCAGGCGGAGGACCGTTGCCATCGGCTGGGCTCCCGGCGCCCGGTGACCAGCCACTGGTTGCAGCTGGGCAGCGCCGACGCCTTGGTGGATGGCTTGATCCTGAGTAAGGCGGATCGGATCGAGGTGCTGTTGGGGCAGCGGCGTCGGCTGCTGCGGCGCCAGCCCGTGGCCCGCATGCTCCAGGAATTGCTCCAGGACTAATAGCAGCTGTCTAGCCGCACCTGAACTTCGTCTTTCAGGTCCTGGGGCAGGGCTTTGCCCTGGCGTTTGAGTAACCCAGCGGCCCTTTGGATGTCGGCACAGGCGGCGGTTTTGTTCTGCAACAGGGTGTGCAGCAAAAAGCGGTCATTAAGGGGACGCGGGTCCTTGGGGTGGGCGGCCACCACGGCATTGCAACGGCCCAGGGCCTGGGGCAAGGCATGGGCCTCCACCGCCGTTAAACAGCTGTCCACCTTGGGCTGCGGCTTGCCACAGCCCCCCAACCCCAACAGCCCTAGAGCTGCCCCCAGGGCTAGGGCCCCCACCCCTGGCTTCTGCCCCCTGCCCATGGCTTGGATCAGTAGCTGTAGCGACCGCTGTCCGCTGGTTTGGCGCTGCCACCCCCCCCAGTACTGCCGCTGCTGCTGCTATTGCCTATGCCCAGGTTGGGGGTGTGATCTGCGCCGGTTTCCTCGCGGCCGGAGTAGAGGGCCCCGAGGAAGCGGGCACAGCTGCCGAATTTGTCTTTCTGGTTCACCACGGTTTCGGTGATCAACACCGCCGCATGTTCTGGAGAGGTTTTGAACAGGCCATTGTTTTGGCGCTTGATGCGGGCATAGGCCGCATCCCAGCTCACCCCATGGGGGTTGCCGGCCTGGCGCATGAAGCAATAGATCTCGGCGCCCTTCTCACCCAGTTCATCGGCATGGCCCGGCAGCGGCAGTGCGGCAAGCCCGCCCATGGCTAGCAGCAGGGCGCCCAGCAGCTTTCCACGGCGTGCAGCCATCTTTCATCCATCACTAACAGCGCCCAACCTATCGATTGGGACGCTTCTGTCCAGGGTGCCCCGGCTTGAGTTGTGCCTGGGTCTGTGTTGTCATCGCCCCAACGTCTGTTTTTGGTTTTTATGGTTTCGGAATCCCTTTCCTTTCGGGTTAGCCGCAGCACTGAGGGGTTGGCGGAAACCCTGGCCACCCTGTCCCAGCGCCTGGTGAAGCTGGAGCAGCGGCTCGGGGCCCTGGAATTGCAGATCCAGAATCAGCTCTCCCCCCATCCCCAGGAGTTGGCCTCCCTGCGCACGGTGGAAACCCTGCTGCAGGATTGCCGCACCCTGCTAGATCAGTCGCCACCCCAGGCCCCGCCCCAACCCCCTGGGGAGGTGGTTTGGGAGGACTGGTCCAAGCCGGAAGCCCAAGCCAGCCCCTAAGCTTGGTACAGATGTACTGATGCCATGGCGATGGGAGGGGCGGCAGGCCTGGCCCGAGGGATTGCTGTGGTGGAGGCTGGTTTCCCCAGTCCTGCCGACGATTACATCGAGGCGGGCGTAGATCTCAATAGCCAGTTGATCCCCCATCCGATCAGCACCTTTTTGCTGCGGGTGAGTGGCAACTCGATGCTTGGTGCCGGCATCCACCATGGCGATCTGCTGCTGGTGGATCGCAGCCTTCAGCCCCGGCCGGGGCGGGTGGTGGTGGCGGTGCTGGATGGGGCCTTCACCCTCAAGCGCCTGGAGCGCCATCGGGGCCGCTTGCGGCTGCAGGCGGCCCATCCCGACTATCCCCCCCTGGAGCTGGAGCGCTGCGGTGAAGTGCAGATCTGGGGGGTGGCCACCCAGGTGATCCATGCCCTTTGAGGGGCTAGGGCCAGGGGCAGCCGCCCTGGCCTTGGTGGATTGCAATAACTTTTATGCCGCCTGTGAGCAGGCCTTTGACCCGGCCTTGCAGGGGCGGCCGGTGGTGGTGCTGTCCAATAACGATGGCTGCATCGTGGCCCGCAGCCGCGAGGCCCGGCAGCTGGGCATTGGCATGGGGGTTCCCTATTTCCAGCTGGCAGATCGGCTGCGGCAGCTGGGGGTGGTGGTGCGCAGTTCCAACTACGCCCTCTATGGCGACATGAGCCAGCGGGTGATGGCCTGCCTGGAGGCCCGGGTGCCGGAGCTGGAGGTTTATTCCGTGGATGAGGCGTTTGTGCGGCTGCCGGCCCTGGCCCCTGGGGCCCTCAGCGCCTGGGCGGCGGAGTTGCGGGTGACCGTGCGCCAGGGCCTCGGTTTGCCCATTGCCGTGGGCCTGGCCCCATCCAAGGTGCTGGCCAAGTTGGCCAATCAGTTGGCCAAGCGGCATCCCAGTCGGGGGGGTGTTTTCAATTTTTTCTTGGAGCCCTGGCGGGAGCCTTGGTTGGCCCAGGTCCCGGTGGAGGAGGTGTGGGGGGTGGGCCGGCGCTGGGCCCGTTGGTGTCGGCTGCGGGGCCTGGCCACGGCCCTAGACCTCTCCCAGGCCGATCCCGAGCTGTTGCGCCGCAAGCTCGGGGTGGTGGGTTTGCGCCTGCAACAGGAATTGCGGGGGGTGAGTTGTTTGCCCTTGGAGTTGTTGCCGGCCCCCCGGCAGGAGACCTGTGTGAGCCGTAGTTTTGGTACTCCGATCCAGGAACTGCAGCCCCTGCGGGAGGCGGTGGCCGGTTATCTGGTGCGGGCCGCTGAGAAATTACGTCGCCAGGGGCAGCGGGCCGGTGGCCTCACGGTGTTTGTGCGCACCAGTCCCTTTGCCACTGGTTTCTATGGCAACAGTGCCAGCGTGCGGCTGCCCCTGGCCAGCCAAGACACGGCTGTGCTGCTCCAGGCGGCCCTGCCCCTGGTGGATCAGCTGTTTCGGCCGGGGCAGCGCTTTCAAAAGGCAGGCGTGCTGCTCCAGGAGCTGCAGTCCCTAGGCCAGTGGCAAGGCCATTTATTTGTGAGCTTGTCGGCGGAGCAGCGGCAACGGCGCGAACGGCTCCTGGCCCTGGTGGATGGGCTCAACCGTCGCTATGGGGCCGGCACCATGCAGTGGGCGGTGGCCGGTTTGCGGCCGGCCTGGCGCCTGCGGCGCGATTATTTGTCTCGCAGTTACACCACCCAATGGCAGGATTTGCCCTTGGTTTATGCCCGTTAAGGGGGCTGCGCCGGGATGCCAGAAAAAATGCGTGGAAATGCCTATCAGAAAAGTGTCGATTTGCCTTGGAAAACCTGCTAAGGCGTGGCAAAATGAAAAGAAAGCGAACCATGGGCAGCCTCACCCACGTTCATCAGCCAGGCCTACCAGCCACCCCCGCCTGCCAGCTGCGCGGTTTCATCGAGGGTGATCACCAGATTGAAAAACTGGAATTTGCCCTAGCGGTGGCGATCAGCCGCGGCGATGCTCCACGCATCGAGGAATTGCGGTTGCAGATTGCTGCCTTGGGAGACAACAGGGAAGAGCCTGGCACCTGAAAGAAGTGTCCAAAGCCTGAATTATTGGCCGCCGGAAGAGAAAGTGCCCCATGTGTTGGGATTGAGTATTGCTTTTGGCAACGAAATTTGTCAGGCTGTAAATATAAGTTGGTGGTGAAAACACCTCCGCCATGGCCACGGCTCTACAAGTGAAGACAACTCCCCCAGGCACCAATGCCATGGCTGGGGCAGGGGCTGATCGCCAACGGCTATTGGATCAGGCAGCGGAATGGTTTGTCAAAGCCAGCCGCTTGGCCGCCAATGGTGAAGTTGTGGAAGCCGGGGCGCTGATCCTGAAGGGGCTGGATTGTGAACGGCGGGCCCGGGCCCGGGGTCCCCAGGTGCTGGGATTAATCAAACGTCGAGTTTGAATTTCGCTCGTTAGGCCCATTGCTGGCCATGGCAAATATCCAAGCACTGTTATTGAAGTGTGCCCACAGGCGCTGAACTGCCTGGGTGAGCGTCGCGGCCGGGGATGTGGATTCGGTCAGTTTTGAGTTCTGTACGGACCGTACGGTTTGGGATTTGTAGGTGGCAGAGTTCTTCGGGGCCCTCAGGGACGACAACACCCTGGCCATCGGTGCCACCTGGGTCAGTCCCAACGTCAGCGAGTTCAGCCGTAGGGATGGACTGCAGCTGGTGGACTGGGCTGCCTGAATCGGCCTAAGCCTCCATGGCCTAAACCTTCATGGGTTTGCTCAGACAGGCCCCGCGAGTTCAATGCTGGGTTCATGTCAAAGCTTTTATTCTTAATTTTGATTAGTTTTGTTTTGGTTAGTTCTGGTTGGTTAGTTCTGGACTACAAGCGGGTGACCGGACTCGAACCGGCGACGTTCAGCTTGGGAAGCTGACATTCTACCACTGAATTACACCCGCATTCATTCAATTTAGCAAAGGGCCCCGCCTGGGGGGGCAGGGCCCAAGGCCGCTACTTTTTCATGGTGGCGGCGGGTTCTTCCACGCACTCAACCTCGGCTAGGGCCTGCTGGCGGGCGGCGATCACAGGTTGGGCCTTGGTGCGCAGCTCCTGGGCGGCCTGCTCGAGGGTGAGCTTCTTCTGCTTGGCCACCTTGTCAACTTCCTTGTTGAAAGTTTTCAGCTGGTCGCGCAGTTCCCGCACCCGGGCTTTTTGTAGGGCTTTCTCTGATTTCTCGAGGCCGTTGAGGGCCGTCACGAGGTTTTTCTGGGCTTTTTCCGCATCACCCACGGTGGAGGTGGGGGTGAGAGCTTGAACAGATTCCAGGGCATCGCCAACGGCGGCTAGTTGGTCACAAACGACCACTTCGGCTTTCTTCTCGGCTTTTTCAGGGTTCTGTTGGCAGGCCACGAGGCTGAGGGCCAACAGGCCGGTGCCGAAGAGCAGTGCAGGACGCATGGGGAAAGGGTCTGGCCGCCTAACGGTAGACAGACCCTTCTAAGCCGCAAGGGCGTCTGGCAATCAGCCTTGGAGCACCGCGGCCGCGGCGGCCACCCCGGCCCCAGGCTGGGCGGGGGGCCGGCCCAGTTCCACCAGGGCGCCTTCGATGGCAGCCACGGCGGTGAGGATGTCGCGGTCGCACACAAAGCCCAGGTGGCCGATGCGGAACACCTTGCCCTTGAGATGGTCCTGGCCACCGGCCAGCAAGATGTCGTAGCGGTTTTTTACCACCTTGCGCACGGCCTCCGCATCGAGGCCCTCAGGGGCCACGGCGGTGATCGAAGGGCTGCCATGGCCAGGGGCCGCATAGAGCGGCAGGCCGATGGCTTGCATGGCGGCCTGGGTGGCCCGCTGCTGGCGGGAGTGGCGGGCAAAGATGGCCTCCAGCCCCTCCTTCTGCATGATTTCCAGGGCGGTTTCCAGGGCGAAATAGAGATTCACCGCTGGCGTGAAGGGGTTGCTGTCCTTGGCGGCGGTTTTGCGGTAGGGCCCCAGGTTCAGATAGAACTTCGGTAGATCCGAGTGTTCATGGGCCTTCCAGGCTCGATCGCCCATGGCCACAAAGCCCAGGCCGGGGGGCATCATGTAGCCCTTCTGGGAGCCGGAGGCCACCACATCGAGGCCCCAGGCGTCCACCGGCACGGAGGTGGCCCCGAGGCTGGTTACCGCATCCACCACGATCAGGGCCTCCCCATGGGCCTTCACGTGGCGGTTGATTGTTTCCAGGTCGTTGATCACCCCGGTGGAGGTTTCCGAGTGGGTGATGATCACCGCCTTGATTTGTTTGCCGGTGTCGGCCTCGAGGGCGGCCCGGAAGGCCTCTGGATCTAGCGGTTGACCCCACTCGGCGGAGATCACCTGCACGTCAAGGCCATAGGCCTTCGCCACCTTCACCCAGCGCTCGCCAAACTTGCCGTTGTCGCCGCAGATCACCCGGTCGCCCTTGCTGAGCACGTTGATGATTCCGGCCTCCATGGCGGCGGTGCCACTGCCGGCCAGCACCAGCACATTGCCCTTGGTTTGATGCAACCACTGCAACTGCTCGGTGGTGCGTTTCACGATCGCCTGAAACTCACCGCTGCGGTGGCCGATCGGATGCCGGGCCATGGCCAGCAGCACGCTTTCCGGCACGGGGGTGGGGCCGGGAATCATCAGTTGCAGTTTGTCTTTCATGCCGCAGGGCCGGGTGCGGTGCCCGGTTATTGGATCATTCACCTTAAAAAGCGATCGGACCCCCTTTGGTAGAGCCCACTACTTTCACTCTGCCGGTATGGGTGGCGGTGGCCGCCCGGGGGGCCCTGCGCCAGCTGCGGGGGGAACCCTTCCAATCCCAGGAAAGCCTTGAATTGCTGGAGCCCCCGGGCCAGTGCCCCGTACCCCTGGAAGAGGCGGCCCCCCTGGGCAATGGCGAGGCCCTGGCGATTAGCCGCTGTGACCCCGGCCCCGGCCTAGACCTCACCCGTGGGCTGGCGGTGTGGGTGCGGGCCCGCTGGGGGGATGCCAGCGGGGAAACCCCTGGTGATGCCAGCGCCCCTGGCCGTTGTTTCCAGCTGCGGGCGGGGGAGGGGGTGGGCCGCCTGGGGCCCGGCGGGGACCCCTGTCTCTCCGACTATTGCTTGCGCCTGCTGCAGGTGAATCTCGCCCCGCTGGTGCCGCCCGATCGCCTGGTGGAGCTGGAGGTGCTCCTGCCCCAGGGGCGGGCCCTGGCGGAACGCACCAGCAATGCCGCCTTTGGGGTGGTGGAGGGCCTGGCCCTGATCGGCACCCAGGCCCAGGTGCAAAGCAGCGCCGCCCCCGACCAGCTAGGGCGGGCCCTGGGGGAATTGCGGCGCCGGGCGGCCCTGCCAGGGGGCTGCCCAGAGCTGATCTTGGTGGTGGGCGAAAACGGCCTCGACCTGGCCGGCCGTTTTGGTTTGCCGGCGCCGCTGCTGCTCAAGGCGGGCAATTGGCTGGGGCCATTGCTGGCGGCGGCCGGGGAATTGGGGGTGCAACGGCTGTTGCTGTGGGGTTACCACGGCAAGTTGCTGAAGTTGGCGGGGGGGATCTTCCACACCCACCACCACCTGGCCGATGGCCGCGCCGAGCTGCTCACGGCCCTGGCGGCCCTGGAGGGGGTGGATGGTGCGACCCTGGCGGCCCTGTTTGAGGCCCCCACGGTGGAGCAGGCCCTGCAGGGTTTAGCCCTGGCCGATGCCGCCGCCGCCGAGCGCCTGCGCCAACGGCTAGTGCGCAGCATTGAGCAACGGGCAGCGGCCTACATCAAGCGCACGGCGGGGGTGCAGTTGCAGCCGGGGGTGGCGCTTTTTGACCGCTCCCGCCAGCTTTGGGCCTTGGGGCCCGTAGGGGAACAGCTATGGAGGGAGCTGGCCCCGTAGGGTGGAGCCATTGCGCAGAAGCTGATGTCCGCTGCTCTGGCCGGCCTGGAGGGGGCGGAGGGGCGTCGCCCGGCCATCATCATCCTTGATTTTGGCTCCCAATATTCCGAACTGATTGCCCGTCGGATCAGGGAAACCGAGGTGTATTCGTTGGTGCTGGCCTACAGCACCAGCCTCGAACAAATTCGCGAGTTGGCGCCTAAGGGGATCATCCTCAGTGGCGGCCCCAGCTCCGTGTATGCGGCCGGGGCGCCGGTGTGTGACCCAGGCCTCTGGGACCTCGGCATTCCCGTGCTCGGGGTTTGCTACGGCATGCAGTTGATGGTGCAGCAGCTGGGGGGTCGGCTGGAGGCCTCCGAGCGGGGCGAATACGGCAAGGCACCGCTCTACGTAGATGACCCGATCGATCTGCTCACCAACGTCGACAACGGCGCCACGATGTGGATGAGCCATGGGGATTCAGTGGCGGCCTTGCCCGAAGGTTTCACGCGGCTGGCCCACACAGACAACACGCCCGAGGCGGCGGTGGCCCACCACGGCCGCAAGCTCTATGGGGTGCAGTTTCACCCGGAGGTGGTGCATTCCAGCGGCGGCATGGTGCTGATCCGCAATTTTGTGTACCACGTTTGTGGTTGTGAACCCGATTGGACCACCGATGTATTCATCGATGAGGCGATCGCCAAGGTGCGGGAGCAGGTGGGCGAAAAACGGGTGCTGCTGGCCCTCTCCGGTGGGGTTGATTCCTCCACCCTTGCCTTCCTGCTGCATCGGGCGATAGGTGATCAACTCACCTGCATGTTTATTGACCAGGGTTTCATGAGGAAGGGGGAACCGGAGTTCCTCACAGAGTTTTTCGACAAACGCTTCCACATTCGCGTTGAATACATCAATGCCCGCGAGCGGTTCCTGGCGAAGTTAAATGGCATCTCTGACCCGGAGGAGAAGCGTAAAATTATTGGCGCTGAATTCATCAGGGTTTTTGAGGAAGAAAGTAAGAAGTTGGGGCCATTTGATTACCTCGCCCAGGGCACCTTGTACCCCGATGTGATTGAGTCGGCGGGCACCAATGTGGATCCCAAAACCGGCGAAAGGGTGGCGGTGAAGATCAAGAGCCACCACAACGTGGGCGGGCTACCGAAGGATCTGCAATTCAAGTTGGTGGAACCCCTGCGCCAGCTGTTCAAAGACGAGGTGCGCAAGGTGGGCCGCAACCTGGGCCTGCCCGAGGAGATCGTGCGCCGCCATCCCTTCCCCGGCCCCGGCCTGGCGATTCGCATCCTTGGCGAAGTGAGCAAAGAGAAGCTCGATATCCTGCGGGATGCCGATTTAATCGTGCGCGAGGAAGTGCGTGATGCCGGCCTGTATCACGATATTTGGCAGGCCTTTGCGGTGCTGTTGCCGGTGCGCAGCGTTGGTGTGATGGGGGATAAACGCACCTACGCATACCCAATCGTGCTGCGCTGCGTGGGCAGTGAAGACGGCATGACCGCCGATTGGTCACGGCTGCCCTACGAGCTGATGGAGCGAATTTCCAATCGGATCGTGAATGAGGTGGAGGGGGTGAACCGGGTCGTTTACGACATCACCAGCAAGCCACCGGGAACTATCGAGTGGGAATAGGGCCCTGGCAAGGGGCTGGAGCCCCCTTGCCGGTGCCGATACGATCGGGGCCCCTAGAGCGAGCAGTGAGCGCGTCTCTTCAGCAGGATCCCCAGTTGCAGCGCCGGCTGCAGCAAGACAGCATTCAGCTGGCTGGTAAGACCGTTTATCTCAACCCCTTTCTGTATTGGCGTCGTTTTGACGCCAATACAGATCGCTGGCTGCGGGAGCCCGGTCAGCTGGGGGAGGAACAGATTGAGAGCAATCGCTTCCGCTTCTACCCCGAGGTGGTTTGGGATGGCCTCAGCGAGGAGGAGCGCGCCACCAAGGATGGGGCGGTGGAGATGTTCCTCAAGAGCCTTGAGCTGATCAGCACCTTCAATCCCGAGCTCACCTCCGGCCAATTGCTCGAGCTCGAGCGCAAGATGGCCGTTACCAAAAAGCGGGCCTTCGAGCGCTGGGTTGATAAGTCTTTGCGCCGCCGTTCCCAGGCCGAAAAGGCGGAGAAGCGGCGCTTCTCGCGGGAACGTTGGCTGCGGGAGTGGCAGGAGTGGGCCCTGGATCCGGTAACCCGCAAGGCCCTGTTGCCCATGAGCGGGGTGCTGCTACTGGCTGCATTTGGCGGCTGGTATTTGGGCTCCCAGGAGTTTTGCCGTCAGCTGATCCTTCAACCCGGTCTCCAGAAAATCCGCTGAGGCGGAGGGCCTGTGCCAGCCTTGGGGGAATGCTCCGTCGCCATGGCTGAACAGAACCCGATCAACCCCCTGCTGAGCCTGGGTCTTGAGGCCGCTGGGCGGCTGTGGCGGGAAGGCATCGGCCGTTGGCAGCCCCCCGCTGGGGAGGAGGTGGTCACCGTGCAGGTGAGCGTGAACGAACCGGAGCCCCAGGCACCGAGTTCAAACCAAGACGACCTGGCGGAAAGGCTCAGCGGTATCGCCCAGCGATTGCGGCAGCTGGAGCAGCAGTTGCTGCCATGACGGCCTTCGGCGGGCGGCGCCAGCAGCGGCGCACGGGCATGGCCCAGCAGCCGGCTTGGCTGTTGGCATTAATGGCCCTGTTATTGACGGCGATGGCCGGCCGCCTCGCCTGGTTGCAGTTGGGCCATGGGGCAGAGAACCGGATCCTGGCCGATGAAAACCGGGTGCGGCTGGTGCCGCGCACACCCATGCGCGGTCGCCTGCTTGATCGCCGCGGCCGGGTGATGGCCGGCAACATGCTCACCTACAACCTCTACCTATTGCCCCGGGAGGTAGACGACAGCCGTTGGGCCCAGCTGCGGCCGCGGCTGAGCAGCTTGCTGCGCCTGCCGGAGCCCCTGCTCGATGGCCAGCGCCTCCATGGGGCCAACCCGGAGGGCTACCGCATCGAACTGGTGGCAGACCTTAAGCCCCACCAGGTGCTGCGGCTTAAGGAACAGCTGCCCAGCCTGCCGGGGTTGCAGGTGGACCAGGACTATCGCCGCTCCTACCCCCACGGCGTCGTGGGGGCCCATGTGCTCGGTTACGCCAGCCCGATCACCGGGGAGGAATACAAGGCGCTGCAGGAGAAGGGCTATCGCATCCAAGACCGCATCGGTCGCATTGGCGTGGAGGCGGTGTATGAGCCCTATCTGCGGGGGGAATGGGGCGGCCAGCAGCTGGAGGTGAATGCCGTTGGCCAGGTGCAACGGGTGCTGGGGGAGAAGCAGGCCCGGGCCGGCAAGGATCTCACCCTCACCCTCGACCTAGACCTGCAGCGGGCAGCCGATGAGGCCCTAAGCAGCGTGGCCAAGGGGGCAATTGTGGCCCTTGACCCGCGCACGGGGGCGGTGCGCGCCATGGCCAGTCGCCCCAATTTCAACCCGAATATTTTTGCCAAGGGCATTACCACCGCCCAATGGAATGAGCTGAACCGGCCTGATGCCCCACTACTGAATCGGGCTTTGCAGGGATTTCCGCCGGCCAGCACCTTCAAGATCGTCACCACCACGGCCGGCATTGAGTCGGGAAAGATGAATGCCCAATCGACCCTGCCCACCACCAGCTCTTTTTGCTATGCCGGCATGTGTTACGGCGACCATGGCAGCTTCGGGGAGATTCACTTTCCCTTGGCCCTGGCGGTAAGTAGCAATAGTTTTTATTACCAGGTGGGGCTGAAGGTGGGGGAACCGGAGTTATTTAAGGCCGCCCGCCGCTATGGCTATGGCAGCTACACCGGCATTGAACTAAGGGCGGAGGAGTCGAAGGGTTTGCTGGGGGATGCGGCCTGGAAGAAGCAGGTGCTGAAGGAACCCTGGACTCCGGTGGATACCATCACCTCTGCCATCGGCCAGGGGGCCCTGCAGGTCACCCCCTTGCAGATGGCCCGGCTCTATGCGGCCGTGGCCAATGGGGGTTATCTGGTGACCCCCCACCTGGTGGAGGGGCCCCATGGGCCTAAGCCGCAGTTGATGGGCCTTAAGCCAGACACCCTGAAGATGCTCCACCAGGGTTTGCGCATGGCCGTAACCGAGGGCACCGCCAAGGTGCTCAACGACCCCAGCCTGCCACCGGTGGCAGGTAAAACCGGCACCGGAGAGGACCCGCCGCGGCCAGACCATGCCTGGTTTGGCGGCTATGCCCCGGCCGATAAACCGCAGCTGGTGATCGTTGCCTTTGCGGAAAACAGCGGTGGATTTGGCGGCACCGTTTCAGCGCCCATGGTGAAGAAACTGATGGAGGTTTATTTCCACAAGGGCGTTAACGCACGCTGAGCTGGGGCAGCTCTTGGCGCACCACCTGTTGGTAGTAGCGGCGCAGTTGGGCGGTGGCCCCAGCCCAGCCCCAGCGTTCCGCCTCCTTACGGGCCTCAAGCCGCAGCTGATTGCGTTGTTCCAGGTTGCCCAGCAGCCGTTGGCTGGCGGCTGTGAAGCTGCTGGCGCCATCATCCATGCCATCGGGTTCGTAGAGACAGCCGTTTAGGCCATCGGTAACGATGTCTGGGATGCCGCCGCGGCGGGCGGCCACCACCGGACAACCGGCGGCCATGGCCTCCAACAGCACTAGGCCCAGGGTTTCGGTGCTGGAGGGGAAGAGGAAGGCGTCGGCACTGGCGTAGGCCCCAGCCAATTCTTCGCCGCCCAGGTAGCCCACAAAGGTGGTGGCGCTGCCGGCAAATACTTTTTCCAGTTGTTGGCGGTGGGGACCGTCGCCCACCAGGGCCAGCCGCGCCTGGGGCATGGCGTCTAGCACCGGCCGGATCCGTTCGATCTGTTTTTCAGCGGAGAGCCGGCCCACGTAGAGCAGCAGGGCATTGCTGTCGCTTTGGCCCCCCAGGAGCCGCTGGCGCAGCTCGGGCCTGGCCCGGTCTGGCCGAAATAGCTCGGTGTCTACCCCCCGCTGCCAGAGGGCCGTGTGCTGGATGCCCCGCTCCCGCAGTTCCTCCACCATGGCGGTGGAGGTGCAGAGGTTGAGCTGGGCCTGGTTGTGGGCGGCCTTAAGCAATTCCCAGAGCAACGGTTCCAGCATGCCCATGCCGTAGTGCTCCAGGTATTTGGGCAGGTGGGTGTGGTAGCTGGCCACCAGGGGTAGTTCCCGGGTTTTGGCCAGCCAGATGCCGCCAAGGCCGAGTACGGCCGGGTTCACCACATGCACCAGATCCGGTTGGAATTGGTCGAGGGCGTCCGACACCGCTGGGCGCGGGAGGGCCAGCTTGAGTTCGGGATAAAGCGGCAGCGGTAGGGCGGGCACCCCCACGATCTCGGCCCCGGCGAAATGGGAGGGGGCCCCCTCCGGACAAAACACCATCACCTGGTCGCCGGCGGCCCCCAGCTGCTCAACGGTGCGGGTAAGCCGGGTAACGATGCCGTCCACCTTCGGTAGGAAGGTTTCGGTAAAAAAGGCGATTTTCAATGGCGTCAGCCTGCCGCCACTGCCTTGGCCTGGGCTTGGGTCCAGGCGGAAACACAGGGAATGCGGCGCCGGTCACAACGGTCGGCAAAGCGCCGGGCCACATCCACCACTTCCGACAACAAGCCATCGTCGAGGGTGGTGGGTTTGAGGCCCAGGTCGATCAAACAACGGTTGTCCACGATTAGATCGTTTTCAATCGCCTCCTTGCGGGGGTTGGGCAGGAAATTGATCTCGGCACCGGTTACGGCCGCCACCTTTTCGGCCAGGTCCTTCACCCGATGGCTTTCGGTCATCTGGTTAAAGATCTTTACCTTGTCGGTGGCGGTAGGTGGATTTTCGATGGCCAGCTGCACGCACTTCACCGAATCACGGATGTGAATGAAGGCGCGGGTTTGGCCCCCGGTGCCGTGGACGCTGAGGGGATAACCAATCGCCGCCTGCATCAGAAAGCGGTTGAGCACGGTGCCGTAATCCCCGTCGTAATCAAAGCGATTCGAGAGGCGGGGGTCCCTGTCGGTTAGGTCGGTGTTGGTGCCCCACACAATCCCCTGGTGGAGATCGGTGATTCGAATCGAATCGTTTTTGTTGTAGTAGAAGAAAAGCAGCTGATCCAGCGTCTTCGTCATGTGATAGACGCTGCCCGGATCGGTGGGGTGGAGGATATTTTCCCTGAAACGGGTGCCATCGGGCTGGGGCACCTCCACCGTGAGGTAACCCTTGGGGATCGTGGCGCCCCGGTGGGAGCCATAGCCATAAACCCCCATGGTGCCCAGGTGCACGATGTGGATGTCTAGGCCGCTCTCAACGATGGCGCAGAGCAGGTTGTGGGTGCCGTTGACGTTGTTATCAACCGTGTAGCGCTTGTTGCGCGATGACTTCATCGAATAGGGCGCCGCCCGTTGTTCGGCGAAATGGACCACGGCCCCTGGCTGTTCGCTGCGCAACAGGGCCAGGAGCTGGTCGTAATCATGGGCAATGTCCATGGCAACAAAGCGCATGGCTCGGCCGCCGGTTTGTTCCCACACCTCCAGGCGGTCGCCGATGCTGGCGATCGGGGTGAGCGATTCAACCCCTAGTTCCAGGTCGATCTTGCGGCGGCTGAGGTTGTCGACCACCACCACGTCGTGGCCGTTTTCAGCGAGGTTCACGGCACAGGGCCAGCCACAGAAGCCGTCACCACCGAGTACCAGGACCTTCACGACTGTCTCCTGTCGATCGGAGCAATGCTCCATCGAGGCAAGCTACTACAGGGATCCGGCGGCTTAGCTGATGCGAATCGCCACGGCCACCGTGGCCACCACCACCCCTACCCCCACACCGATCCACAGCAGGCGGCCACTGGTGGCACCGGCGCTAGGGGGATCCAGATAGCGCATGCGTGGTTCGGTGGCGAAGGCGTTGAGGCGACCGCCGTCTTCTTCGGTGACTGCCATGGGCTTTTCCCTTTGGTTTGACCCTATGGATTTGTGGCGCCTTTGGGGGGAGCTCTTAAGAAGCTGCAATGGCCCAGGGGTGGGCTAGCTGCCCACCCGCCCCTGGCTGGGGGAACTGGCGGCCGCCTCGGGCCGGCGCCCCATGGGCTGGGCCTGGAAGGCCCAGCGACCGGCCTCGGTGGCCAAGGCCATGGCTTTGGCCATGGTGGCCGGCTGGCCGCTTAGGGCGATGGCACTGTTGATCAACAGGGCGTCGGCGCCGGCCTCCATGGCGAGGGCAGCATCACTGGGCACGCCGATGCCGGCATCCACCACCACTGGCACCTGGGCGGCTTCGATGATCAGGCGAATGTTTGAGAGGTTGCCCAGCCCCTGGCCGCTGCCGATGGGTGAGGCCAGGGGCATCACCGTGGCGCAACCCACTTGCTCCAGCCGTTGGGCCAGCACTGGGTCGGCGTTGATATAGGGCAACACTGCAAAGCCCTCCTTCACCAGCAGCTCCGCCGCCTCCAGGGTGCCGATTGGGTCTGGCAGCAGATGGGGGCCAGGGGGGATCACCTCCAGTTTTACGAAGTTGTTGTCGGGTTGGCCGGCCAGCTTGGCCAGCTCCCGCCCCAGCCGTGCCACCCGGATTGCCTCCTCGGCCGTGGCACAGCCGGCGGTGTTGGGCAGCATCCAGATCCGGCTCCAGTCGATCGCCTCGAGCAAACCTTCATGGCCTGGGGCCTTGCTCTGGACCCGGCGCACCGCCACGGTGACGATTTCGCAGCCGCTGGCCTCGATGCTTTGCTGCAGGCTCGTGAGGTTGGGGTACTTGCCGGTGCCGGTCATTAGCCGGCTGTGGAAGCGCCGGCCGGCGATCACGAGGGCATCTTCCTGGGCCATGGGGTGAGCGATCTGCATTCGAACGGATAAGAAGCTGGCGTTAATCGCCCGTGGGTCGGGCGCAAGCCCTTTAGTTTGAGGCTAGAAAACCCTTTGGCCATGCCGCTGCTGCTGACGCCGCCCCTGCCGCCGTCGCCATTGCCATTGCTGGCGGTAACCCCGGGATCTTTTATTCCCTTTCAAGCCCCAACTCCAGGCAGCCTTGGCCCCTTGAATGTGGAGCCGCTGGAGCCGATCAATGCCGATCGGATTCAGGTGGATAGTTTTGATCCAGAGGCGCGGGCCCGGCTGCTGGCTGAGCAAATGCCCCGGCTCTGGCGGGGGGCCCTCAGCACCCCTGGCTCCTTAAACACGATGCCAGCCGAATTGGTGGTGACCCGTTTGGTGGCCCTTGGCCAGATATTGGATCTGGCTGGTTCCCTTTCCCTGGGGGGCAAAACAGTGCCAGTGCAAGCCAATATCAATGCCGAGAGTGACCAGCTCGATCTGTTGCTGCTGGGCGACAACCTGCCGGCGGGCCTGGAGCCCGGCGGCGGCTTTCAGGGGCTGGAGATGTTGCGCTTGAGCAGCTGGGAAGGTCCCCGCCTCACCAGTGCGGGCGCCATCCTCGAATTGGCCCCAGCCAATAAGCCGGCGGCGGGGGTGCCACCGGTGCGGGGCCTCTGGTAGTGGTAATTAGCTCAGCCCTCGGGGCTGAGCAGCTTCAAACGGCGGCCGGCGGTGC
>Ga0114960_10000490_pt1 | contig 33051 bp, 33 predicted proteins | sample C_130625_MF_Meta_FD_92637 | JGI IMG/M metagenome (GOLD analysis project Ga0114960, IMG submission 92637) | Freshwater microbial communities from Lake Croche, Canada to study carbon cycling - C_130625_MF_MetaG | ecosystem: Environmental > Aquatic > Freshwater > Lake | place: Lake Croche, Canada... | reverse complement strand
CCCATACAGAGAACTTGTGTTCCATTATCGAGAAATTTGATATTGACTACGATACCACCATTGGTTAATGTGCTATTCGTACCGAAACGAATCCATCGAATATGTTTACCCTTATGTAATTCGTGGAGCTCATCAACAAAACGATAACCAATTAATTTATTACATATATCACCTGTTTTTTGAGTATTATAGCCAAGTTCTTTGATTTTATCATATACTTCTTGAGTTACATCTTTCATTGTTTTATTTTCTAAATAATCGTTTTTAACGTTCTCGATAGTATTCAAGAGGTTCTCAATATCTATGGTTGAAAATAGACTGGGGTCTTTCATAGCATTTTCGAATATTTCATTTACATTTATTTTTTCAGATGACATTTTGGTAGTATAGTATTTATGGTTAATATAAGAATACTACTTTAGATGGGTTTATTCAAATTGTTTTTTGTTTTTTTACATTATCAATGAAAGTTCTATCAAAATAAGTCGTTATCAATTGGGTAAATCCAAGATTGGTTAATAAAAACAAGGCACTACCGAATATGATATTAGAATCAAATTCTTTTAATTCGTGTTTTCTAAATGGATGAAATTTAATCATTAAGAAAATACAAACGAAAAGCTGTATTAGAATATTCAGATTATTTATGAATGTGTCTGTATAATGAATAATGCCGAAGAGTACTAATATATATAGAAAATGTAGTAAAAAAAGAGAACCCACATAAACAGGTTTTTTTATAATTTCTAAATAGTGTTCTGTTTTTTCAAGGACTATTCCAAACATAATATAATAAAATCAGATAAAAAGTTTATATATAATATGGATAAATGGAAACACCAAAATATATTAATGATAAATATGAAATCCTAGAAGCGATAGGTAATGGTAATTTTGGGAATGTAATGAAAGCCGTACATAAAAAAACACGAGAACCCGTGGCCATAAAAATGGAATCCCAAAGTTCTCCCTTTAAAATATTGAAAAATGAAACGACTATTTTAAATTATTTATATAATGAAGGATGTCGAAGAATACCAAAGGTTATATGGTATGGATTATATTTGGATAAAACTTGTTTAGTCATGGATATTTTTGAAAGTTCTCTCTATGATTATTTGAAAACAAAATCGTTGCCTGAAGAAAAGGTGAATAAAATCATCCAGCAAAGTATTTATATTATAGAAACGATACATAGTAAATTTGTCTTACATAGAGATATAAAGCCACATAATTTTATGATACGAAATGGAGAACTTTATTTGATTGATTTCGGGTTCTCGACATTTTATGTAAATGCAGAAAAAGAACATTACCCGATGAGAACCGATTTAGAATCGATTATAGGTAGCCCTAAATATGTCAGTATCAATGTACATAACGGAGTAGAGTGTTCTCGAAGAGATGATTTAATTTCGATAGGTTATATGTATATATATTTATTATATGGTGAATTACCGTGGGATATGGTAAAACCGATAAATAAAGGAGAACCTTATGGTCCATTACATATAATGAATGTAAAGAACCAAGAAATAAAATCATTAAAAAACCTAGAGAATATCGAGAACGTATGTAAAGAAAAATGTCCAAAAATAGTAGAATATTTTAAAAAGACATATTCTTTATATTATAATGAAGAACCCGATTATCACGAACTAAAACAAATATTTGTATAAAACCACTTAAAAATAACACCCTTATTACTGTATAATAGGTATTATAATGAGTACTACAGAACACGCTTCACAACCACAACGTTTATTAGGTCAAGTTAAATGGTTTAATAATAAAGCAGGCTATGGATTTATTACAGTAAGTGATGGAGAACAAGCAGGAAAAGATATTTTCACTCATTTTTCATCCATTGGCGTGTCAAATACCCAACAATATAAATATTTGGTACAGGGTGAGTATGTAGAATTTGTATTAGGAAATTCTACTGTAGAAGGTCACGAATTCCAAGCAGTTGAAGTATCAGGTGTAAAAAATGGAAAATTAATGTGTGAAACCCGATTTGCAAATCGTCCAGTAGCAACAGAAGGAAATGCCGGATATCGTAGATATCGTGTTCCAAGAGATGAACGTCCTGCATCACCAACAACATCACCAAGTGATGGAGAATATACAAAGGTTCAACGCAAAAGACCAGTTCGCAGTGGAGCTAGACCACGTGGTCAACCGCAAGTCGAAGTAGCTACTGCATAAATAATATAATGATACAAAAAAGATATAAAAATAATTATTATATAGTATATATTATGGAGGAATTAAATGAAAAAGTACCGGCAAATTTAAATAAATTAGTATCGAAATTAGGTTTAATTACAGACAAAATGCAATTACAAAAACAAAATATAGATGAAATAGCACACGAATTGAAAGCATTTGAAAAAATAATTAATAAATTAATAAAAAAACATTTAAAAGATGAAGAAAAAGATAAGAAACCACGTAAGAAATGTGGATTTGCATTACCAACCGAAGTTACAGATGAATTATGTCATTTTATAGGAGTAGAAAAAGGAACAAAAATAGCAAGAACCGAGGTAACAAAACAAATAATGGCGTATATTAAGACAAATAATTTACAGAATCCAGAAAATAAAAAGATGATAGTTCCCGATGAAAAACTATGGAAATTATTGGGAGAAGAAGCTCGAGGAAAAGAAATAACTCATTTTACTATACAAAAATATATAAATAAACATTTTATTCGTAGTAAGCCTGAATTGAAAAATACAATGGTATCTACTGTGTAAAATTGAAAACATATTATTATATTAGACCGACAAATATAATAATAAATGGAAATCTATAAGAATTTACCGATAGACTTAGTAAATCGGGTATTAGCATATGATAATCTATTTGTTATTCGAAATGGAATACCTTATAACCGATTAAATAAAGAAAAATACGAAAAAATATGTATTAGTTTATTATCAAAGCAAAAAAAATCGATAACATATAATGCAGACACGAAACATTTTTGGGCGTGGGTGGAATTCGATAAGTATATGATAAAATATTATAATGATGAAGTTGATATCGACTATATTAGATATGAATTTAGACGTAAGGTAGGCAGTGGGAAAAATATAAGGTATCTAGTACACGATAGAATACGTATACAATAAATAATTCACCTATTGTTTTTTTCTTGAATACGTATAAAGTTGGTAAAAAAAAACGTATCAAAAATATATATAATGTTTGTTTTCACAAAGAAGGACGTTTATTTTGTTTATATCGATATCCCCATTCCAATCGGTACATTTGTTCGTAGTCAAATAATAAAGGATGTATATCAAGTAATAAAACATTGGTGGTTTATAAAAGATGAACATTTAGATTTAGCACATATACCATATAAAATGAGAAAAGAGTACGTAAGACAAGATTATGAACATACATACATAACATTTAGTAGAGACCCATACCAAAGATTTATTTCGGCGTTTTTGAATACGAAATTCTCCGAAGAAAAGACTGCAAAACAATTTATACTAGAAATCTTAGCAAACGAAGAGTTCGATGATTACCATTATATGCATATCCATTTTTATCCACAATATAAATTCATCATCGATGAAAAAAATGAAATCGTAAATGATATCAAAAAATTCAAGTTAGAAACATATAATAATGAATTCATAAAATTCTCTGAAGAAATCAAGTTACCTACATATGATTTAAAAGAATATTTCGATGAAGAATCGTTACATAAATTCAATGAAATATATAAAAAAGATTTTGAAGTATTTGGTTATGATATGGTAACCAACTTAAATGGTTATACCGCACCGGTTGAAGAACCACACGTCGATACCAATAGTAAAATAAATCCATTGAAACAATTTTTGAATATGCATAAATAATAATCTCATAAAATATTAGATAATGAAATTATTGACATTAGATACATTTATAGGAATGTTTCATCAAAATAAAACGATGACATTTCAAGAATATTTGGATAAAGCCAAAGTAAGAATTGGTGATAAATTGGAACCATTAAAGGAATATATGAAACGAAAAGATATCGAAAAAGCCAAAATCAAACTATTATTCGAGAACATTCAACATCGTGATGAATATTTAAAACGATTTTATAATATGTCCTTACGAGTACAAGAATCGAATTTACATATTCAAGATGGAGCTATGAAAAATAAGGCAATGGATAATAATAAACATCCCACTTATAAAAATTTGATACGAAATTTACACTATAAAGATATATTGGAAAATACCAAATCCGGTATCGATAACGTTCCCACTTATATGCAAGTAATAAATGATTTATATTTACATAATATCATTGATTATAAAATATTGACACCGAGTGCTCTTTTTTATATTCGTGATGGGCGTTTAGGTAGTGTGTTTTCATCCTTTTATTTCCGAGCTTCGATAATGAATCCGTTTTTGGTGTATTCATTGAATCATTCTGTGTTAAAAGGCACCAAAATATTTACACCGACATTGGGTTGGACATCCTATTGTTTTGGGTTTTTAGAATGTCCATTGGTGAAGGAATATGTAGGAACCGATGTAATCACGGATGTATGTAAAAAAACCGATGATTTTGCCAAGACCCAATATCCAGATAAAGAAGTTAAAATATTTTGTCATCCATCTGAAGATTTGATGAAAAATGCCGGATTTAAAAAGAAATATCGAGAACATTTTGATGTAGTATTTTTTAGTCCTCCCTATTATAAATTAGAGTTATATGCAGGTAAAAACCAGAGTACCGAACAATATAAAACGTATGAAGAGTGGCTTACCAAATATTGGGAAGAAACCATTCGATTATGTCATTTTGTTCTCGAACCAAATGGAAAAATGTGTTATATTTTATCCGGATATGGTTCAGAAAATACGGGTCACCAATATGATTTATTAGGTGATATGAATAAAATCGCCAAGAAATATTTTACATTCAAATCACAACAGCCGATGTATAATAAAGATGTACATTCGACGAAACATAAAGAGACCGCGGAGAAAATAATGATTTTTCAGAAATAAATTATTTTTCATGATAGGTTCCAAAGAGGATATCAAAATATGGAAAAACTAAACAAAAGTTATATTTAAATAATTTATGATGAATTACGTGATGTGTAAAATAGATACTCGAATGTGATATAAATCCCATAGTGACATAAAAATAGAGAGCCATAAAATATTCAAACCAATCCATTTTTATTACGAATAATGGAGCGTGTAAGCAAGAAATATAAAACATAATATCGATTGAAGTAAAATATAAAGAATCTAATGGATATACGATAACATTTTCGTGATGTTTTGAATGTATTGGTTTATATATACCTTTCGTATGAATGGCTCTATGGTATGCATAATAACAAAATTCGACAACGAATGTATAAAGTATTATATTTGTCATAGCTTGAAGAAAGCTATGTTTCGATTTATCGAATCTCGAAATAAAATAATAATTCATTAGAGTGCTGGTAGCAAATACGGGAATAATATTTTTACTAATGGTAAATAAATAGGAAAATAAACGTTCTTTATCAATATTAAATTCTGGATTTATGAAATCAACTTTTTTAGATTTACAAATATGATAAGCAGTATAAATAGATGTTGTAAAAATAGATAGCGTAAAAAATGCGGATTTGTATAGTTGTAAAAACATTGTTGTTATAACACTGTATATAATTTTATATTGATTGCATAAAATTATATTTTCACATGGAGAACTTATTTATAATCAGAAATCGTATTTAAAATTTCGGCTGGATAATTCATTTGTTGAAGAATTTTTACGGCGCCTTGAATTTTCGAAATACCTTTTTTCATTCGATATGTATATTTTAATGAACCATCGGGTAGGTTCTCGACTTCCATTTTATAATTCTGAATTCTATCGGATTTTTTCATCTTTTTACATAAGGATACATAATGAGTGGTCAAAATAAAATTCACATTATTGAATTTATTTAAATAGGTTAAGAAAGCATACGCGGATTTGGTGGCTTCGACTGGGTTTGTTCCCGAATATAATTCATCAAAAATACAGAAATGTCTATATTTGTTCTCATCGGCATTTGAATGGATGATATCGATAATTTCTTTACAACGTCTAGATTCGGCTTGGAATAAAGAGTCACGTCCAGAAGTATCCGGAATATTCAAATAAGAGTGAATATGTGTATAAGGGTTCAATGAACAATGTTTATAGAAACCACAGCCGATTTGTTGTGAGAAAATGATATTGATGGTAGTGGTCTTAATCATCGTGGTTTTTCCACCGGCATTCGGAGAGGAAATAATGATATTTTTATCGAAACTACAACTATTTTTCACGTGTTCGACATCCATTAATGGAGGATAATATTGTTTATCGATAGTACAGGTGAAAGATTTATCAAAATTAGCATACGATACCACATTGTTTTGAATGTTCTCGAAAACACCCAATAAATTATTCACGTATCCTTCAAAATGAAATGAATATTGTAAGGAATCTTCATAATCTTTATTCGAATGTAATTCATAAAAGCATTTCAACAAATAACCCATATCACCGAATTTGGATAAAGAATGTTCGAAGGGCTGAATGGAAACCAATTCACTATGGAATTGTTTGAGAACTTGACAATGTTTATGTATCGTATCAATGAATCTCGAGTACGTTCTCTTGTTTTGATGGATTTCGATAAAGTTCTCCATGGATTCGATGGAATACCGTGCATAATCACGCATTTCGATAAGATATTGGTTGATATTGGAGATATTATGATAGAATCGGTTACATTGACAAATGTTCTGATAAATTTGTAAGCAATAAAGACCCATCATAAAGATTACATAAATGACCTTATCGGGTGAAATTGAATCCATATTCATTAGTGCTTTACCGATAAAATGGTTTTTGGCGATAGATTTGAGAACATCCATATAGGTTTGAAAGGTGATTGGGATTCCTTGAAATTTGATGATAAGGAAAGGTAATAAAAGTAGGAAAAAAGGTAATAGTAAGCTCATCATAGGAGATGCGATATTGATAATAGATAACCATTGTAAGAAAGAGGGAGATTGATTGAATTGTTTGAACATATCCCATTCGATGAATGAATATTTCAAGAGAAAGTCGTCATCTTTTTTCGTAATGTTCCAGATATCCATAATTTTATTACAGTCGATATCGTATTTACTGGTGGATAATGCTTGGCGATATAGACACATATCTTCGAGAACATTTTTGGTATCATTTAGATAATCGATATTGGTGGTATAATGTTTATTCCATGAAGGAATCATATTTTCAGCAAATATGTGTTTTGGTTTGAATAAATGTTGGTACATGGATTGTCCTTTATCAGAAGAACTCGTGGCTAATTCTAAATCATTCGATACAATGGTAGATAGAGGGTGTATTTCAGAATCGTCTAAATAATGAATAGGTAACTGAAATATATTATTATTGGGTTCTTCTTCCTTCTGCTTTTCGCTTTGCTTTTCGCTTTCATTGAAACAGTCACCTTCAATAATAGTGGGATTCATTTCTTTATTTATATGGGCTATTATGAAATCAAACATTATAATATCGATTCAAAAAAAATGGATATTCTAAACGCAAGTGGAAAAGAGAACAATTGTTGAAAAATTGAATTACTTTTTTACACTCATTTTAATTCAACCCCCACCAAAAACAATCGAACAAACAAAATGACACAGCTAACCCAAGAAGCAAACCAATGCCTTCGTCTTCTAGAAGGGACATCCAGTATTTATAAAAAAAATATTATGAGCGGGGGAACGATTAAATACCAGTGTGAAAACGCGTTTAATCAATTACTTTCGAAAGAGCACACCACATTGATCCAAACCATGATTTTAGACGACCAACGAGAAGACGTTAGATTACAAAAATTAGAGGAAGCATATGCATTGTCTTTTCAGTATATATGTGCTTATTCCAAAATTGTCGAGGAAGAATGCCACAAGGCAGTCAATGAGCTAAACCGCCGAAAAAAATATTGGGAGGAAGAGCTGGAACGTAAGCACCAATTAACTGAAATCGAAACGAAGCAGCGACCAGGTGAGTTAAAGCGAGAACGCGACGCTTTGAAGCGGATTCAAACCCTGCCCGACGAATTGATTCGACTTATAGGGTCTTATGCATATACACCTAGAATACGTCTTCTAATTTTGGATTTAAAGTACGATTTCTCTGAAGTTTTACAGAAGGCCGTTTTGCCGAATGTGGAGCTAGCTCAAATGAGGAAATTATATTATTTATTTAAAAAAGGGAACAAGAAAACAGCACTTGTTTTAGATTCGGGCGTGAGCAAAAAAATTTACGGTGATATGCATTTTGGGAATCAATACCGTCCCATGACTTCAGAAGACGGTAAAATGGCCACTAAAAAAGACTTCGTCGATAAAATTTTATCAGTATTGGACCGATTAAAAAAATTATCCGCCAAAACAAACCGACTCCATTCACAGGAGACTCACCAAATCGTCAATGAGGGATTACTAAATACTTATATATTATTTGCTCATAAGTTAAAAAAATATTTACCTCCTCCAAAACCCATTGTAGCCTCACCTCTCGGCAAGGCCAAAAAACCGGTCGCATCGAAAAAAAGAAAATCCACAGCCGTTATTGATTTAACTGACGTGTAAACCTGAAAAATCAAAAAAACAAAAAATCAGCCGATAATTCCGGTTGATTTTTTGCACACAGGTCTATACAATGAATTTGAAATTAATAGGCAATTCGTTGATGTTGATTTTATAATGGTCTTCAATACCTCTCATAATATTAATATCACGTTTTGTTACAAAATTAATAGCAAAGCCTTTACGTCCCCAACGACCACTACGTCCGATGCGATGTAAATAAGTGTTATAGCATTTGGGTATATCGAAATTGATGACCGTACTTACTTGTTGTATATCAATACCACGGGCAGTGAGGTCAGATGAAATAAGAACACGGAATGCCCCGTTTCGAAAGTTACATAAGGCTTTTTCTCGTTCCGATTTATCCATAGAACTATGTATCATAGATACAGAAAACCCATCGGCAATCATAGCATCATATAAATCGGTTACCCGATGCACACTATTACTATAAATAATACATTGGGAGACACTAATCAATGAGAATAAATCCTTGAGCATATTATATTTGGAGTTATCATCATTCATAGCTACATAGAATTGTTGGATACATTCTAAGGTAAGGTCTTCTTTTTTCATTATGATTTTCAATGGATTATTCATAAATTTATTAGTAAGTTCTAGAATACTATTCGGTAGAGTCGCACTAAATAAGAGAACCTGAATATTTGAATTAAGAGTTTGAAAAATATTATATATCTGTTCTTTGAATCCCTTTGAAAGTAATTCATCGGCTTCATCGAGAACCAATAGTTTAATATTCATAGTTTTAATACAATTGCGTTTTATCATATCATAAATTCTACCACTAGAACCGACAATAATATGAGGAGGATTTTTTTGTATAGATTTAATATCATCTTGTATCGAAGTACCACCAATGATAGTTTTAATGACTAATCCATTCATCATAGAGCCTAATTTGGAAATAACTAATGAAGATTGTCTAGCTAACTCGTGTGTAGGCGCAATTAATAAAGCCTGTGTATTATTTTGCGTAACGTCGATTCGTTGTAGAGTACCAATTGAAAAAGCACCGGTCTTTCCACTACCTGATTGAGCTTGAGCAATGAGTTCTTTACCACTTATAATATGGCGAATTGTTTTTTTTTGGATTTCACTAGGTTGTTCAAAACCATAAGCATATATACCGCGTAATATGTCATCGGATAAATTTAAATCATCCCAATTTTTTATTTCTTTTTCATTTTCAAAATTATCGATATTCATTATAATAGTAATAAGTAGGTAGTATTTATGTTGATTGATGTGAAATATTATATTTATTTATCAAAAAGATATAAAACGGTAACAATAGTATTTATAAGAGAAATGTCTTGTTATCAATTAGAAGATTATAATAGAATCGTATTTGATGGTTTAAATTATAGCTTACCGATAAACATAATGGAATTAATAAATAAATTGACTATAGAAATAAATAATATAGCACCATTATTATCGAATCATAATAGTGAGCAAAAACCAAGAAAGGAAGAATTAGGAAATTATAAGAAGTCGAAATCGAATCATCATCGTAATAAAATAACTTCTGATGAAGAATGGAATACAATACGAAACTTCAAAGCAACAAAAATGGATAAAAAAGAGGGTGTTGAAAAAACTGCGAATGATATACGAGCGTGTTTGAATAAAATATCGGTTAAGAATTATGACATACAACGAGATTCAATATTTGAATTGATAAGAAAAATATTAGAAGAAATTGATTCAGATGAAGAAGGAAGTGATGTAAACAGTAAAGAGAATAATATAAAAAAAATAATAATATCTATATTTGATATTGCTTGTAATAATAAGTTTAACTCTGAATTATATGCAAATTTATATAAAGAATTAACGCAAAAATATTTAATATTTAATGAAATAGTTGTAGAATATATAATTAATTATAAAGAAAATATACGAGAAATAAATTACGTAGACCCGAATATAGATTATGATGCATTTTGTAATTATAATAAATCGAATGACCGTCGAAAATCGTTATCGTTATTTATCGTAAATTTAATGAAAAAAGGAATCATAGAAAAAAAAGTAGTACTAGATATAATAATATATTTTGAAGATATAATATATCAATACATAGATTTACCAAATAAAATAAATGAAGTAGAAGAAATTACAGAAAATTTATTTATATTAGTGACTGTTTCGAAAAGTATTTGCAATGACCAAGTAGAATGGACAATGATATTAGATAATATAAATAGTATTTCAAAAATGAAATCGAAGGATAAATCGAGTTTGTCTACTCGTGCGATATTCAAATATATGGATATTTTAGACCAGTTAAAAAAATAGATATATAATATTTTATTATGTAAAAATATTATCTAGCGTGAAAGGAAATAAAAATATGATATTACAATATATATTATATGGTAAAATCAAAGATAAATCCAGATAAAGTAGATTATAAAGAAGACATAGAAGTAGATGATGAGGACATTGGCGTTTCATCTTGGACATATTCATATACAATTCATAATAGTAATATAGAATTTGCATTAGGTAAAGAAAAACATACTTTTTCAAGTAAAGGTATAGTATATTTTCATATATATTTATTAGTAAATGATAGTCCAGTAGCAAGTATCGGCATATTCGAAGTTGAAAGTAATCGTTTAATAAGCATAATAGACGAGGAAGGTTATGTAGATTTAAATAAAGGTAATCTATTATTATTTAAATTCGTAAATGAAGAATTTATAAAAAATGAGATGAAAGAAACGAAACAAGAAAAATCGGATAAAGAAATAGAAAATATAGAAAAAAATGAAGCGAAAGAAAATGAAGAAAAAGAAGAAGAAGACAACCCAATCACTGACGAAGAAGATGTATTAAAACTAAGAATACCTCAACAAAGCATTTCAAAAGAAAAAGAAAAAACAGATAAATATTGAAGGATGGGATATTTATTATAGAAAAAAATGAAAAAACGCCGATGAAATTACAAGAAGAAACAGAATCAGATTCGAATAATATAAAAAGTGAATATAAAGAATCGAATAAAACAAGTTGGATAGAAAGATGTATGACGAATAATAATTATGATATAGTAGAAACAGCAAAGGACGGAGATTGTTTTTTTTCGACTATTGTTGAAGCATATAAACAAGTTGGACATATTACAACAGTTGATAAACTACGAGCAATTTTATCGAATGAAGTTACAGATGAAATATATAATAATTATAGAATCTTATATTTGAATTTTTTGGGTCTATTAAAAACAAGAGAAGAAGAAATGAAGGTTTTGAAAAAAAGAAGTACTGCATTGAAGAAACTGAATGAAACTGTAAAATCCAAAGAAGAAACTAAAGAAATATTGGATGGAGCAAAACAAATATCGGAACGGTTTAATGCAGCAAAATCAGAAAGGGATGATGTAAAAGAAATGATGCACGAATTCGAATTTATGACAAATGTTGATTCGCTAGAAAAATTGCGCGAATTTATAAAAACGCCAAATTATTGGGCGGATACTTGGGCGATTTCTACTATAGAAAAGGTATTGAATGTAAAAATCATTATATTATCGAAACAGGCATATGATGCAGATGATTTAGATTCAGTACTACAATGTGGTCAATTGAATGATAGTGATTTAGAAAAACAAGGAAATTTTTCACCAGATTTTTATATTATGTCCGGATATTTGGGTAATCATTATGATTTAATTACTTATAAAAATAAACGAATCTTTACTTTTAGTGAAATACCATATGATATAAAAGCATTGATAATAAATAAATGCATGGAAAAGAATGCGGGTCCGTATTATTTAATAAGGGATTTTCGAAATTTCAAAAGTAAATTAGGGTTATCGCCAGACGAAGGGTCACCAAATGATTCCGATGATGTTGATGTAGAGTATGATTTATATGACCCAGAAATCATTTTTGAATTTCATTCGAAATCGGATTGTAAGCCCAAAGCCGGCAAAGGTTCAGGTGAAAAAATACCCGACGATAATTTGACTGAATTTAATAGTTTAAATAAAGATAAGGATAAGATATGTGATAATTGGCGTAGAAAATTGGATGATGCATGGATGACTCAATTTACCTTAGATGGGAATAGATGGGCATCTGTAGAACATTATTATTTGGCTTCACAATATAAGAAGGGTTTTCCAGATTTTTATAAAGAATTTTCATTAGATAGTGAAAGTGATATATCAAAAGACATAGAACTTGCGAAAGTGGCTGGTGGAAAAACAGGAAAATTAAAGGATAAACAAATTAGACCAAAGAATGTGAAAGTAGATGAAGATTTTTTTGAAATAAAGGAGAACCCACGATTTGAAGAAGCCAGAAAAAACGCCATACAAGCCAAATTTACACAGAATTTGGATTTAAAAAAAATATTAATGGAAACGAAAAATGCAAAGTTGGTTCATTTTGTAAGAAGAAGCCCACCTGTTCCAGATGAACCGTTGATGCGAGTAAGAAAAGAAATGAAATAATTGTTTATTGAAATTTAGTTTTGTAATAATTATCAATAGTTAAACCAGAATTTTCAAATTCATTTTTATAGTATTTAGATGTATTATATTCAGTATAATATTTGATATAATAACCCAATTCATTTGAAAAAATACCTTCCTGCCAACGAGTACTTCCATTTATATTTCGAACTGAGTACATTACATAAGGAAATTCTTTTACTACTTGTAATACATTGTTTTGTTCCAAATGAAATTTAATTACTTGTTCCAAATTCCATGTTCTTTTATTTATCATCTTTGTAAAATATTCATTAGACCTTAGAACAAAATTATTCAATATATTTAAATACGATTCAATATTATATTTTGATAAAACTACGTGCCTATCAGTATACCCGCCATAATGCTCACAATTAGGTATCCATATATTTTTTTCATTCATTAGTTCAAGTTTAGGATGAGGCAATTGATATATATAATCACTTCTAGTAATGATAAATCTATCATATTTATTAATTATATCATTATCAATAAGATTTTTCAATAAAAACCAACGAAAAAAAATTAATATACCAGCAGACCCAGGATGTTGATGGTCTTTATCTTTAATACCACCTAAAAATTGGTCTTTTATTTTCAGAAATTCTCTCCAATGTAAATGTTCATTATTTTTTACGTAGGTGGTAACGTTTTCTTGAGTTATAAATTTTTTTTCGTTATTATTTTTTATACCATAAATTTGTTGTTTCCATTGTTCGTCTGGAAAATTATTAGAATGTATTACAATTTGGTCATCGTTATATTGGTTTATATTTATATTATCGTGGTATTCACCATAATACGTTATATTTTCACTGGATTGTTTTGGATGTTGTATTCTACCATATAAAGCATTCTTGTTCTCTATTTTATCATATCTTTGAATATCTTTAGATAATATGTTATATGCATAATCAAACGCATCACCAAAATCATCCGATTCATTATATGTAAATTTATATTTTGCTAAATTGTAAAATGGATTATTATAATTATAATCGGGTTTTACGCCAATACATAGACATAAATCCGCATTTAGCTCATCGATAATGTTTTTTTTGAAACTATCGAAAGTTAATTCGTGTGCTCGAGTTTCACTTAATACAATTACCAGCGTTTTAGACATGATATAATATAAGAAAAGAGAACAAAAATCCAAAAAAATTGAACTACTTTTTTCATAAAATATAAAAGACACTCAATAACCAAAACAATCGCTTTTATTAAAATGTCAAGAATCTTAGATTTATCACCAAACTCCTGGACAAGTTTATATGTACCATTTATTCCTAAGGATTTAGCATTAGATGGTGTTCCAATGATATCAGAAGAACCAATGAAGAAGTATTTCGAGAACCAGCTTCAACTCGGTAAAGTATCTCGTGTAGATTTTATTACCAAAGAATCGAAACACGACCCGTCTGCATTATCCGCTTTTATTCATTTCGAAAATTGGTATGAAAGTGGAGAATCATTACGACAAGTGTTAGATGAACTTGGTGAATATAAATTAATCGGTTATTATGATGGTCGATATGGTCACGATTTCAAAAGTTCAAAGAATCAAAATATGAAACGTTTTATGACTGTAAAAATAAATAAAACACCTATTCAGGAAGTAGCAGAAGTTCCAAAGAATATGCATCAAATCGTAAATAATTATGGTTTGATGGAAAAGTTAATCGAAGAACAAAAACAAAAAATCGAAGAATTAGAAAAAGAATTAGAACAATATCGTCCAAAAGAAGTAGTTACAATGGATACCAAGTTAACCCCGAACGAACAAATATTTGTTCGTGAAACATTGATGTATTAGAAAAATCCAATAAAAAGAAAAAGGGCGAAAGCCTTTTTTCTTGCGGTGCTCTATACTTCAAATAAACTCATACGTAAGGTATTACACTCGATAGTACATTTATTTTTATGTTGAAACCATTTTTCAAAAATATTCAAACAATCCAAATAATCTGAATCTTTATAATGTTCTCGAATAAATTCACAATAAAGTAAAATCTTTTCATCATTCGTTTTATTATGATTATTAAAATTAAGAGAACCTTTATTATGTAGATAACACCACTTTAAAAAATGATCCAATTGAAACATAATAATACTTTTGATCACATAATAAGCGAGAACATTGGTTTTTTCTTTATAGTGAGCATCACGTTTTCGAATAGATTTATCTGATTTATCATATAATTCGTTATATTCTAAACCCATAAAATGGAGAACCTTGACACATTGAAACATAGAATAAATTTTTTCATAGAACATCATTTTTTCGGTTTTATGTATAAATTTATCAATGTTCTCGATTGTTCTTAAATTCGTGGAAAATGAGAAATAAGAAATGAACATAACATTTATCAATTCCGCCCATATTTCACAATAAGATTCAAATAGATTCACTTCCGAATTTACTGGAAATAAAGATAAAATATATTTGATACAATTATTATTATTATCAGCTGAAAAATCCAAGCCAAGATTATGAAAGGATTCGTGAATGAGAACTTTGAACCATTCTTCCTCGCGATATAAAGTAATATCGGTAACCAATTGACAACTGGTAGTGAAAGCGGTATTGGCGTGTTCTTGTTCAATCGTTTTATGTTTGGTGGGGAGAACTTTATGTAAATCGGTTAAATAAATATAAATATTCATTTTTTGAGAACAATGTTTGGGCGCAAAATGGTTGGCGATATATAGCCACATAATAATCTTTTTTACTCTATGTGATATAGCTATTTTGGAATATTTTTTAGAAGTGGGAAACACCATCGTGATTTGATATTTTTTAGTACCGATGGAAAAAGTATAAATATGACAATTCTTATCCAGGTTCTCGATTTCATCTAAAATATTCTTGGGCATATAAGAATGACTATAGCTTTTTGGTATGTTATTACCTTTAATGATTTCGCTATGTATATCTAAAGAATGTACAAAATATTCTGCTTTAATCATAAGACGGAATAGATTATTTAATAAATGTTTGGATTCATTCGAGAACCTGGAAATAGGAAAATCATATTTTTTAATAAAATGGGTTTCTAAGAATTGTTTTAATTGTATAGTTATATCTTTCATCTATTATATTATGATAAAATATATTTATGTTTATTGTTCTCGAAATATTGTTGAATGAGAACACTTACACCATTCCAATCTCTGATATACCAATTACGTATATTCGAAAAAGGGACATATGATATTCTACTATCATTTCTCAGACGAGAATCCCAACAAAAATAAAGTATTTCGATATTAGGGTTTATAGAATGAATCAAATGATAGATATTGATTAAATCGTCGGTTGCATCAGATTCAAAATTTATATCATCTAACCAATAAGAATGTTCTGAATTCGCTGAATCAGCGTAAACAAAAACCAATTTATGTTGAGAACATATATCATTATATAAACGGGTCAATCGTCTTTTTAATTTCATAATATATTCATCATTTATAGTAAAATGTGTAATGCCCAATCCAGTATTTTTATTCATTTGACAACTGGTAAATTCATTACTTGAAACATATTTTTCATTGCCTTTATACATAAAAGAAGACAGGCCGGTAGTCATAAATTCTATAGTCGGTTCAATACCTTTATGAATAAGATAAAATAATATATTATATGTTGTTTTACTGGGGCACCATAACCAATCGAAAGGGTAAGAATACTCACGTAAGTTTGATTTATTGATAGCATCCGGAACAGCACATTGTATTCCAATGGGTATAAATTTCATTATAATATATCGTTAGAAAATTGATTCATAACAAATCTTAACAATTATTGATGACTATAAACTAAAAAATGGGTATTAAAAATCTAAATAGGTTTCTACTTGATAATTGTAATAAAAAATCTATAAAAAAATTTCATTTAAAACTGTTGGAAAATAAAAAGGTGGTGATAGATACAAGTATTTATTTATATAAATTTATCGCCGATGATTTGTTATTGGAAAATATGTATTTATTTATATCTATATTAAAAAGTTATCATATAGAACCGATATTTGTCTTTGATGGGAAACCACCTCCTGAAAAAAAAGAATTATTAATAAAACGTAGAATCGAAAAATTGGAAGCAGAACAAAAGTATAATGAAATGCAAAAAAAGCTGGAAGAAACAGGTGATAACGTGAAAGAATCTCAACTATTAGAAATGGAATACTTAAAAAAACAATTTATACGAATACGCGATGAAGATATTCAAAATGTAAAACAACTATTGGATTCATACGATGTAACATATATAGATTCCAAATATGAAGCCGACCAATTATGTGTGCATCTAGTGAAATCTGGCGTGGCTTGGGCTTGTATAAGTGATGATATGGATATGTTCTTATATGGATGTAATCGAGTCATACGTCATATTAGTTTATTAAATCATACGGCAGTATTATATGACGTAGATATGATATTGAATGATTTGAAGATGCGTGAAGAAACATTTCGACAAATTATGGTATTATCAGGAACAGATTATAATATCAATATGTATACTAATTTATATGATACGATGAAATGGTTTGATGAATATAATAAATATTTATTGAAGAATAAAGATTTATCGAATATAAATTTTTATGAATGGTTAGATACCAATACAGAATATATAAAAAATAAAGAAATGCTATTCAAGACATATGATATGTTTTTGATAGAAAATTATGATTTTTCAGATGTACCCAGCGAATTTAAAAGAAAAGAAATAAATATGGAAATTATGAAAAAAATACTGTTTAAAGAGGGATTTATATTTTGTTTATGATAAGATAGAAGCCAAATAGCAACCTTTAAAATCTTCATTACCAGTATGCATTAAATTAATACCTACATCGATGTAAATATTACCACCCATTTTTGTCCATCTATGACAAAATAACCAATCTTCGGAATAATAATGGTCATCTTCTACTCCACAATCAAATAATGCATAAGCGTATTTGTTTTGTTCTCCTACTAAAAACCCGACATCATCCGTGTATTTGGTGGTAGGATACGCTAAAGCCATTTTTTCTATCACTGAACGTTTGAACATCATAAAGCCAGTTGCTAAATGACGAACACGAGCTAAGTTATGTTCTACCGATAATACATTATCGATATAATTAATATTATATTTCAATAAACGGTGTTGAACCATATATTCATCACTGATGGTATCTTTGAAATTAGAACGTTTTTTTATATCTAACCAATTTTGTATAATATTTGAATCTGGGGCACCGTTTTTATCTTTTGTTAATCGAGCCCAATCATAAAATTTAATAGGATAAACGCCGCCTACTAATGATTTATCAGCAATTAATAATTTAAGAACATCTACTGGCGACCAAGTAATATCAGCATCAATGAAAAGCATATGAGTCATATTCGGGTCGCTCATTGCTTTAGCAACTAGATTATTACGCGCTCTCGATACTAAACTATCATTTCTACAGAATTCAATAACCATCTCAATCCCGAATTTGGCGAGTAATTCTTTAGTTGCAATGACACATTGAACATAATTTACGAAACATAAACTACCATAACAAGGCGTTAATACATATAATTTTGGTTTATTGGTTTTAAGATATTCGGCAGTTCTATCTTCTATGGAAAGGTCGTGCGTTTCACGTTTTAAAGTATTATTGTCAGTAGAACTCATCCTATGAGTGATATGTATTTACATATTTATATTGTTTATCATATAATTGAATTTATTTATTAGAATATTTATGAAAAAAGTTTTTGAATTTTTTATCGTAAAAAGTAATAAATTTGTATAACATAAACTTTTGATTTTTATGTTATATTTTCTGATTTTTCTAAGTTTCTAAGTTTATAAATTTATAAGTTTCTAAGTTTCTAATTTTTATGAATATCGAGGTATAAAGGTATTTAAGCAGTGGCGACGATATCACCAGCTTTGACAAAGTGATGCTTCATATACTTTTGTAAGTTGAAGTATGTTAGCTCCTCACCCTTGTTGATTTTTAATAGCTTGGTTAGCTTAGCATCAGGGTTGATTTTGCGACCATTGGCCTTGTCTTGAAGACTGTTGGTGCGGATGTATTGGTTGATTTCCTTGGAGACGGATGTTCTGGCCATTTCAGTACCAATGGTCTTTCCTAAGAACTCAGCTAATTCATCACTGATACGGGTTGGCTTGACGAAACCGGATGGTTGTCTAGCAACGCCTGAACGTCTTCTCTTGGAGGAAGCCTTTTGTGCGTTCTTCATCTCACGAGTAACAGTCTTCTCTAATGTCTTGAAGTCGTTCTTGACAGTAGAGAATAGACCAACTAGTTGTTGAAGTTTTGCACTGAACTCAGTCATCTTTACTGAAAGAGTTGCATCGCCAGATTCAACTGGGGCGTCGGCAACAACTGGTGCAACTGACTCTGATGAGACTGGTGCAACTGATTCGACCTTAACCTTCTTTGCACGAGGTGCTTTGGTTGCTTCAACAGCAACTGGGGCTGGGGTGGTGGCGACGGTTTGCTTTTCGGAAGTAGTAGTGGATTTAACAGCTCTAACCATTTCTGACTATATACATATAATATGTTTCCTTTTTAAGTAGTTTTTTGATAAAATATATTTATTTATATTTTCGGAGATGATATTACCTAAGGTATTTTATTTAATTTTAAAATTATGCAGCCGAAATATTTTTCTTTATATTCATTTTATTATAAATAATATATTTTGTCTTCTTCTAAAGCATAATCAATTCCTATTTTTTAGAAATAAAATATTTTATATTATATTATATAGAATTATGAAGGTTTTAGTATATGGTTCTCGTGGATGGATAGGCAAGCAATTCATTGAAATACTTAATAAAAAACATATTGAATATGCTGAGGGAAATGCACGGGTAGATAATGATATTGAACTTTTTGAAGAATTATATAAAATAAAACCAACAAATGTAATTTCATTTATAGGGAGAACACACGGCAAAATAGGTGATAAATTATATTCGACCATAGATTATTTAGAACAAGATGGTAAAATGGTTGAGAACATTCGTGATAATTTATATTCACCATTCATATTAGCCCATTTATGTAAAGAATTAAACATTCATTATACATATTTGGGAACAGGATGTATTTTCAAATTCGATGAGAACCATCCTTTTGGAAAAGAAGAAAAAGGTTTTGATGAATATTCATTACCTAATTTTTTTGGTTCATCATATTCTATTGTAAAAGGGTTTACTGATAGAATTATGAGATTATATCAATCAAATGTTTTGAATTTACGTATTCGAATGCCGATTACTGGTGAAGAAAATCCACGTAACTTTATTACAAAAATTACTACTTATGAAAAAATATGTTCAATACCGAATTCAATGACTGTATTGCCTGAGTTATTACCTCTTATTATTGATATGATGCGTAATAAAACAACGGGTAATATTAATTTTACAAATCCTGGTTTGATTAGTCATAATGAAATATTAGAGATGTATCGAGAACTTGTAGATTCAGAATTTAAATGGAAGAACTTTTCACAAGAAGAACAACGAAAAATATTAGCATCTGACCGGTCAAATAATTTTTTAGATACCACTAGATTAGAAAGCTTATTTCCTTCTGTTCTACCCATAAAAGAATCCGTAAGACAAATGTTATTAGAATATAGAGAACATATAAATAAACCCAAACCCATAATTAATTTATTAGTTACCGGTGGGTGTGGGTTCATCGGTAGTAATTTCATTAATCATTATTTTCCAAGACATTGTCTCAGTGACAATGACAAAGCACGTCAAACGCGCTTAGTTGAAAGTAATAAAATAAATAAATTGGTAAATATAGATGCCATGTATTATTGTGCTGATGAGAACAATGTTCTCGAAACTATCCGAAATAATCTAAATTATGTTTTGATAAAAGGTAATATCTGTGATGAGAACCTTGTTGCTAATATATTGAAAGAACACCATATCACTCATATTATTCATTTTGCAGCACAATCACACGTTCAAAATTCATTTGAAGATTCTATCAAATTCACTCATGATAACATTTTTGGAACACATATTTTATTAGAATGTTCTCGAAAGTATGGAAAACTTTTAAAATTTATTCATGTATCCACCGATGAAGTTTATGGCGAATCAATGAATACTATCGAAGAACAACATAAAACCGAACATTCTATATTATGTCCCACAAATCCATACGCAGCCACAAAAGCAGGAGCTGAATTAATTGCTCAATCATATAATCATTCATATAAAATGCCGATTATTATAACTCGGGGCAATAATGTATATGGCCCCAATCAATATCCCGAAAAATTAATACCTCTCTTTATAAAACAATTAAAAGAAAATAAAAAAGTAACCATACAAGGTGATGGTAGTTCGGTTCGTGCATTCTTACACGTAATAGATACCGCAAAAGCTTTTGAATTTATTTTGGAAAAAGGTAAAATAGGGGAGATATATAATATAGGTTGTGATGAACATATGGAGTATTCAGTCATGGACATTGCAAAGATATTAATCAAAAAAATAAAACATACTGAGAACTTTGATGAATGGATTGAATATATTGAAGATAGACCTTTTAATGATAAACGCTATTATATAAGTAATTCAAAAATAAAAGAATTGGGTTGGACTATAGATATCGATTTAGTAAGTGGTCTTGATGATTTGATAAAATAAAACATATAATATATTTGTCAATGAAAATATATTATTTTAGTATGCGATGGATTCATATAGCCAAGGCAATGATTGTCTCGCTCCAGACGAAACAATAGTTAAACCAGATAAAACGTGTAGAGCTCCTAATTTACGAAATTCATCATCCACACCTGAATATATCATATTTTCCATTATTGTTATGCACGCAAATTGTATTTCTTCGTGTGTTATATCATTATGATAAATAGGTCTAGCGAAAATATTAACAAATGGTTCAAATAACGGGCATATTTTATTTTTAATTTCAATAGATAATTGTGCTCGGAAATTCCATATATCATATATAATTCTATATAATCTTACATAATCCCTCCTGGTTAGATTTGAGAACCAACTACTTTGGGTATAATTACCTAATTGGTCGATTTCCATAAATAATTCTTGTATACGAACATTTACGGATTTTTGTCTTATTTGTATGATACGATTATATTTTTCACGAAGATTTGGTGTCATTACATTTAGATTCATCAACCGAGGATAAAAATAAGAGTTGGCCAAAACACTTGCTACAGGTGAATCGATACGAGGATTCGTTGATTCCATTCTTGAAACGACCGGTCTCTCGATATGTATGGATATATGAGAACTTTCATCTTTAAATTCGGGATAAATGATTTGTACTATATTATGTAATGAAACTATTTGACTCAATGTTTTAAAATCAAATTTATCACGATTATATGGATTCACTACTTTCCCCTTACTTTTCATTAATTGTATTAATGATGATACGTTGAAACCATATATGAAATCTGATTTATCTTTATAACTATAAAATTGTTCATATGGTATTTCATCTAATGGTTCTAATGTAATAAAATCGGTATCATTTACACAAGATTTTCTATTACGAAACGCTTCCCCCCTCAATAAAAATGAATATCTAACAATCCATCCCCTGAATCGTTTTTGTATCATAATCGAATTTTTTATTCGTTTGAAGTAATTCTCTATTCTATCAATGAGAACATCTTTATTGCCTGTTCTCGGTAAGTTATAATGTTTTACAATTATTTTTAAATCAGGTAATTTGTATTTTTTTAATACTATTTTTTTATTGTAATATTCATCATAGGTAAGTATTTTTGCTTTCTCGGAATTATCTTTTAATATATTTTTTTCATTTTCTAATATTGGTTTCGAGAACACTTGCATTTATCTATACATAATAGAACATATATTATTTAATATGTTTTACTATTTTATTTTGTTATACTAAATACGTAGATTGAATTTATTACCACCAGTCGCATTATTTCTGAAAAAATATTGATATAATGAGTTCATTTTTTCCTTAATGGAGTTTATTTCATCTTGTAATGCTTTTTCTGACTCTTTTAATGCCGTAATTTCTTCTTCTAATTTACTAGTATCTGATGTTCCTGTTGGAGAACCCATCTTTTTTATTTCTTCCAATAATTCTGTTCTCAAATTCTGTTCTGCTTCATTCGCCCGGTTGACTTCATTTTGTACGGATGCTTTTACTTCATCGATGGAATCCACGATTCGGGTTTCCGCTTCATTCGCCCGGTTGACTTCATTTTGTACGGATGCTTTTACTTCATCGATGGAATCCACGATTCGGGTTTCCGCTTCATTGGCCCGATTCACTTCGTTTTGAACAGATGATTTTACTTCATCGATCGATGCAATAATATTATTTTCTGCTTCATTTGCCCGGTTGACTTCATTTTGTAGAGAAGACTTTATTTCATCTGTATTCGCTCCACTAAAATTATTTATATCTAATCTATTACGTAAATCATCAATATCCTTTTTAATTATATCTTCTACTTCTACTGCACGATTTTTCTCAGTTATCACACTATTTGAAATATTAGCAATAGAATTATATAATTCCGCTTCATTTTCGCGTTGATTATTATTTACAAAATCAACAAAGTTTTTGAAATTTTCAACACTGATGGATGCTCCATCTAAAATAGTATCTATTTTTTTATCAGCTTGTTGAAATAACGAATCTACGTAAGATTTATTAGTAACCATCTTGTCTTCAGTAGGTTCAGTATTTAAATATACATTTGCATTACCAAAATCCCATTTGTTATCATAAACGCTGGTATCTTTTCCTAAGTATAATGTTGGTACTTCATCAACCGTTACTGAAATGTTTTCTTCGGACATACTATATAATATCTAATACAAATTTTTTATTTTAACAAAACACATTTATTTACATATCCAAAAAGATTTTTCTTCAGTATTTATATAAATCAAATCATAACTACTATTTTTTTGTAATATAATTGATTTGTTTCCAGTTGGTGCATAAAAGTTATTAAAAATTTTGGTATCGCTTGTAGATACAATTTTAGTATTCGTATTTCCTAAATTTATAATTTGTATTTTATCAAAAGGGTTAGGTATTTCGGGTAAATATGCTATTTCGGTATTATTTAATAATGTATATACTGAATTATAATCTAATTTTATTATGGTATCGTTTATGCATTGGTGGAGGTTCTTATCAAATATATCTTTATTATTCGTTATGGTGGATTCATTTATTATTTCTAAATCTTCTTCTTTTTCTGGTTGAGAATTTTCATCAGAATCAGAACTAGTATCAGAAATCAAATCAGAATCGGATTCGGAATCATAATAAATAGTATAACGACTGGATACATTTTTTATTATATTTTTAAATAATTCCATTCTATATTACAATATACTTATTTTGTAAATACTTTTTTTACGAAATATAATTATGGTAATAAAAAGAGAACATCTTTTTTATTGATTTCGATACTTTTCGATAAATATTATAAAAAATTGAATTAAAGAAAACACAATATATAGTGTATAACCCGTTTATAAGCACTCTTTATAACACTCCTTTTAAAGCAAACTTTATAACACTACCTTTCTGCAAATCAAAATGTCAAAATCAACCCCTGTCGTTTTAACCGTCAATGATTGGAATACTTCCAACATTCGCTATATGCAACCAAAAGTCAATGACCGTGGTGGAAAATCAATAAATATTATCAGTACCCAATCCAATCGTGCATTATCTATTCAAACCCCGCTAATGATGACTTGGGGTATTTCAGATTATACCGATGAAAAGACTGGTGAATCTGATGGAAAATTTACTATGTCACTCAATTTTCCAAATGACCAATATCGTAAGCCAGGCACTGATGAGTTCCTAAAAAAATTAAAAGAATTTGAAAACCAAGTATTAGATGATGCTGTCAAAAACAGTGAATTATGGTTCGGTGAAGAAATGACACGTGATGTAGCGAAGCATACGTTCTTCCCATTTATTAAATATTCAAAAGATAAAAATACTAAAAAAAACGATTTAACCAAGCCACCATCTATTCGTGCCAAGGTACCAAATTATAATGGTCGTTGGGCAGTAGAAATTTATGATACCAGTATGAAGTCAATCTTCCCTTGTGATAATGAAAACATCACACCCATCGATTTGATTCCAAAGCAAAGTAATGTCGCTTGTGTCTTACAATGTGGTGGATTATGGTTTGGTGGAAAGGGCTGGGGATTAACTTGGAAGATGATTCAATGTGTTGTCAAGCCAAAGGAAGTCGTAAGTGTCTTTGGAAAGTGTCATATCCAATTATCTGAAGATGAAATTTCGGCGATGGAAAAACCAGTTGCATCATCTGAGGTGGTAGATGATGAAGAAGAATATACCGAGCCAGTTACTGCATCTAAGCAATCAACAACTGAAGTGGAAGATAGTGATGAGGAAGCAGAAGCAGAAGTCGAAGTCGAAGTCGAAGAAGTGAAGCCAGTGAAGAAGGTTGTCAAGAAAGCTACTCCAGTAGCATCTCCAGTTGTCGAAGCACCAGTTGCCGTTCAAGAAGAACCAAAAGCAGTCAAGAAAGTAGTGAAGAAGAAGGTATAAAATATAAAAATAAATAATAGTGTATAGTTTTATAATCTGTAATGTAAATAAATTTTTTATCGATTCTAAAAAGCTCTTACGGTCGAGCAAAAATCGCTCTTTTACAGTCGAGCAAAAATCGCTCTTTTACAGTCGAGCAAACGCTCTTATAGCTCAATTGGTTACAGCATCGGTCTTATGAGCCGAAGGTTTGCGGTTCAATTCCGCATATGAGCATCTAAAAAATTTGTAAAATAGATTTTGTAAGTATAATATACAATGAAACATTTTTATTATATATTATTAATGATAACAAATATTACGGGTAAATTATTGGTATCAATGCTAACAAAATATAAATCCAGTCCGCTATATTTGAATACTCAGTGTACCATTATCCACAATAAACATAAATTCGGAAAAGGAGAACAAGAGAAATTTTTATTGGAAAACGACTTCATTCAAAATAAAAAAATCATTTCCATATCACCCGGTGGGTATAAAGGGGTATATTCATTTGGAGTATGTTCATATATCAAAGACAATTTCAATTTAGACGAATATGTTTTTTCAGGTGCATCGGCGGGTGCTTGGAACGCATTAATGATGTGCTATAAATATGATTATCAACCCATAAAAGAAGGTATTGTTGATGCGAGTTTAAAACAATATAAAACTCCATTTCAAGTGGAGAACTCCATGAAAAACAAAATACTTTCCTTATGTAAAAGCGAAGATTTCGATTTGAGACGGTTGTTTATTGGTGTAACCACGATTGATGCGTATAAACCACATACGACTATATATTCGGGTTTTACTAATTTAGAAGATGCGTTAAATGCGTGTATCGCCAGTTCTCATATACCACTATTAACGGGTGGATTCGTGAATACCTATAATAATAAATTAACATTTGATGGTGGGTTCTCGAGTTATCCTTATTTATTTACGAGTAAGCCTGTTTTACATATTACGCCGAGTATGTGGAATCAAAATAAATCGAAACCGACTCTTATCAAAGATATCACCGATTATACTACGCTTTTATCGAAAAACAAATTTAATTTTGATGAAATGTATTTAGCGGGTTATACCGATGCACATAAAAACAAGGCGTTTTTGAAATATGTTCTCGAAAATAATGAAATCGGTGAATAATCACTCATTCCACCGTTACTACTTTCGCTAAGTTTTTGGGAAAATCTGGATTATGACCATTCTCTATCGCTATATAATAACTCAGTAATTGAACATAAATATTTGCCAATAAACCTCCAAACGTATCGTTTTTTTCTATAAGAAGTTCTCCCTCTATATCAGAAATTCTTATAACGTGAGCATCTCTCGCTAATACCTCCTGATATGCATTTCGATTTTTATCTCGGTGTTCATCTTCTATATCTATGATTATGATCGGTAAATCATTCACGATCAATGCAAAACTACCGTGTTTCAAAGAACTCGAATTAAAGCCTTCCGCGTGAATATAGGCAACCTCCTTTAATTTTAATGCTCCTTCTTTCGCTATGGCTTCCTGCTTACGTTTTCCTAATAAAAACATCGATTTCGTATCTTTTATTTTATATACAAGTTCTCGCACTTTTTCCGAATTATATAAAATGTTCTCAGTTTGAATCGATAAATTACGTAAATCTTTTATTATTTTTTTTCTTTTTTCGATGCAACTTCCACGATTCTGTGAGAACCATACCGCAATCATTACTAATATTACACATTGATTCGTAAATGATTTGGTACTCGCTACCGCTACTTCTCTACCCGCATTCAAATATACACCACAGTCGGTTTCACGAGCAATCATCGAATCCACCACATTCACCACGCCTATCGTAATCAAATCATATTCTTTTGCTATATTAATACATCGATGTAAATCTTTGGTTTCTCCGGATTGTGATAATAATATCAATGCCGTTTTACCCTTCTTCGGAATATCTTTTACATCAAATTCAGCACCATCATAGACAGCCACTGTATCCACGATATCCAAACTTTTGAATATATCGAGTGACCATAACCCTGCGTGATAGGATGTCCCACAGCCTAATATGATAAGATGGTTTATATCCATAAAACGGGATTTATATGAATCCAATCCTCCCAATTTCACCGAGATGTTGTTCTCGATTCTTCCACCATTGTTTATAGCACGTATGATGGATTGAGGTTGTTCCATTATTTCTTTAATCATCCAATGGGTATAACCGGTAGGTGTCAATTCAATGGGTATATTCGTTTTTTCGTTCAAGACATACCGTTGAATATTCTTATTATAGGTGATGGTTCTCTCTTCTTTGGTGATTTCGATTAAATCGTGGTTCTCCAATATGATAAATTTGTTTATGTAATTTGCAAATGCAATCTGTTCGGATGCTAAGATAATATATTCATCTTCCATTCCTAATAAAAGCGGAGACCCATTACGTGTTGCCCATAATTTATTCGGATAATCACGGTGGATAATCACTAATGCCCAGGTTCCGGTTAGTTCTTCCACTGTTTTTTTAATCGACTTCTCAATGGTTTCACCATTATCTAAATGACATCCGATGAGAACCGAAATGATTTCGGTATCTGTTTGCGATTTAAAATGATAACCTTTATTTATTAATCGGCTTTTGATTTCTTGAAAGTTCTCGATGATTCCATTATGAACAATCGAAATTCTATCGGTGGCATCGTGATGAGGATGAGCATTGATATCGGTTTTACCACCGTGTGTTGCCCATCGTGTATGTCCTATCGCACAATTAGATATTTCTTTATTTTCGAGAACCTTGTTTTCCAATTTTTCTAATGAATTATGGGTGTTGGTGGATGCATATTTGATGGTATTTATTTGCCCATTCTTTATACTGGATATTCCTACGGAATCATACCCACGATTTTGTAATAATCGTAATCCGGCTAATATATATTCTTGATAGTTATCAGAACCTAAATAAGCAACGATTCCACACATTCTATAATCTTCTCAATGATAATAAATATTGAGAAGATTTTATGTTTTTATAATCTATAAATATAAATATTATAGATAATCTCTTTAGACGTATATTATTTTTATCTATTTATATTATATATTAGTAAATAAAATGAGTTGTGGTATATATGATATCTTAGATAACTATAAAAAATTTTTAAAGAGCAAACAAATTGAATATGAAATCAAAACAAGCAAAGGTGATACAATATATGATATTACGTTATATTTCCCACATAAGTTAAAAGATTCGACAATTGAAGAATTAAACAATGAGTATATAAAGTTAGATGTAGACGAGAAGTTAAAATACTCAAAAGTAGGAAAAAAATGTGATTATTTGAGTTTTATAAATACGTTTACATTTAATAAACTCACTAGTCGTAAAACCATTGGTTCTACTCCCAATAAACACACTAGTCCTAAAACCATTGGTTCTACCCTCAATAAAACCTCTCGTCGTAAAACCATTGGTTCTACTCCCAATAAACACACTAGTCCTAAAACCATTGGTTCTACCCTCAATAAAACCTCTCGTCGTAAACCCTCTCGTCGTAGAACCATTGGTTATACCCCCAATAAACTCACTCGTCGTAAAACCTCTCGTCTTAAAACCATTTGAGTTAAAAAAAAGTAAATCATCCAAAAATGTAAAACCTAAATGATAAAATTGTCGTTTGTATTTATTTTTGCAATAAATACAAAATATATTTTTCGTACGATTCATTTATACGTTTTTCACTTTGTTTTTTCTTGTTTTTCTTCCATATTTACAATGTTGCTTTTGTGAAAAACCTTTCGGTCTTTTACAATTAATTGATTTCTTATACTTCATAGACCATTTGCCACCTTTTTTTATTTGTTCTGTCATATATTATATTCCTATAAAATTATTCTAAACGCATCTTCATATATTTTTTGATAATATTCATTCTTCGTCGATATGTTTCATGACTGATTTGTAATAAATCACATATTTCATTTATGGAATGACATATTTCTAATGTTTCGAAATGATATCGACTAAAAAATATTTTCTGTTGTTCTTTACTTAATTCGAGAACCACGGATTTTATTTTATAAACCATTTCACCTTCTTTACAAAAACAAAACGCATCATCACGAAGATAACCATTTATCGAAACCATTTCTTTATTTCTATCGGTATAGGCACGAAATTTATCGAATATCCAATAATTTTCAGGTGGTAATATAGTTGGATTGAGAACCTTCTCCTTTTTTATGTATTTTTGATATTTATTCATAGGGCGTAATGGTATCAATTCCAATAACCCAGTATGCATCTCACCGATAACATATTTTTCGGCATATTGAACGAGATGGCCCTTTCCATCGAATTTTTCAATAGCTTTTAATAATCCTTTGGTCGCATATTGGTATAATTCATCCGTTGTAACGGGGTTTCGTGAATAATAATTGGATTCCGAGAACTGACGAACTTGTTTTTTCAACCACGCATAATATTCGGTGAATAATATTTCTTTTGTTTTATTACGTATATCGAGTGGGGTATTCGGATGTGATAGAATTTTATGTATATATGATAACTGAACGGGTGATAAATAACTATCCACCACGAATAATTGGAAAAACAATATTAATAAGAGTGAGAACATTTTACTACATATAATGGCGAGAACATTTTATGTAGTTTTGCGTAAGTAATCTAGAAAGAGAATCGGTATATATTATATAAATGAAAACAATTCGAGAACATATAGATACATTACCAATTGAATTACAAAACCATATCTATGAATATAATGCAGAACATAGGCCGAATATGAATAAAGTATTCGATGAATTATATGTACATTTTGGTTTTGATAAATATTATCTCGACCATTGTTATCATTGTAATCGTACTCTCAATGATAAATATAAGCTAACATTTATAAATAGTATTCGATATAAATATTGTATGGGTGAAAAATGTATTGCGAATCGTGAAAAACCACGTAATATATGGTTATCACGCCTACAAAATTGAGTGAAAATAATGGTAATCATTTATTTCATATCATAATATAAATAACATCGAATCAAATATGACAACATCTGACGCAATAACAATTATTGATAAACTACCACAGGATATTAAAACTAAAATTTATAAAGAATATTTTGAAGCGAAACTTATATATGATGAATTGAAAAAGATGATAAATTCAAATGTATGTCAAGTGTTGTATAATGTAAATATTGCCCTTTTATTGCCCAAAGTTTTATCAAATGATTTAGTCATACGTTATCTATTAGAACGTGAAAAAGAGTTCAAAGCCGTATATACGAATGAAATTATAAATAAACCGGGTGAAAAGGTGGATTATTATAATTTTGCATCCTTATGGCTATTCAATATTCATTTTAAGGATATTATTATGAAACCACAAAAATTATCTCTTTTCACGAAAAACATATTTAGCTTTTCGGATATCACCAAAATTATTACGAATTGATTTTATTACAACAAACTAATATTCACCAAAATATTACCTTTTTTACTTATATCATAAATATCCACCGTATTTATTTTTGATATACCCTTCCCTTTTAACGCTATCGTCTGATATGGTTGAATCATCAAATCACTCGGTGAAATTTCAAATTCTCTTTTTCCTATACCCACTCGGATGACCTCCTTATTCAATATTTCTTTCACATCAAATGTCGCCGATATATAAATGTTATTTTTATCATCAATGGTAATATTATCAGGTAACATCGGAAAACATTTCACATATAAATCATTACCCATATTATCATATACCAATTCATTGTGCCAAAGGGGAACGATATATACCATTCTATTCACACTTAATTTATATAGATTATTTTCGAATAAATCATCGATGGTCGGATTCAATATGATACATTCATCTTTTTCTATTTTTTTCGTGATTATCTCATTCATCTTTTCTATAAAATGACTCGAAAAATGTAACGCGTCACTATACTTACCGATTATCTCATATAATTTGATTAATACTTTTTTATCTACCTTTTCGATAAGCTCCAATGCCTTCTTCTCACAAGTATTCGATATCTTTTCCAAGATTATATAATATATACCACTTTTATTATCAGTAGTCATATCCTTCTGCATCAAATTCTTCATAAAGGAAAATAAAATACCTGCATAACTATTCGTCATATCTTCCTCTCCTTCATATATTTCATTATCCATATCAAACGATTCATCATTCGTTATTTTATGTGATAAATATTCATATGCGCTTTGTATTTCTTGAAATTTTTTAGTTGTATCCTCCTCTATATTTTTATCAGGATGATATCGTAAGGCATTGATGCGATATTGTTTTTTTAGGATATCTATCGTGATTTCGTCATCGTTATCTATATGTAATATTTTACAAGCTTTTTCATAATTCATTATAATTATGTATCTTATTTATTATATAAAACATAATACTCTCTAAGTGGTATATGGGTCTATAATTATTATTATAATATTTTAAAAAGGTATATGTTTTTTTCAATATATCGGAGGTATCATTTTCATTTAAATAATCATTCTGGATAAAAAAACGTAAAATATACCATAAACATTCCGTTACATCTAAATTATAGGTTAAAATATCATAGAGCGTGTCACGGAAATCCGTAAATGATAATTTACTCGTCTTTAATATCTCCCTGATTATATTATCACAAATAATATTGAATACATCTTTGGGCAAATCATTGATTGATTCGATATTACTAAATGAGTTTAGTTCTTTCGTATTCAATATTCCTTCTGTATCGATTTTATCTAAAATATCTTTGGTCTTTTGTATATTTGTGTGATTTCCTTTATAATCCGTGATTTTTTTGAGAAATGTTCTGGGTTCATTATGATTTGTTTCTATGTTTGTCGAGAACCTTCCCATTGTCAATGTCTGAAAATATCTATCTTTACTTGGACGAGCCATTTTTATCACCTGACAAGCATTTATAATTTGTTTGGGAATAAAACTAATATGTTCGGTTACTATAAAAAATTTGATTTTAATGGTAGAATGGCTATGATTATATTGTTGCATATAACTATAAAATATTTCCAATAATTCCGTATGAATCAAATGGAAATTCTTACATATAATAATACCTATTTTATCAGCCTTCACTGATATAATATCTACGATTTGAAAGAAAACCTCGTGCCAAACCAATTTTGAATTACATCCTAAGAGTGACATATCCACCTCATAATGAATATCACT
>Ga0114960_10000487_pt1 | contig 33142 bp, 32 predicted proteins | sample C_130625_MF_Meta_FD_92637 | JGI IMG/M metagenome (GOLD analysis project Ga0114960, IMG submission 92637) | Freshwater microbial communities from Lake Croche, Canada to study carbon cycling - C_130625_MF_MetaG | ecosystem: Environmental > Aquatic > Freshwater > Lake | place: Lake Croche, Canada... | reverse complement strand
GGAGACCCAGATGAGCACCACACCTCGCAAAAAACCAGAAGAACTGCGCAGCCAACAATGGTTCGGGCGCCAAGACCGCGATGGGTTTGCATATCGCAGCTGGCTCAAAGGCAAGGGCATCCCCCACGATCAATTCGATGGCCGACCGGTGATTGGCATTTGCAACACCTTCAGTGAGCTCACGCCGTGCAACTCGCACTTCAGAACCATCGCCGAGCAAGTCAAGATCGGTGTGTATGAAGCGGGCGGATTTCCGTTGGAGTTTCCCGTCATGTCATTGGGTGAGGTGATGCTGCGCCCAACAGCCATGCTGTACCGCAACCTCAGCAGCATGGATGTGGAAGAAAGCATTCGAGGCAACCCCATGGACGGCGTTGTGCTGCTCATGGGCTGCGACAAAACCACCCCAGCCCTCATCATGGGTGCGGCCAGTGCAGACCTGCCCACCATTGGGGTCAGCGGCGGGCCCATGCTCAACGGCAAGTGGCGCGGACAAGAGTTGGGTTCGGGCACAGGCGTGTGGAGCATGAGCGAGCAAGTGCGCGCGGGCACATTGAAGTTGGCCGAATTTCTAGAGGCCGAAAGCTGCATGCACCGCAGCCATGGGCACTGCATGACCATGGGAACGGCCTCCACCATGGCCAGCATGGTTGAAGCCTTGGGCTTGGGCTTGCCGGGCAATGCCGCCTACCCAGCGGTAGACGGGCGACGCAATGTGCTGGCCCGCATGGCTGGACGGCGCATTGTGGACATGGTGCACAGCGACCACAAAATTTCTCAAATTCTGACCCGCGAAGCCTTCGAAAACGCCATCAAAACCTTGGCCGCCATTGGCGGATCTACCAATGCGGTGATCCACTTGATTGCCATGGCTGGCCGACTGGGTGTGACCCTCACCCTGGAGGACTTTGATCGCCTGGCCAGTGACCTGCCCTGCTTGGTCAACTTGCAACCCTCTGGCGAGCATTTGATGGAAGATTTTTGCTATGCCGGCGGACTGCCGGTGGTGATGAAAGAAATCGAACACCTGCTGCACAAAGACCTGCTCACCGCCAGTGGCCACACCGTGGCCGAAAACATCGCTGCGGCCCAAAACCATGACCCGCGGGTGATCAAACCCTTTTCATCACCCTTCAAAGACAAAGCCGGTATTGCCGTGTTGCGGGGCAATTTGGCCCCCAGGGGTGCGGTGATCAAGCCCAGTGCGGCAACCCCCGCGTTGCTGGTGCACAAGGGTCGAGCTGTGGTGTTTGAAAACATCGAGGACTTTCACCAACGCATCGACGACGAAAACCTCGACGTCGATGAAAACTGTATTTTGGTGTTGAAAAACTGCGGCCCCAAAGGCTACCCCGGGATGGCAGAGGTGGGCAACATGCCCTTGCCACCGAAAATTTTGCGCAAAGGCATCACCGACATGGTGCGCATCAGCGATGCACGCATGAGCGGCACGGCCTACGGCACCGTGGTGCTGCACACGGCACCTGAGGCCGCCGCTGGGGGCGTATTGGCCTTGGTGGAAAACGGCGACACGATTGAACTCGATGTCCCCAAGCGCTTGCTGCAACTGCATGTGAGCGATGCGGTCTTGGCGGAGCGCCGCGCCTTGTGGAAAGCCCCTGAACCCCGACTCAACTCAGGCTACTGGAAGCTCTACATCGACCACGTGCTGCAAGCCGACGAAGGGGCTGATCTGGACTTTTTGCGCGGTCACCGTGGCGCCTTTGTGCCCCGCGACAACCACTGACGCGCTCAGCGCCGCAAACCTTTGAGCGCGCTGGCACCCAAGCCAGCCGCCTGGCAATCGGCCATGTACTGGCGGATGATGGTTTGAAAATCCGGGTCGGGCAGCAAGCCCAAATGGGCGGCACGCTGGGCGGTAGCGCCCTGGCTCCAGTTGGCCACAATGCCTGCAATTTGTTCGTTGCGCTCAAAGCGCACGCGGGAGCGAACCTCTGGCCCTGCCACAGCCTCTAGCGCATCCAACATCTGGGCCACCGTGACATTCAAGCCAGGCAGGTTCATCGCCGTGCGCCCTTGAAAGGCCTCGCGCGTGGCTTCAAACACCGCGATCAGACCCTCAATGGTTTTTCCAGGCGATGCCACAGGGTGCGATACGCTGGCATCCACGGGGCAAATGGAAGCCTCTCCGGCCAAAGGTTCGCGGATGATGCCGCTGAAAAAAGAAGACGCTGCCCCATTGGGTCGCCCAGGTCGCACAGTGACCGTCATCAAGCGCGCACTGCGACCGTCGATATAACCCTTTCGCGTGTAGTCGGTGACCAAATGCTCACAAATGAGCTTGTGGATGCCATAGGAAGTCTGTGGGGTGGGCAAGGTTTCATCACTGACCACCCCCGGCCAATGGTGCGCGGGATCGGGGCCGTACACCGCGACGGAGCTGGAGAAGACAAACCGCGGCACGTGTTTGGCGTGGCGAAACGCATCCAACAATGCGCGGGTCGAGTCGATGTTGGATCGCAAGCCCAAATCAAAATCATCTTCACATTCCCCAGACACGGCTGAAGCCAAGTGAAAAACCGCCTCGGGTTGCCAAGACGCCAGTTCCGCCACTTGCGCCAGCAAAGGGCCCGTGCGCACATGCACCTGGGACTGCGACCGCACATCCTCCGGTGGGGCTTGCTGATCGGCCAACATCAGCGCGGTGATGGTTTGTCCATTCAACTGACCTTTGGACAATAAGGTGCGGGCCAGTCGTGCACCCAAAAATCCGCCGCCACCTGTGATCAAAATTTTCATGTTGTCTCCTTGTCGGCCTGAACGGCTCAAGCCCCTGACCCAAGTGGCGCATTATTTCAGGGCTGGCCTCGCAAGACCCCGAGAGCAAACCCTCAAAAGACATCACTTCTATACTGTGTTGCTCCATTGATCACATCAACAGTTGGCAAAACCCTGTGCAAGGGAGACACAACATGCCCCCCACCCACTCCATTCACCACCCCCATTTGATTGCCGTGGATTGGGGCACCAGTGCGCTGCGCGCCGCGCTGATTTCCCAGGGTCAGATTTCGGCGGTGCGCCACAGCGATCAAGGCATTTTGCAAATTCCCCCAAACGGGTTTGCAGATGCTTTGGCCCTTTTGTGTGGCGATTGGATGGCTCACCCCCAATCCTTGACCCTGATTTGCGGCATGGCTGGCAGCGCCCAAGGCTGGCACCTGGCCCCCTATATGGCCTGCCCCAGCCCCTTGCAAAACCTGACCCAGCATTTGGTCTGGGTGCAAGACCGCAAAGTGGCTTTGGTGCCAGGCATTTCTTGCGAGCTGCCCCATGCCCCTGATGTGATGCGCGGGGAAGAAACCCAGGTGCTGGGGGCTTTGCAACTGTTGGGCCGCTCGGATGCCACCGTGATCTTGCCGGGCACCCACAGCAAATGGGTGCCCGTGGCAAACCAATGTGTTTTGCGCTTTCACACCTTCATGACCGGCGAATGCTTTTCCCTGCTGAAACAACACTCGATCTTGGCAAAAACGCTGAGCACACCTCACCCTGAAACAACGCAGGCAGATGATTGGGAAGAACCTTTTTTTGATCAAGGGGTGACGCTTGCGCTGAGCGGTGCCAGTCTTTTGCACACGCTTTTTTCTGTTCGCACCCTGGCTTTGATGGATCGCCTCAACCCCTCGCAAGGCTTGGCCTACCTGTCGGGTTTGTTGATTGGTGAAGAGCTGCGCGCCCAGGCCCATCTGCTGACAGGGCCACCGGTGGTGGTGGCCAACCTTGCCCTGCAAAAGCGCTATCAACGCGCTTTGGCCTTGCACGGGCTGAGTTGTCAAACCCTGGGCGATGAAGCCACCTGGCAGGGATTGCAATACCTGGCGAGCCAATTGACCAACCCCACCCTTGGTAGCATGAGCCCATGACCCAAACCCTTGACCTGCCCAACGCCATGGCACAACTGCCCTTGATCGCTATTTTGCGTGGCATCGAACCAGAGCAAGCCCTGCCAGTCGGCCAGGTTCTGGTCGATGCCGGCTGGTGCATCATTGAAGTGCCCTTGAACTCACCCAAACCTTTGCACAGCATCGCGGCCTTGCGCGCTCGCCTGCGCCCATGCCTGATCGGCGCGGGCACGGTGATGGATGCGCAACAGGTCCGAGATGTCCATGCCGCTGGTGGACAACTGATCGTCAGTCCGCACTTTGACCCTTCGGTCGTGGCCGAAGCCAAACGTCTGGGAATGATCGCCCTGCCCGGGGTCGCCACCCCCTCGGAGGCATTTGCCGCTTTGCGCAGCCAGGCGGATGGGCTCAAGGTGTTTCCCTCTGAAATGGTGCAACCCGCCGTGCTCAAGGCATGGTGCGCTGTGTTGCCAGCCCACACCGCCTTATTTCCGGTAGGCGGCATCAAACCCGAGAACATGGCCGCCTATCGGAGCGCTGGGGCGAGCGGCTTTGGCATTGGATCAGCCCTGTTCAAACCCGGTATGGCGGTGGCAGAGGTGCACCAACAAGCCCTGCGTTTTCGCCAGGCCTGGGCAGATCTGAGATGAGCAGCGCTCCTTTGAATGACGCCCCCAGCTTGGACATCCAGGCTGGCGTGGCCACCATCGCCTTGCAGCGGCCTGCCTTGCGCAACAGTTTGAACAACCAAGACCTGAGCACCTTGTTGGAGCACTTTGCAGCCATCAACGCCAACCCAGATGTCCGCGTTGTGGTGCTGCGCGCGCACACCCAAGACATGCCGCGCCCCGTGTTCAGTGCCGGCTATCACGTGGCCGGTCTGGATGACGATGCCTCGGCCCCCAACTTTTTCCAAACCGTGCCCGATGCCCTGGCGCGGCTTCGCCCCGTGACCATTTGCGCGCTCAATGGCAGCGTGTATGGAGGCGCCACCGATGTGGTGCTGGCCTGTGACCTGGTGCTGGCGCAACAAGGCCTGGAGTGGCGCATGCCTGCCTGTGCCATTGGTTTGCATTACTACGCCACTGGCCTGCAACGCTATGTCCAAAAAATGGGACTCAGCTTGAGCCAACGGGCTTTTTTGCTGGGTTTACCCATTCCCTTTGAGCAACTCCAAGCTGGTGGCCTGTTCCATGCCCTGGTCACCGAATCTACATTTGATGAACACTTGCATCAATTGGTGCAACAAGTGCTGAATATGGCCCCACTGGCCTTACAAGCCACCAAGCAATCCTTGCTGGATGTGGCCAACACTGCCATTGATCACGATGCTTTACGGGCCCGAGAGGCCATGAGCCAACGCAGCGCTGATTTTGCGGAGGGCCGACGGGCCATGCAAGAGCGGCGGCGGCCGCAGTTCCAAGGACGATGAATTGACCCGATGATGACCACCCAGCAAGCAAAAAAACTGGACGCCCAAGCAGCCCAAGCGGTACTGCAAGATTGGCTGAAACTGGAAGAAAAAACCCGCGGCCATGCGCCACCCACAGCGCAGCAACCTGGGGAGATTTGGCGCGGGCAAACTGGCCTGGAAGCCATCACCGGCATGATGGACGGCCGCACCCCACCCGCGCCCATGGGCATGCACCTGAATTTTTGCATCGTCCATGCCAGCCCAGGTCAGGTGATCTTTCAAGGCCGCCCCCAAAGCACCCATCTGAACCCCATGGGCACGGTCCATGGCGGCTGGTATGCCACGATTTTGGACTCGGCCCTGGGCTGTGCTGTGCACACCATGCTGCCTGCGGGTCGGGGTTATACGACCACCCACCTAAACCTTCAGCTGGTCCGGTCGATACCTTTGGGTGTGGAACGGGTTCAAGCCGTGGCAGAAGTGATCCACTGTGGGCGACAATTGGCCACCGCGCAAAGCCAGTTGTTGGGCCCTGACGGTAGCCTGTATGCCCATGCCACATGCACCTGTTTGATTTTTGACTTGCCAGAAAGCACACCCCGATGAGACTGTTACACACCATGCTGCGCGTCACCGACTTGCAACGCGCGATCGATTTCTATACCCGGGTGCTGGGCATGACCCTCCTGCGCACCACCGAGCGACCAGAGCAAAAGTATTCATTGGCCTTTGTGGGCTACGGCAGCAACCCTGATCACGCCGAAATTGAACTCACCTACAACCATGGCGTTCACCAGTATGAAGTTGGCACCGCTTTCGGCCATTTGGCCTTGGGGGTCAGCGACGTTTACGCCACCTGCGATCGCATCCGTGAGCAAGGTGGACACATCACCCGAGAGCCCGGACCCGTGGCCGGTGGCACCCGGGTGATTGCATTTGTCGTCGACCCAGATGGTTACAAAATTGAGCTGGTTCAGCAGCCCTGAGGCTTTGTTCGCCATGTGCAAACGCTTTTTCACCCACCTCTGGCTGCTGTGCGCCCTGCTAGCGGCTGTGCCAGCACACGCGGCCTGGACTTCCATGGGCCTGCAAGACGGGGTTGGTTTTTTTGTGGATGCCGAGAACGTTGAAACCGTCAATGGCTATCGCCGCGTCTGGGTACTACAAAACTACCCTTCGCCCAATGTGTATGGCGCGCAATCGATGATGATGCTCATCGAAATCGATTGCAAAGACGAAAAAGTGCGCTTGCTCAAACTGATTGGCTATTCCGGACAATCGCAAACTGGTGACGCACAAACATTGCGCAGCGACACGGGCGCTTGGGAGGTCACCAAAGTGGGCAGCATGTTCCGCAGCATTCAATTTGCCGGTTGTCGCCAGCAAATGAAGGGTGGATACAAAATTTACACGTCTAAGTATTGAAGAAGCGGCCCCGCCTGCGCCAAGCCTTCAGCGAACGCCACCTGACACATTGACCATGCTGCCGGTCACGTAAGAGGAAGCGGGCGAAAGCAAAAATGCAATCACCTCAGCCACTTCGAGGGCACTGCCAGCTCGACCGACCGGCATCTTGGAGCCAACCTTGTTGACCCTGTCGTCCATGCCCGCAGAAGCATGAATGTCGGTATCGATCAATCCCGGGCGCACGCCGTTGACCCGTACACCATAGGCGGCCAATTCGGTGGCCAGGCCCTGATTAAAAGTATCCATGGCGCCCTTGGAGGCCGCATAGTCCATGAAGGTGAAAGGCGAACCCGTCAAGGCACCAATGGATGAGACATTCACAATCACACCACCGGCACCACCGTGACGGGTGGACATGCATTTGGCCGCCTCTCGGGCGCACAACAAGGCGCCGATGACATTGATGCGCATCACCTCGGTCATGGTGGCCACGTCCATGTCTTCAATGCGCCGCTTGCGCGAACCCACGATACCGGCGTTGTTGACCAAGCCTGTGGGCGTGCCAAACACACGCTTAGTTTCTTCAAACATGTGCACCACATCGGCTTCGGTTCCCACATCACCTTTGACAGCGATGGCCCGTCCACCAGCGCGCTCCACATCGGCCACCACCTCCAGGGCCGCAGCCTGTGAGTTGCTGTAGTTGACCACGACAGAAAAACCTTTCGCCCCCAGCAATCGGGCAGTGGCCGCACCAATGCCACGGCTGCCCCCAGTGACAATCACGATCTCAGACATATCAGCCCCTTAAAGTTTCAGTCGACGCGAATATTGCCCGCTTTGATGACGGGTGCCCAGGTGCGCATTTCTTTTTGAATGAATTCAGAAAATTTGTCTGTACCCAGGGTCAATGGAAACAAGCCCAGGGCAGGCTCGGACAAGCGCGCTTGCATATCGGGGGTATTGAGAACGGCCAAAATTTCTTTTTCCAAACGACTGGTGATCGCCTTGGGGGTTTGAGCTGGGGCAGAAATTCCCACCCAAGAAACGGCTTGAACACCAGGCGCAACCTCCTCCAAGGTGGGGATTTCCGGGTACAAAGGCACGCGCTTTTCACTGGTGACCGCCAGCACCCGAACCTTGCCTGCCTTGACCAACTCTGTGGCACTGGCGGTCAGCACCATGTCCAGTCGCCCGCCCAACAAATCGGTGATGGCTTGCGCTGGTCCCTTGTAGGGAATGTGGGTCATTTGCAAAGAAAGCGTTTGCTTGAGCAATTCAGCCACCAAAAAGCCAGATGTGCCCACACCGGCAGAAGCGTAGTTGACCGTGCCCGGTTTGGTTCGCACGGTTGTCAGAAAGTCTTGTATCGATTTGGCCGGGTGGTCGGCGCGCACAATCAGGTATTGGGGGTAGACACCAATCAACGCAATGTGCTGAAAATCTTTGATCGGATCGTATGGAATTTTGCTGTACATCAAAGGGCCGGGTGCAATCGATGAGTTGTAACTGGCCAGCAGTGTGTAACCGTCAGGAGGCGCCTTGGCCACTGAATCGGCACCCAATGTGGAACCCGCACCCGGTCGGTTTTCGATCAACACGGTGGTTTTCAGGGCGGCACTCAATCGCTCTGCAACGATGCGCAAGGCCACTTCACTGGCTGCACCGGGCGCAAAAGGCTGGATCAATTTGATCGGTTGCAAGGGATAATTTTGGGCCCCAACCAAGCTGAACCACAAAGTCAGCAATCCACCCACCCAGAAACATTTCAAGTTGCGCATAAACCCATTATCCTCAGAAAAAAGACTGTGAAATCAGTTTAACCGCATCGCCGCAGCGTCATGCGGGACAATCAAGCCTCATCCCTTGTTAAGGAAATTTGCTCGCTCATGGAATCATTTTGGGTATCCACTGGTGTGGTGGCTTTGGCCGAAATGGGCGACAAAACCCAATTACTGGCTTTTCTGCTGGCGGCTCGCTTCAAGCGACCTGCGCCCATCATTGCGGGCATTTTTTTGGCCACGCTCGTCAACCATGGTTTGGCCGGTGCGCTGGGTGCTTGGATCACCACCACCGTGAGCCCCCAAACCATGCGTTGGGTGCTGGGCATTTCCTTTTTGGCCATGGCGGCGTGGACCTTGATCCCCGACAAAATTGAGGATGAAGAATCCTCGATTGCCACCCGCTTTGGTGTATTTGGTGCCACCTTGGTGACTTTTTTCTTGGCGGAAATGGGGGACAAAACACAAGTGGCCACCCTGGCCATGGCCGCGCATTACCTGGATGCCTGGAAGGTCGTGGCTGGCACCACATTGGGCATGATGATTGCTGACGTTCCTGCGGTTTTTTTGGGTGACAAACTGTCTGCCAAACTCTCTCTGAAATGGGTGCATGCTGCTGCCGCTCTGGTTTTCGTTGCCCTGGGCGTGGCCACCCTCATGGGTGCGGGTGAACGAATTGGCTTGTGAAACTGCGGGCTTTAAAACATGAACGCGCTGGACATCACCCTGATCTATCTGCTGGCTGCCGTCACCAGCGTGGTGGTCTGCCGATTGCTGCACTGGCCAGCCATGCTGGGATATTTGTTGGCAGGCATCCTCTTAGGACATGCATTCAACGAAAATTTCACCAACGACATGGGCGTGGTCTACCTTGCCGAGTTTGGGGTTGTTTTCCTGATGTTTGTCATTGGCTTGGAGTTCAATTTACCCAAGTTGATGGGTATGCGCAAACTTGTTTTTGGTTTCGGCATGGCCCAAGTCATGTTGACTTTGCTGGGCGCTGTGGCCGGACATGCTTTGCTGTGGTGGGTGCTGCAATACATGGGCTTGCCCTGGGACTTGAGTTGGCAAGGGGCCCTGGCGCTGGGTGCCGCGTTTGCGATGTCGAGCACCGCCATCGTCGTCAAAATGATGGCCGACAGGGCCGAGTTGGAAACGCCACATGGCCAGCGGGTAATGGGCGCATTGCTGTTCCAAGACTTGGCCGTGGTGCCATTGTTGGTTTTGATACCCGCACTGGGCCAAGTCAACGAGGGCAATTTGTGGGGCATCCTGGCCTTGGCCATGCTCAAGGCCACTGGCTTGGTGGTGGTGTTGTTGTGGGGTGGTCAAAAACTGATGCGCTGGTGGTTGCAAACCATCGACAAGCGCAAGAGCGATGAACTGTTCATGCTGAATATTTTGCTGATGACCCTGGGCCTGGCTTGGCTGACCGAACATGCTGGCCTGTCGCTGGCGATGGGGGCCTTTTTGGCAGGTATGCTGATCGCGGAGACCGATTACAAGCAACGCATCGAAAATGACATTCGCCCCTTCCATGACGTGCTGCTCGGTTTGTTTTTCATCACCATTGGGATGAAACTCGACTGGCAAGTGCTGTACCAACAATGGACCTGGATTTTGGTCCTGACGGTTGTGCCCATCGCCATCAAAGCTTTATTGGTGGCCGTTTTGGCCCATGGCTTCGGTGCACCCAGTGGCGTGGCTGCAAGAACCGGCATTTATTTGGCACAGGCGGGAGAGTTTGGATTTGTGCTGCTGACGCTGGGCTTGAGCAACGGCCTGATCGATCCGCTTTGGTCCAACCCGGTGCTGGCCGCGATGGTGTTGTCCATGGTGGCAACACCATTCTTGATCCAATATGCAGACCGGGTTGTGTACCGATTTGCCGCTGACGATTGGCTTTCGCAATCTTTGAACATCACATCCTTGGCCCAACACACCATCACCATCGATCACCATGTGATCATTTGCGGTTTTGGCCGCACAGGAAAAAACCTGTGCAACTTGCTGGAATCTGAAGCGATTGGTTATCTTGCCCTGGATTTGCACCCCGATGTGGTTCACGCGGCCATGCTTGCCGGCCACCGGGTGGAGTATGGAGACGCCACCCAGTTGGCCCATTTGATGTCTGCGGGTCTGGCACGCGCATCAGCTGTGGTGGTGAGCTACGACGACACCGCTTCAGCCCTCAAGGTCCTGGAACTGGTTCAAGCCCATGCGCCGGGCGTGCCCGTGGTGGTGCGCACCCGTGACGACCATGACCTGAACCATTTGCGCGAAGCGGGCGCGCGCGATGTGGTCCCTGAAATTTTCGAAGCCAGCCTGAGCCTGGCCAGCCAAACCTTGCACCACATTGGCATCCCAGCGCGGCGCGTTCGCCGCTTGGTGCAGTCGCAACGCCAAACCCGCTACGCTGGGTTCAAAGAAGACCCAAACCATTCATCCCCATGAAAAGCCTGCCAGTGTTTCCACGGCAGGTTTAAATCATCAAGACACTGCAGATGGGCTGGCAATCTGCCATTGATCCGCCCAGGGTTGCAACAACGGCATGATGCTGGGATGCAATGGCAAACCCTGGGTCGCCGACTGGGCCTTGTGGCCCAGGCCGCGTTCACCCGGCATGCGAACCGCTTGACCCGATTTGGCAGGCCGAGATGCATGACATTGGGCATTGACATGGTCCATTTGTCGCTGAAAAGCCGCCAGCCCGCCAAAGGCCTGCGGATCCAAAATTTGCAAGAACACCGTTGCCCCCCAACCTTGCGGCGGATCGGCCCGACCATGGCCTGCCAACCCACCGGTCAAGGCTTCGACCACCAAGCTCAAACCATAACCTTTGTGGCCCGAATCCATGCCACCCAAAGGCAAGATGGTGCCAGCGGGTTTTTGAAACAAGACCGCTGGGTCACGGCTGCTGTGGCCATGGCCGTCCATGACCCACTCCGCTGGCAAGTGCCCCCCCTCTTTGTGAACGCGGTTGGTCATGCCGTTCGTCGTGGCTGAGGTGGAAACGTCCACCAAAACCGGCAAGCCCGAAGTAGGCCAGCCCGCAGAAATGGGGTTGGGTGTGAAAACAGGATCAAGCCCCCAAAAAGGCGCCACGCTGGCGGTATTGGCGTCAGAAGAGTGAAGCAACATCACCAGGCCCTGTTCAGTGGCCCACGTGTGGTAAGCGGCCAAGCAGGCAATGTGATGGCTGCGCTTGATCACCACCGTGCAAGTTCCGTTGACCCTTGCCCGCACCATGGCGACGGTCATGGCTTGGCGAACCAGCCAGGGTCCAGGCAAGCGACACCCATCCCACAGCAATGCGCCAGGGTGGTCACTGATCACCAAAGGATCACCATTTTTTTGCATGGCACCAGACTGGATTTCGCTCAAATACGGTGACAACAAGGCCAAGCCATGGGTGGTGTGCCCCAGCAAATCACCCTCCAACAAAACCTCTGCCACACAAGCGGCCTTGTCATCTGACAAGCCAGCGGCTTGCAACAAAGACTGGGCAAATTGTTTCAACTCCAGTGGGTCATATGTCATGTGTGTCTCCCATTCTTTGCCAGGGTATTGGACAGAACGCCAACGCGAATCGCGGCCAACCATCGGCCGCGTCGTTCAAACTTACAACAATGCGCCACGCGCGCTGATGGGCCAAATGGATTCCACACGCCCATGGCGAACGCCGATCAATTCATCATATAGGTTAACGGTCGGATCACAGTGACCAGGCACCAACCACAACACATCGCCCAAGGCCAGTGGGGACTGCGGCGTCAGCTCCAAAACCCCATGCTCGTCGGATGCCTTGGCGAACTTCAAATCTGGCCTTTGCCAGACCGCGGGCATGCCACTGTCCACGCTGGACGCTTTCAGGCCCGCATCCACAATGGCTTTTCCCAACTGGGTCTGGCTCATCACAGTGGTCTGGACAAACAAGGCATGCTCAAACGCGCAATCATCTGGGCCAGCTTGGTTGTCACGGTAGTCGCGGTCCATGAAAATGTAAGAGCCCGCTTGAATTTCATTGAAAACACCTGAATCCCGCTCAAGCCAAAACGTACCCGTGCCCGCACCGGTGATGCGCTCACACGCCACCCCTTTGGCAACGATGGCGTCTCGGGTCATGCGCGCCCATTGACTGGCTTGCGCAATGGCAGCTTTTCTTTGCGCAGGCTCGCGCATGTGTTGCGCAGCACCTTGGTAGCACTGCAATCCAGCAAAACGCAGAGGTTTGGCGCGATCAACCTGCAAAGCCAATGTCACAGCTTCATCACCCGGGGCCACCCCACATCGGGCTGAGCCCACATCGATTTCCACATAGACATCGAGCGAAACGCCAGCATCAGTGGCAGCCTGTTGCAACCACAAAACCTGTTGCGCATGGTCCACCAACACACCGATGCGCGCCTGATGGGCCAAGTTCGCCAAGCGACGGGCTTTGGCCAAAGAGGCGATTTGATTGGTCAACAAGACATCTTGGATGCCCGCATCGACAAATACCGCAGCCTCACTCACTTTTTGGCAACAAATACCCACTGCACCCATCTCCACTTGCCGAAGCGCAATCTCAGGACACTTGTGGCTTTTGGCATGCGCCCGCAAGCGCATGCCGCTGCCCTTCAAAGCCGCGACCATGCGTTGCAGGTTGCGATCAAAGGCATCCAAATCCAGCAACAAAGCTGGGGTTTCGATGTTCGCAATGGCGTCACCTATCGCCGCGGCAGACCATGGGCTCACAACCCAAGCCCATTCAAAGCTAGAAAATCAATCAATTTTGGCCCCGGTACTGTATTGGTTTGAACAGCTATTGAACATGCGTCAATATAGCCCGACAAATTTTAAGGTCACCCCCTGAGTGGATCCTATTGGCTTATTTGATCAAGGTCACGGGAACATGGGTGGCGCTGAGAACCCTTTGGGCCACTGAACCGATCAGCAAATCAGCAAACGTTGATCGACCTTTGGCACCCATCACGATCAAGTCGAACTTGCCTGATTTGGCCACCTTGACAATTTCACCGGCCACATGGCCTGTTTTGATGATGACTTCATGATCCAAACTCAATTTGTCCAATTTGGACTTAGACGACTTCAATTCCTTGACGCTCAAGTCGTGCAAAAAATCTTCGATGATGCCCTTGGGGAAATGTTTTTTGACATGCTTTAAACCCGTGTCATCATGAACAGACAACAAAGAAATACTGGCAGTATTGCCCATTGACTTATCCAGATGGATGGCGTAATCCAAAGCACGCAAAGCACACACAGATCCATCTGTGGGGACTAAAATTTTCATGACAAGACTCCATTGATTAAAACCAGACCATATGCCCCCTCAGTGGCTTTGATCTTGCGCTGGCTCAAACCAGGTGAAAATTTTCTAAAAAATATACAAATTTAAAAGTGCAGTGCGCCATTAAACTGAGGCCAAAATCAAAGTTGCCACGATAGAGATCATCACCAAAAACTGCCCTAAAACCACCTTGACGCAATATGCAGGTGTTCCGGCATGCCAAGCCACCCAGGATTTAGACAACATATTGCTCAGCAATGCCGCCATGATGGGCCACCGAGCTTGCCCGACCGAAACCTGACCGGACTGAACCATCGACCCCATGGAGGCCACGATGGCATGCGCATCCGCCAAGCCCGCAATGGCAGAGGTGATCAAAAGGCCTTCTTGGCCCAGCCAATCATTCATGCCTGCGGATAACAGCATCACACCAGCCACCAAACTTACCAAAGTAAAGGCGGCCTTCCATTGAAACAGGTGGGTCGAAATCAATGGTTCTTGAACTGTCAATGCCGGACCGGCCAACCGCCCCATGGCACCAGCGTAAATGCTGGCGCACACCATTCCTGACAGCAAAGGCCAGCTCGCCCAATAAGTCAACTGCGGCAAGATCAAATTGATCAAGAAATAAAGTTGAATGATGGTGGATACGCTGGACAAAACGGATCCCATCACTGCACCATGTGTTTGCGAGGGCAAATCGCGAGAAAGCTTTCCCATCGCATACACCGTTGCGGTGCTGGACACAAAACCACCCGCAAAACCCGTCAAAGCCAGACCATGGTGGCCGCCCCAAGTGCGACTGGTGATGTGACCCAAGGCCCCAATGGCCATGATCAGCACCACAAAGCGCACCAAATGGTGTGGGTTGATGGCGTTCCAGGGCCCCATATAAGCATCCGGCGTCAATGGGTAAAGAATCAACACAATGGCCGTGAATAAAACCAAATCGTTCCATTCAGTGGCGCTCATGATGTATTGCGCAAAGTCGTGCATGCGTTTTTTGGCGGCCAATAAAACAGCCAAGACCAAACCGCTGAAAGCAGCCAATGTGGGTTGGGTCACCGTCAAGCCACCGATCAAGCAAGTCATCAGCAAGGCCAACTCAGTGGTCATGCCAGGGTTGTTGATGCTGCTTCGCCAATAGCCGATACCAATCAAGATCACCAACAAACCCAGAACGACGGGATAAATACCAATTTCATTCAATGAAACGGCCACTGCTCCAGACAAGGCACTGATCGCAAAGGTTCTTATGCCTGCAATATGGCTGGGCATGGCGGAATTGCTGCGCTCACGTTGAGCACCAATCAACAATCCTATGCCCATGGCCAAACCCAGGTTTTCAATGCTGGCCGTGGCTGGCATCATGGTGTACATCGAAAAAAACTTATTAAAAATCTAAAACGCCCAGAGTGGACTTTGGATCTGTCCTGATGAAGCAACCCAACACACGTTAGCGTCATAAATTGCGTTGCTTCATCATGGCCTCACGCATGCCATTCAAGCGCAAATCAAAGTCAAAGTCGTCGTCTTGCTCATATGCAATGAATGGGTATTTTCGGCCTGGTGAAAGAGGCTTTTTGGCATGGTGTTTGATGGGGCAAAAATAGGCTTCAGTGGCACCAATGACGGCACTCACAAAACCCATCAAACCGACTGCATACGCACAATAAGTGCAGTGGAATTTGGAAATCCAATCCAGGTATTTCAACTCTTGGCGATCGAAAACAATGAAATCTGATCGGCGAAAGGATTTGACTTTGTAGATCGGAAAACACAAGAGTTGGTAAAGGGAAACAAACGCATCCAATACCAGCAGGGGCACAATGACGCTGTAAATAATGGGCCCCGTGATCAGGTTGATGGGTCTGGATCTTTTGACCAAGGCCCACAAGCCCAATTGGTGATTGGTGGCATGGTTGCTCATGTGGAATATCCTTTGTTAGCGATCTCTGCACCCACTGCACAGGCTGCAACGGTCATTGATGCCCTATCCTATGTGGCATACAAATCATCAGCTTGACTTGCATCAAGCTTTGGCCAACGCCACAAAGAAACCAACCCAGTGGTCATCCGCTATCAACACCACATGCTTATCGGCCTGCGAATCCAAGGTGCATGATTTTTTGATTATGATGACTTCAATATCCACCAAATCACACGATCGCATTGCATGTCCAACTCCAACCACCATGTCCCCATCGAAACCTGCGACGTGGTTGTGGTGGGTTCAGGTGGAGGGGGCTTGACGGCAGCCGTGACTGCCGCTTGCTTGGGACTCAAGGTGGTGGTGCTGGAAAAGTCCGATGCATTCGGCGGGTTAACGGCCAATTCAGGCGGCGGTGTTTGGATACCGTGTAACCCAGCGGCACAAATGGCGGGCATGCAAGATTCGGTCGCTTCAGCCCGTGCCTACATCCAGCACGGCGCGGGGCAAGCTTACGATGCCGAAAAAGTAGACGCATTTCTAAAGCATGGTCCAGAAATGATTTCATTTTTGGACCAAAAAACAGATGTGAAGTTCATGGCCGCCATTGGTCGACCCGACTACCACCCCGACACGCCTGGTGCAAGCATCAGTGGGCGAACAATTCATCCACGCCCCATCAATGGCAGAGAATTGGGTTCGGAAATTCACCGACTCAAAAGGCCTGCACCTGAACTGACCTTCATGGGCATCATGATCAAGCCTGGCCCCGACTTGATGCACTTTCTCAATGCATTCAGATCGTGGACTTCATTCAAAGTGGTCACACTCAGGGTGGCGCGCTTTGCCATCGACTGGTTGCAATTTCGGCGGTCAATGGACTTGGCCAACGGCAATGCATTGATGGCCAGGTTGGCCAAATCTTTATTCAACCACGGTGGTGAAATCAGAACTTCTTCCCCCGTGCTGGAGTTAATGGCTGATCAAGGCCATGTGAGGGGTGTCGTCTACCAAACGCCCAGCGGGCCACAATCGCTCTTGGCCAGCAAAGGGGTTGTGTTGGCCACGGGCGGATTTGCACACAATCCAGCTTTGCGGGAAAAGTTTTTTCCTCACCTCAAAGTCGGACAAGCCTATCACTCGCCCGCACCACTGACCAATACCGGAGATGGCCTGGACATGGCATTGAAAGTGGGGGTCGACATGGATGCACAACACAGCACGCCCGCTGGATGGGCACCCGTTTCATTGCTGCCTGTGGGCCCCCGTGAAGTCAAAGCATTTCCCCACTTGATCGATCGCCAAAAGCCGGGTTTCATTGCTGTGACTCGCAAAGGCCATCGGTTTGTGAATGAGGCCAACTCGTACCATGATGTGGGCTTGGCATTGATCAAAGCCTGTGAGGGCGAGCCTGAAACTTGCGCTTTTTTAATTGCCGATTACCCCACCATGCGCCGTTACGGCATGGGCGCTGTGAAGCCCGCACCGTTTCCTTATCGCGCTCACCTCAAAACCGGCTACTTGATCAGCGCCGATACCCTGGAAGATTTATCGCGAAAAGCAGGCATTGACACACCGCAATTCTTATCGACGGTTGCCGCTTTCAACGAAGATGCGCGAAATGGCCTCGATCCCGCGTTTGGTCGCGGTAAAAATGTATACAACCGCTACAACGGTGACCCATTGCACCAACCCAATCCCTGCGTTGCGCCCATTCAAAAAGGACCCTTCTTCGCCATGCAATGGTCAGTGGCGGAATTGGGGACTTTTGTCGGTATTCGATGTGACGCCCAAGCCCGGGCATTGAATTCAAAGGGTGAAGTGATTCCTGGCTTATATGCCGCGGGCAACGATATGGCCAATATTTTCGGTGGCGACTACACAGCCGGCGGGGCCACCATCGGCCCCGGCATGGTGTTTGGGTATTTGGCTGCTCAGCACATGGCCCTCAAGGCTTGATGCCGGCCTTATCAGCCAACCTGCCCCATTGTTCGGCATTGCTGCGCATGGTGCTGAGCATGCTTTTTGACGTGTTGTCCTCGATCACATCCACACCCATGTCGATCAATTTGGTTTTCAAAGTGGGGTCGGCCATCACCTTGATCAAAGCCTTTTCCAATCGATCCACAACGGATGCTGGCATCCCTGATGGCCCTGCAATGCCATACCAAGTGGCAATTTCAAAGCTCTTGATGCCCGTCAACTCGGCCACCGTGGGCACGTCAGGCAAAGAAGGTGAACGCTTGGCAGATGTAATGGCCAACATGCGCAAGCCATTTTTTTCTTTGCTGAAACCCTTCACCACCGGCGGCGTGGTGGCACCTGAATCAAGGTGCCCACCCAGCACATCATTGACGATGGCAGGCGCACCCTTGTAGTTGATTTGCACCACCTTTGTTTGGCTGACAGATTTGAGCAATTCAACCGACAGCATTCCCAGCACATCAGTGGTACCAAACGAAAAACCACTGCCTTGCTGGTTACCATAGGCGATCATTTCCATCAAATTGGCGAAAGGCTGTTTGGGGCCGGTGACCAACACATAAGGCACGGCCACCATGCGCCCCACAGGCGTGAAGTCTTTGATCGGGTCATAGGGCAAATTCTTCGACAGGTACTTGCCCAAGGTGTGCGTTCCAGGCACCAACAGCAGGGTGTATCCATCCGCTGGCGCTTTGGCCACAAAATCCGCCCCCAAAATAGCACCTGCACCAGGTTTGTTTTCAATCACCACTTGCTGCCCCAGTTCTGCGCTCAACAAGCTGGCAATGGGACGGGCCGAAGCGTCAGAACTGCCGCCAGGGGCAAAAGGAACTATCCACCGAATGGGTTTGGATGGATAAACATCTGCAAAACCAATGCGGGGCAAGGGGCTCAAAAAAGCAAACAGAAGAATGGCTTTGATCAAACGCATGGCGACCTCTGAACAGATGAATGGTTAAGGGTGGAGAAAATCATTGAAGGCTCAATCGCTCAGGTGGCAAGCCGCGAGATATGCAAAAACCAAAGCGGGGCCCAATGTGATGCCTGGACCAGGGTAACGCCCCCCCATCACAGAACTCATGTCGTTGCCACACGCATACAAGCCTTCAATGGCATGGCCATCGACACCCAGCACTTGCGCATGCGCGTTGGTCTTCAAACCCACACTGCTGCCAATCGGCGCAGGCAATACCGGCAATGCGAAATAAGGGGCTTGGTTCAATGGGTGCAGGCATGGGTTGGGCAGCTGGCCTGGGTCCCCGTTGTAGCGATTCAATGCCTGACTGCCTTTGGCAAAAAGTCGATCGACGCCCACATCTGCATCTTGATTGTGTAGTGCCACGGTTTCTTGTAATGCTTGCGCATCTACAGATATTTTCTGCGCCAATTCAGACAAACTGGGGGCACTCAGCAAGTAATTTTTCTTCAGGAAAAAATTGAGCCGTTGCCAAACTGGGTGAATCACGCCCAAGCCATATTCATGGATAAATCTGCGATCACAAATCAAGTAAGCCGGTTGCGTCGGGTTATCTGCATGGGTCACAAACATCGCGCTGACAAAGTCGTGATAGGAATTGGCTTCATTCACAAATCGCCGCCCCTGAGCGTTGATGGCGATCAAACCTGGTTTAGGACGATCCCGAATGTGCGGGTATGTGGTTGTCCGATGTGCAGATTCTTGCAGGATCGAAGCAGGCATCCAAAAAAATGGGCTGGCATGGTTGAGGTCAAGCTGCGCACCACTTTGTATGGCTGCCTGAACCCCTTCCCCTTGGTTGCCCTCAAACGCCAATGTGTGTGGCAGCGGTCCATCCTTGAACAAATCTGCGCGCCATTGAGGGCTGGCAGCACAGCCACCTGTGGCCAAAATCACACCGCGTTGCGCATGGATGCGCTGGATATCACCATTGATCTCCACCACCGCACCCACCACCCGTCGTTCTTCCAAAATCAGCTCAATCAAGCGCGACTTGTATGAGACCTTTGCGCCGGCTTTGAGCAAGCTCATGAACAGTCGCCCGACCAAGGCATTTCCCAACAAGAGGCGGGTCCCCCTTGGGTAATTCAACCGGTCCCACAGGTAACTGCCAATCAGTTTGGATGTGACCTTGAATGCCTGCCAAGAACGCCAAGGGCGAATCAAGTATTTGATTTCATCGCGCCCCACCATCATTCCACCCAGCACCATGAATTCGGGCCGTGGGGGGCGCAACTGAGAGAAATTTGAACCCAATAGACGGCCATCCAAAGGCAATGGCGCCAAAGCACGCCCACCCAATGCGCCGCCAGGTTGCTCGGCGTGGTAGTCGGGATAAGGCGTGTTGACTTTGAATTGAACGTCGCTGTTGCGTTCTAAAAAGTCAATCGCTTCAGGGCCAGCCTGTAAAAAGGCCTCTCGCAATTCAACTTGCCCCCAGGGTCCCACCTCTTGATCCAGATAGATTCTGGCTTGATCAATGCTATCTGGGCTTGCGGTGCGCTGACTTTGCCGAGTACCTGGAACCCAAATGGTTCCACCGGATGTCGATGTGGTGCCACCCACTTGATCACTGGCCTCGCACAACAAAACATCTGATCCCTTCAATGCACAGACCAAAGCAGCACACAGGCCTGCACCGCCTGCACCGATGACCAAGCAATCGACTTTTTGATCCCAATGTAAATTCATGCTCATTTGTGTGCGAACAAATCCAGGTGTTTAACTGAAGTTCATGCTGAAAACCAATGTGCCACCGACTATGAAGTGATGATGTGTTGCTGCGAAAAATAAGCCGAGGGTTTTTGATGGATTTTTTGGGCTCTTTCCAAAGGGGATAAATGCTTATCCGCCCACACCGGCAGCTCCATCTCTAATTCAACATGGGGGCCTAGATATTTCAAAAAATCAGTCAATGGCAATTGGGCTTCGCCCGGATAAAACCGCATTGATTTGGCCTCTGTCGAGGCATCCATACCGTCAGGCTTGACCCATGGGGCATCACAGACTTGGGCGAAACAAATGTCTTCTTTGTTCAAACCAGCCACCTCAGAGATCGAACCACCGCCGCGGACCAAATGCAGGGGATCCAACATCAAGCCCAAGTGGGGAGAGTTAACTCGGCGCAACAATGCCAAGGCTTGATCGAGACGTGAGCAAACACTGTAAGAGACCACCTCAAAGGCAATGCGCATTCCAGCTTGCCCCATCGCCTCAGCATAACACCCTAAAAAGTCGCCCAACCTGGATTCATCGGGGTCATAAGCACAAGCCACGATGTAACTTGCACCCAGTTTGTGGCTGAGCTCAATGACTGGCAGCAAATCGCTCAGCTGTGTTTCAGGGTAGATGTGATAGGTGGAAACATTGGACAAGCGCAGGCCACCATCTTGCAGGGCTTGTTGCAGTGCCTGCACCTGTTGACTTTGCCCAATCACAGGATATGGCCAATGATCCTCAGGCTTTCGAGCCGTCAGCCTCACACCCAAAGACTTGAAACCAACCTGCGCAGCAACTTGGATCAACGCCACCGGACCCACATCTGCAATGCTGAGGTAGCCCAAAGTCATATCGAATGGTTTCATGGTGCACTGTTTCTTTCAATTCAAATGCCTGAGCCTGAGTGGCTGTGTCCTTCAATGTAATGGGTTTAACATGAATGTCTGTCCGGAATTACCCAAAGCCGTGGTCGCACCAGTGACCCCCTTGAAAAGAAAGAACACCATGAGCATGCGCCGCCTCGGGCATACCAATTTGATGACTTTCCCTTTGATTTTTGGGGGAAATGTTTTGGGTTGGACTTTGGATACCCCAAGCTCATTTGCGGTTCTGGATGCCTTTGTTGGGGCGGGCGGCAACATGGTTGACACGGCAGATGTCTATTCGCGCTGGGTCGAGGGCAACCAAGGTGGTGAATCGGAAACCATTTTGGGGCAATGGATGAAGCTGCGCGGCAATCGCGCCCAACTGTTGATTGCCACCAAAGTTGGCATGGACATGGGCGAAGGCGGCAAGGGCTTGAGTCCCAGTCACATTGAACGCTCCATCGATGCATCTTTGAAAAGACTCCAAACGGATTACATTGATTTGTATCAATCCCATGTGACCGACCCCTTGGTTGCCACTGAAGAAACCATGGCCTGCTATGGACGTTTGATTGCAAAGGGAAAAGTGCGCTGCATTGGTGCGTCCAACCATGATGTGAGCGCATTGAATGCCGCCCTGCGATTGAGCCAACAAATGGGCATTCCCAGCTACGCCACGCTGCAACCCCACTACAACCTGTGCGAGAGAGAAATTTTTGAGCCAGAACTGGCGCCCTACTGCATCCAGCATGGGTTGGGGGTGATACCCTTTTATGCCTTGGCCAGTGGATTTTTAACGGGCAAGTACCGCAGCGCAGAAGCGGCGATGCAAAGCACCCGTTCACGCACCAATTCAAAATATGCCAACCCCAAGGGGTGGGGAATTTTGAGCGCTTTGGATGCGGTGGCCCAAGCGCATGACACCAAGCCAGCCACTGTCGCCTTGGCTTGGCTGTTGGCGCAAGCAGGTGTCACAGCGCCGATTGTCAGTGCCACGTCACAGCAGCAAGTCAAAGAATTGGTTCAGGCCGTAGACTTAAAACTAACGTCTGAGGACATTGCACAACTCAACTTGGCCAGCAGTTATTGAGCCTGTTTTTGCCAGGCCGTCAGCCCAAAGTTTGCCCAACCCTGTGAAAACCCAACCTGATCGCAATCAGGCTTGGTTTTGAAGTCATCGCCATTGGTCAACACCAACGCACTCGCGTGCCTCAAAGGCGAAAATTTAGATTTTGAACGCGTCAAATGTCTCTGGAGCAAACAACTCTTCGGGCTTGAGCAAACGCTGCGATAAACCTTGCTGGTGGTGATAACGCAAGAATGTTTCCAACACGTGTCGATTGCTTTGAAAGCCATATGCCCACCAATCGGGGCCCAATTCTTTTTCAACCTGCTCCACATGGGCAGGCAACCAAGGCAACATGGTCTTGAGCGCGGCCACCTCTCGCAATGATTGATAGGTGATTTTTTGCGACATGACAAATGCCTTGAACAAAGACTGGGCCATCCAGCGGTTTTGTTCATACACGTCTCTGCGAATCACGATGGTGTGCATGATGGGAAGGATTTTTGTTTTTCTGTAGTAATCCAACTCCACCTCTGGGTAGTCCTCAAACAGTCGTTTGACTTTGTGGGGCTGGCTATAAAAAGTAGATGGTGCGCGTGCAGAATGCATGGCATCGATGTCGCCATTGGCAATCATGGCTGATAGGGTCTGGGTAGGCCCAATGGGCGATATGTTGACCGCTGCCGGCAATTGCAATTTGATCTTTTCGTCACGGCCAGCTGTTTCTGCGCCCCCAGTCAAATACTGAACACTGGTGTGCGGCACCTGGTAATGCTCTTCCAAAATGCCACGAATCCAAACAGGCGCAGTCATTTGATACTCAGGCGTTCCAATTTTTTTACCGACCAAGTCAGAGGGTTTTTGAATCCCGCTATCGGCATGGACATAAATAGAGTTGTGGCGGAACATGCGCGAGGGGAAAACCGGGATGGCGATGAAATCAGGGTCGTCCTTCATCAAGGAGACGCAGTATGAAGACAAGGACATTTCAGCGCACTCAAACTCTTTGTTGCGCAGCATGCGAAAGAAAGTTTCTTCGACGGGTAAAGACAGGTAGTTGATGTCCAATCCATCGGCCACCACAGTGCCATTGGCCAAGGCCGAGGTTCTGTCGTAATCCCAGCAAGCCAAGGTGATGCGCAATTTACCCATGTGTGTTCTCCGTCCTGTGCGTTAGAAAGTGTTGACCACGCCGTTCATGGGGTGGTTGGCCCAGCTTGGTTTTTGTAAGCCTGCGAAGCGTGATGATAGTGTTTCATCAGCGACGCTTCTTTAAAAGAACGCAAACCAGACCCTGGGGCCATGGGTTCCATGTCGCTTCAGCTACATCCTCCAGGTCAACAACACAGATACATATCCTTTTGATGTGTCAAAAAGTGAACACTTGGATCGGGAAAGCCAATTCACCGCCAAACAAGAATTCCGCTCCAAAGGGGCGATACCGATTGACGCGGGGCGCAACTTCTGGGAAAAACACTGCCTTGCGGTGCCGGGGAAAAACCCACACATCTGCACAGTTTCACCAAAGGACAGCATGGAAACACAAAAATATGACCTCGTCATCATGGGCGGCGGTTTGGCAGGTCTGAGTGCCGGCGTGAGGGCTTGCGAACTGGGTTTATCGGTGGCCTTGATCGAAAAAGGTGAAACCGACCAATACCCATGCAACTCACGCTTTTCTGGCGGCGTATTGCACTTGGCCTTTCAAAACATCAAAGACCCTGCTGATGAATTGGCTCGCGCCATTGGAGAGGCCACCGGTAACTATGCCGACGCTGAATTGGTCACTGCGCTTTCCAGCCAGTCCGACAGGTGTGCGACATGGTTGCAACAACAAGGTGCGCGCTTTATCCGGGCCGGTCAGGTGGTTTGGCAGCAATGGGTCATGGCGCCGCCCCGACCGATTTCACCCGGACTGGATTGGAAAGGTCGAGGACCCGATGTCACGCTCAGGGTATTGATGGAGAACTTTAGAAAAAAAGGAGGCCACACTTTTCTCGGTTGGCAAGTCACTGATTTTGTGACCGAGGGTGAACGCTGCTTGGGCTTCAAGGCCACGCGCGAAGGCCAGCAAAGACTGTTTGAGGGCACGGCCACATTGGTGGCCGATGGTGGCTTTCAAGCAAACTTGGACTTGCTCAAAGCGCACATCGCCCCACAGCCACATCAGGTGCTTCAGCGTGGTGCGGGCAATGCCATGGGGGATGGCATGCGATTGGCCCAAGGCATGGGCGCAGCCACATCCAGCATGGATGCTTTCTACGGGCACGTGCTGTGCCAAGAAGCATTTTCCAATGCCAAACTTTGGCCCTACCCACAGTTGGACGAATTGGCAACCTCTGGCGTGGTGGTCGATCAGCAGGCACAGCGGGTCATTGATGAAGGCCTGGGTGGTGTTTACATCGCCAATCAGTTGGCACACCGCGCCAACCCCTTGGATTGCCACGTCATTTTTGACCAGGCGATATGGGATGGGCCAGGCAAGACATCCCGCATCCCGGCCAATCCTTTATTGCTCAGTGCAGGCGCCACCATTTTGAAAGGCAATACCTTGGTCGAGTTGGCCCAACAAATGGGATTGCCAGCACAAGCGGTGACACAAACCATCGACAAATACAACCAAGCAGTCCAAGATCAAAAAACATCTGAACTGCAGCCGCCGCGAAGCCACCATAAGCTCACCCCTTTGCCGGTGATGAAAGCACCTTTTTATGCCTTGCCCTTGTGCGCAGGCATTACCTACACCACGGGCGGCTTGCTGATCGATGCGCATGCACGCGTCTTGCGCCCAAACAAATCACCTATTGAGGGTTTGTATGCCGCAGGGTCTTCGGTCGGTGGCATAGAAGGGGGGCCCAAAGCCAGCTATGTGGGCGGCCTCATGAAGGCTTTGGTGTTTGGCATTTTGGCCGCCGAAGATGTTGCGAAAGTCAAATCAGCTCAGCCCGCATGAAGGCTTGCAACCCCTTGTTTTCGATATCAGAAAGATCCATGATGAATAAAAAGTTTTGGTGTTTATTTTTCGCGTCGCTGGTGATGATTCCATGGTGCAACGCTCAAAATTACCCCACCAAACCAGTTCGGATCATTGTCCCCTTTGCCCCGGGCGGCAGTGCAGACGGCACCATCCGACCCATTGCCGAAAAATTGACCGAACTCTTGGGACAGTCTTTTGTGGTGGAAAACCGACCTGGTGGCATTGCCACAATTGGCGGCTCGATCGTTGCCAAGGCAGAGCCAGACGGGCACACATTGCTGGTGATGCCAGGAACGCACGTTCTCACCCCCAAAATGATGACATCTGTGCCGTTTCACCCATTCAATGATTTCACACCCATTGCCAACATGGTGTTTGCACCCTACGTGATTGTCAGTGCGAGAAACCAGGGGTTCAACCATTTAAAGGACATGGTTCAATTCGCCAGCGCAAATCCTGGCAAATTGTCGATTGGCAACTCGGATGTGGTGACGCGACTGGGCGCTGAAATGTTCAGCCAAGCGACCCAAATTCAATTGGGCCATATCACCTACAAAGGCGGTGGACCTGTGGCCACCGATGTCTTGGGCGGTCACCTTCCCTTGGGCTTGGTCACGCCCGTGACCATCATGGGTTTTTATAAAGACAGAAAGCTCGATGCACTGGCCGTGACTTCGCCCAAGCGGGTCAGCAGTTTGCCCGATGTGCCCAGCGTGTCGGAGGCTTTGGGCATCAGTGGCTTTGATTCACAAACATGGTTTGCCTTGGCTGGACCCGCAGGCATGCCCCGCCCAGTGGTTGAGCGTTTGAGCAAAGCCATTGCCCAGGCCTTGGCAACCCCTTCCATCAGGGACCGGTTGATTGCCATGGGCTTGGAGCCCGCAACCGACACCAGTCCAGAAGGCATGGCGCTACTGATGAAAACCTTTGCTCAGCGCAATTTGGCCCTGATAGATGTCGCCAAAATCAAGCCGGAATGAGTGCCGAATTTAAATAGGCCGCATCATTTATTTCAACCGTTCAGGCTGGTTTAGCGCGGAACCAAGGTGTCAAAAATAATTTCAACCATCTCGACATAGCTGAGCAACAAGCCCCAAGCGAGCAGCCCAATGATGGCGCCCAGAATCACGCACGGCCAAAATTGAAGGACCCATGCAGCACCTGTGCCCAGGGCAAACAAACCCAAGCCAATCACGGCGGCACCTGTTTTTCCGTGGCGCCGAATCAAGCCCAGCACCGGGTAATGGGGCATGCCCTCTGAATCTGTCATAAAAACCCTTGGTATGAATGTGGCGATTTTTACATGCTGTCTTGACACAAAACCGGCACTGCATGGAAAAAAATTTCGCTGATTGACCATGGCCATGGCCCGCATCGATGCCATGCATTGATTTGAAATCAATCCACTTTGGCACCAGAGCTGGTCACCAACTTTTCCCACATCGGCGCTTCTCTCAAGTTCAGTTGCTGAAAGTCTGAAGGAGATGCATTGGGTGCTGGATCCATGCCTTGCGTGGCCAATTTGTCTCGAATATCGGTGCGCCTCAGGACTTTTGTGGCTGCATCAAACAATTTTTTCACGTCCTCAGACTTCACGCCGGATGGCGCATACAAGCCAAAAGAAAAGCTGATGTTGTAGTCGTTCAAGCCCGCTTCTTTCATGCCCATGATTCCGGCAATCGCACCAGACCTTTCCTGTGTCGTGATGGACAAAGCCCGAATGCGATTGGCCCGCGCTTGTGGCAACACCACGGGTGATGTACCAAAAATAACCTGTGTGTCGCCTGCCATCAAAGACTGGACCGCTGGAGCACCGCCCTTGAAAGGGATGTGCAAAATATCAATGTCAGAGACGCTGTTGAAAAGCACGCCTGCCAAATGCGGCGCTGATCCATTCCCGCTGGATGCAAAGTTCAGCTTACCTGGGTTCTTTTTCGCGTAAGCGATCAAATCTTTGATGCTATTGACCGGCAGGTTGTTGTTCACCGCAATGATCATGGGTCCGTTGGCCAATAAAGTGACGGGCTGAAAATCTTTTTCGATGTCGTAGGGTAGTTTTTTATAGAGTGCCTTGTTGATATATGGATTGCTGCCCACCAACAAGGTGTAACCATCGGCAGGTGATTTCAAAACCATTTCACTGGCCAAATTTCCTGCCGCCCCTGGCCGATTGTCAATGATGGCGGTTTGCCCCAACTCAGCAGCAATGGCTTCACCAACGGTTCGCGTGACGAAATCTCCTGAACCACCAGGCGGATATCCAACCACAAAACGCAAAGGTTTATGGGGGAAAGGCTGCGCACTGACAGAGACTGCCATCAAAGTCACTGAAAACCAGATGATGAAAAATCGGCATTGAGACCATGACATGGTGTGCTCCTTTTGGATGGTGCGGATCTTGAAAAAATGGCTCTGACCCGCAGCAAAAAATGATGATGTTCGGTTTAAATCACATTTCTTTCTTTAAGCGCGGCCAATTCTTGCGCGCTCAAGCCCAGTTTCATATAAATCTCATCGTTGTGCTGACCCAAAGCGGTTTGGCTTGACACCACAGCAGCAGGCGTTCTTGTGAGCTTGATGGGCTGCGCAACCACCCGAATAGGCCCTTTTTGCGCATGTTCAACAACCACTGCGGCACCCAAATGCGCCACTTGGGGATCGGCAAATACTTGTTGCATGTCATAAATGGGGCCGCATGGCACACCGGCATCATTCAAACACGTGACCCAATGCTGCGTTGTGTTCGAGGCGAAAGACAGGTTCAGTTGCGCATTGATATAGGGGCGGTCTGCCAACCGCCCTGGATTGGTTTGGTAGCGCGGCTCGTCGCGCAAATCCAATCGCTCAAGAACCGTGCACAAACTGCGGAATTGGGTGGTACCGGATGCGCCAATGTTGAAAAATCCATCTGAGGATTGAAAGGTTCCCATGGGTGTGGCAAAGGGATGGTCATTGCCAGCTTGGCTGGGAACGGAACCATCGATCAAATACCTGGCAGCTTGGAAATCGCACATGGCAATCATGGATTGAAGCAAATTGGTCTGAACCCATTGGCCACGCCCTGACTGCTCTCGCTCCAACAATGCGACCAAAACGCCCATGGCCGCGTAATTGCCAGCGCTTGAATCGGCCACAGCAATGCCAGCACGCACTGGCCCCTGACCGGGCATACCCGTCACCGACATCATGCCGCCCATGCCTTGTGCAATTTGGTCGAACCCTGGCCTGTCTCGGTATGGTCCATCCTCGCCAAAACCTGAGATGCTGGCCAAAATGATGCGCGGGTTGATGTTGGCCAGGGTTTCGTAATCCAGTCCCAAGCGGAACTTCACATCAGGCCTGAAGTTTTCAACCACCACATCGGCGGTTGCGACCAATCGATGAAAAATATCTCTGCCCTCAGGCGCTTTTAAATTCAGGGTGATTCCGCGCTTGTTGCGGTGCAAGTTCAGCATGTCATAGGTTTCCCTGCCGCCCAGTGCACCCTCATTGGGGTCGAGCCCCGGCGGGGACTCAATGCGAATCACATCTGCGCCAAAATCCGCCAAAACACGCACGCAAGTGGGGCCAGAACGGATTCGCGTTAAGTCCAAAACCTGGAACCGTGCCAGGGCTGAATTGGCTTTGACAGAGGTCATGGGGTCAGGGTGGTTGGGGTCAGCGACAGCGGTGGCCGACAACAGTGATCAGGGTGCCCAGACCTTGGTCCACAACAACTCTCTTTGCTGCATCACATCACCATACATCCGCGCCGGTGGCCTGAGCATGATTTGCTGGCCAACCCTTTCGACTTGCCGAATTTCGTGGCCGCCAATTCGGTGTGCATCAGAAGCAATGTCCACCAAGCAGTCCAGCACCTTGCCATCAAATTGGTAAACGCCGCCATAAGACATGTAATCGCGTTTATGGAGCACCGTGGCATCCCCGTTGCAAAGGGACGCCAACATTCGGTCATTGGAAAAAGCAATTTGCCCGATGGGATTGAGGCCGTAGGGAGGCGGCATTTGCTTTCCGTTTGCATCCCATGCACGTGCCTCATCGAGGCGCCAAATGCCTTGCAGATCATCCATTTTTCTTTGTCTCCTGTTGTAGGTGTTTTATGAAATCAATATAACAGACTGAAGCCTTTCAATCACCCCCCAGAGCGATGGCAACATCAGCTTGAGCATGTTCACCCATGGTTCTTTGCGGCGGCAAACCTGGCAGCGCGTCGACCTGAAACAAATGCCCAGGCCAAATGGTGACCATGACCTTCCAGCAAAAGTCCCCCTTGGCCCGCAGAGCCTGCCGCATACAACCCAGGTATGGGCTTTTGGCCAGCGCCCAATACTTGGTGCGATGGATCGATACGCAATCCGCCATCGGTGAAAACAACATAGGCTTTGACAGGCCCCAAGGCAAAAAAAGGACCTTCTGTTTCTTTGTACAAACCACCCATTTGGGTTTCAAGTCCTTCTGGATTTATGCCTGCTTTGAGGGCCAATTCGCGCCAATCTCTGGCGCGATGGAACAGATCTTGGCGGTTTTTTTCATAGTCGGCCATATAGGCGTATGCAATGCCAGGTGCTGTGGAAATGAAATAAGGCCAAGTAGAGAATCGACGATAAAGACATGAGTCAAAAATAAACCAAGACTGGGAACCTTCCTGATCGGCCACGGCATGTCCGATGGATTTACCGGTCATCTCAACCAACTCGCCCTTTTGATTGACCAAATGCGCGCCTTCAGACCTCAAAGTGGGAGATGGGCCGAGCGCAGTGGTCATGAATTTCATCATGAAGGGTCGGATCCAATTGGCGGGAACATGTTCAATGGACCATGCCATGCACAAAGCAAACCAGCGCCAAGGCGGTAAATTCTGCACCCAATGGGGATTTTTAGGGGGTATAAAACGCAAAATGGGCCCGCGCACAATGTCGCCATTGACCACCTCTGCCCCCAATGCATCGGCCATGCGATGCCCATCTCCGGTTGCCTTGGGATTGACAGAATCCAGATGAATGGTTTTGGGATCAGCCCACCGCTGCTTCAAGTCTGCAGCGCCGCTGTAATCTCCCGTTGTCAAAATAACGGCTTTTCTGGCATTGAGTTGAAACGGTTTTCCTTGGATCTGGCCAGAGATGCCCACCACATCGCCATGGGCGTTGGTGAGGATTTTTTCGCAGCATGCATTCACCCATATGCGCACCCCCAACTTGCGACAATGCATCGCCAAGTGGTAAATCAAGCTGCGTGAGTTGGGAATGGTGTTGTGCATGCGTGACACACGGTTGGGTGGATCGGGTGCAGGGCCCATGAAAACAATGCCTAAGCGGCTTAACCATGCCACCGCATCGGCACATTCATCCACCAAAATTCGACGCAACAACAGGTTATCTCTTGGCGCCAAATCGCCAGCGTGCAGACCCAAGTCTTCAAAATGATGGTCTGCATGATCGTGAATGCCAGCACGCTTTTGCAAATCAGTTCCATTGGCGGAAATAGCACCCAGGGACCAAGCTGTGGAACCGCCCAATTGAGGGTTTTTTTCCAAAAGCACGACAGCCAAGCCCAAACTGGCCGCTTCGGCAGCAGCCGCCAATCCAGCCCCACCACCGCCAACGACAACAACATCGCACGCGGTCATTGGCTGCACATTGAATCCTCAGAGAATATCAGCGGAAAAACCCGGTCAGATCAAGGGTCCAATGTGATGTTGGCCGACTTGACCACCGCAGCCCATCGCTCCATGTCATTTTTTATGAACGCAGCGAACTCTTCTGGCGATCTATAAGTTGGCTGCAGCCCTTGCTTGGACAAGTTGGCCACCATGTCCGGTTGCCGCAGGATATCGGAGGCCACAGCATGCATGCGCTTTCGAAAATCTGCGCTGACCGCTGCAGGTGCGATCAAACCGTACCAGTACTCCATCACATAACCAGACACGCCGGACTCAATGAAAGTGGGGACCTCGGGCATCACAGATACCCTTTCCTTGGTGGAGATGGCGACCACGCGCAACTTGCCTGAGCGCGCCAATGGTGTTGCCGATGGGAGAGTTGTGAACAAAACCAAATCACGCTGTGAGCCGATGATGTCCGAAATCGCCGCACCCACCCCTTTGTACGGTATGTGAGACATTTTGGTTTGGGTTTCATACAAGAACAGTTCGGCGGCCAAATGGGCTCCGCTGCCAATGCCCGCAGACGCAAAATTCACCTTTCCTGGATTGGCCAGGGCCATGGTGACCAAATCTTTGGCTGATTTGATCGACGAGGATGGGTGGACCACCAAAACCATGGGCGTAGAAGCCAGCGGCGTGACTGGCGCAAAATCACGTGCCACGTTGTAAGGCAATTTGGGATAAAGACTGGGGTTGATCCCAATTTCAGATGTGGAGCCCACCATCAGCGTGCTGCCATCAGGCTCGGCGCGTGCCGTGTACTGAGCGGCTATGGCACCCGCTGCACCAGGCATGTTCTCAACCACGACACTGACACCCAGTTTTTCGGTCAGTTTTGGGGCCATCATGCGCGCAATGATGTCTGTCCCCCCACCAGGCGTAAAAGGCACCATCAATTTAATGGGTTTGTCGGATCTGGGCTGGGCCAACAAGGGGCTCATCAAGCATCCAAAACCTAATATAAAACTCAAAAAAACGCGGGTCAATCGATGCATGTCAAATCCAATACAAAAAATCAGATGGGCGTTGCTTAAACGCTGGCCTTTTCATGCTGGGCCATGGGAGGCATCTCGGATAGCAATCGGCCAAAGCCAGACACCTTTTCACGCACGCCCATCATTTGAAGGCTGGCCCACAAAGCCACGTTATTGGTGGTCAGAACAGGTTTTTGTATCTTGGCCTCTAGTTCTGCAACGATGGATGCTGTCCACCAATTGCCACACGCCAAAAACACCGCATCTGCTTGCGGCAAATCAGTTTGCAGGCCTAAGTCGTGCGCAGTTTGGGCAGGCATGCGGCCAATGTCATTGTTGCGGGTCACTTCCAAGGCCTTGTGTTGCAAAACTTCTACCCCATGATCTTCTAGAAATGCTTTCACCCAGACATTGGTGGCAGTGCTCCACGGCGCCGCGATCACCACTTTTTTGATGTTGTAGGCCTCCATCGCGCAAAGCATGGCCGTGGCAGCCGTGGTGGCGCGCTTGCCACAGGCTTGCTGAATGCGCTCCACCAATTGCGCGTCATAGCCCTTGCCCATGCGGGTAGACGGTGCAGTTGCCGCCAATAAGACCAAGTCCACATCGGCATCGGCCAGTTTTTTGGCCTCTTTTTCAAGTTCAGCCACGATCTTGATGGTGGAGTCTGGGTCAACGTTTGACAAGGGCAGGCGTGCCACATGCAATGAAACAGATGCAGGCAGCATGCTGATGAACTCTGGCTCTTGGGTGCTGTTGGATGATGGGACCAAAGTTCCCAAGCGGTGCTTCACATGTGGTTGGTTCATATATCTGACTCCAAAAAAAGTTGAACTTTGTTCAATGCTTGACCAAGCCCAGTTCACAGGCTTGAATGTGCAAGGCCAAATATTTTGAAAAAATTCGGCATTGGGCAAAACTCCCCGCGTGGAACCACAAACCTTGTTGCGGCGTGGGATTCCACATGTTGCAGAGTTCTTGGGTCTGTTCATCGACACCCCAAATAGGACCGACCTTATCGGCCAAAGACTTCCCAAAAAGTTTCTCAACCATGGCCGATTGACCCAAATAACCTTTTGCCGTTATCACCAAATCAGCCGCCAAAAAATCCCCTGTCTTGAAGCGCAAACCAGTGGCCTCATAGCGTTCAATGTTGTGTGCTTGAATCAATGAAATTCTTTTTTGGGTGATGAGCTCAGAACAACCCACATTGAAGTAATAGCCACCGCCG
>Ga0114960_10000486_pt1 | contig 33219 bp, 38 predicted proteins | sample C_130625_MF_Meta_FD_92637 | JGI IMG/M metagenome (GOLD analysis project Ga0114960, IMG submission 92637) | Freshwater microbial communities from Lake Croche, Canada to study carbon cycling - C_130625_MF_MetaG | ecosystem: Environmental > Aquatic > Freshwater > Lake | place: Lake Croche, Canada... | reverse complement strand
CAGCACCGTCATCGCTAAACCGTACGATCTTATCGCCTGACAGATTTAAAATATTCAAAAACTGTATAATCGGCCAGTTCCAACCTTCCTTAATTACTCCAGTGACTCCTGCTTGGAATACAAAGTTTCCAGCATGTGTGCTGCGATCACCGAAATAGAACTTCAGATCAGTTCCATCTGTCTTAGCAATGAACACAGTCTCTTCACTGTGTGCGCTTGCTTGAAACTTAAATCTCTGAATGTTGGCAATCGTTGGTTCAAAGGTCACGTTCCAATTAACACCTTTGAACTTAACGCTCTTCAACTTTTCATTGATGACTTCAGTTGCCATGAAACGATAATCATTCTTAAAATCGCCATTTGCATTTTCAAACGAAATTCCATCTGGAACATCTACACCATTGCGATTTGAAGTCTCAAGTTCTATCTTGGCATTCTCCTTGTATTCTGGAATATTAATAATAGTATTAAGTCTCTGGAGATTTGGCATTCCAAAAACGCCTTTAAATTCTGCGTTTGGAGTATTGAATGTACCCTTAACTACCGCACTCTTATCATCAGCAACTGCTTCAACAATAGTACTTGTATCATCGCCTGTGATCTTAACCAAAGAAATACCCAATGGTAGTGTATGCGTTACAATATCGGTTAGAAAATCTTTCATAATTTATCCTTTACTTTCCTTATTTTATAGTAATTCATCAGTAGTTGCAATAATTTTCGCAAGTATACTGCTGAGTTTAGGGGAGTCTAACTCTCCATATTTCCTGCATATTATATAGGCCATCTTACTAGGCTGTTGATTGATTTTAAGAATTTGAAATCCAATTCTTTCTAATTTAGACACTAAGTCTTCAGTCAATGTACCGTAGCCAAATTGGTCAATGTTTTGTTGCACTCCCCAATAACGATCCAACGGATTATAGTTAAACATATAAATGCCGCCTGGCAACAATACATTATGAACACTATTTGCTATTTCAGTCAAACCATCCAACCCTTCAAACACTGTCCAGTTAACGCTGGTCACAAGTCCAAAAGACTGTTGTGGTAACGGCGACAGATCGTATTTAGAAATCTTATACTGCATCAATCTTTTATTGGCATAGAAATCATTGAACTGAGCAGCACAGTGATTTAATACTTCATCGGACCAATCTGCAATATAAAGAGGTTCTGCACCCAACAAGCCAGGTAAAATCTTTCCTACCCCCGGAAACAGAACTAATGCAGGATAATGCCAACTGACAAATGCTGATAATATGTCCTTATAGAATTCTACTTCTGCAGGATTGTAATCGTGGCTTTGAAAGAATTTCAACCAATTAGTCGAACTCATACCAATGCGACGTTGTCTTAATCCTTCAGCAGCATTATTCAAGTCGTTTAAACTTGGTCTAATTGCTTGCTTAACTTGATTTAACACAGGAATCAAATCCTGTGATATTTTTATTTGATCTTCTTGACATATATCAATCGAATGTTCGAGATAGTTTCTAACTTTGGTTAAAGATACTATATCCATTTGCCCTCAAAAACTAAACAGCGATTCAAAGGTATTACGATTATCTGTTGCACTGGCAAGATCCCATTCTAGTACTCCCAGTAGATTTTCTACTTTTTGAGTAATGATAGTTTCCTGCATTGCATCAGCATCAAATGGCATTTCTTTAAACCACTGCGGTAAACGCTGCTCATCAGTTGGATATGCAATACTGGTCATGCCCAATGGATTGGATTTTAGTTTGCAAACAATCGCTTTCATACCGTCGGTAATCTTCATACTACGATTATCACTGTACATACGAAGCATATTGTTCCAATTGATACCGGCACGAACGTGTCCAGGCATATTAGTTTTGCCATTCTTGTTTTCAAGATCAGCATAATATGTTAGTTTATTAACACGCTTGGGAGTACCTTTTTCCCATGCTGGTCTTGCCTTAAACTCTTTTTTAAATTCTTTAATCTTCTCGATAACATCTTCTCTTGTTTTACCTTCTAGCACTTGCTGTAGAATATCACTGAGAAATTCTTGTACAACTTTTGGAGTGTCGCTACGCTTGAGATCAAGTCCCATTGCTTTGATCTTGCCGCTTTTGCCATCAACATCTAAACGCTTACCTTCGAGATCGATGATCAATGCGGCATAACGCTTCTTCGTGATGAATAGACTCTTGCTGGCAACAAGTTCTCTTCCACCTTTGATGATCTTACCATTTTCGTGAGGAACATGAAATGCACGTTCCATGAATGGAGGAAAACTGATATTAACCTGTTCGGCAATCTGATCATATAGTTGTATACAGATGTTACTGTTCCATTCCATACGTCCAGCAGCAACATCATCTTTAACAACAGGCCATGCACTAAAGTAAACAGAATCGGTATCACCGTAGATTACAGTTTTACCAACATAATCGTATTCGCCTGTTAGGCATTCATTAACAGTGGCATCCATATGACGTGCAATTACACGACCACTCAGTGTGGTTGATTGACCAATACGTCGATCGAAAAATCTACAGCCTGGATTCAAAATTGCTCCGTAAAGACTATTTAGATTAATTTTCTTAACCAACTGTCTCTTGTCCCAAAAGGCTGCTTCTTTAGCGTCTTTTGCTTCTTTCTTTTTGGCCTGTAGTTCCTGACGTTCTTTGTACCATTGTTCCAATAATCCTGGTACAACACCCTGTCTGTCCAGCGTGAAGAGCGTCCCGTTGGCGCTAAGACTCCATGTTTGGTTGGAATCAAAGACCATCCTGTATATCTGCGCTGCACTATACGTTTCACTGTTGCCATCCTCCCAGTCAACTGTAATCTCAGTGCCAATTTCTTGATTCATAACTGCGGTATATTCAAATGTACCAAACATACCTTCCCATGCATCTGCGAATGTACTTTTATTGCTCATTTTATCAGCAATGTATTTGTCAGTCATGATAGGACGTAACTGCCCAATGATGGTTTCAACGCTCATATTCAGCGCACGAATTGCTGAAGGATACAGTGAATTGATGTCAATTGCACCGATCCATTCATGTATTCCTTTCTTGGGATAAGCAACATAAGCACCTGCTGCTTGGTTGTCATCGCTATAGCCTTTGCGTGTTGGTACGACCATGCCACGTGCATGAGCAGCGTTAATAATTGCTTGTTCAGTCACAGCAACTGCACCCATCGTTGTCTGTAGCAACACAGTATTAGCATGAGCAAGTTCGTTAGCAAGTTCGATAAACTTTAACTTTTTATCCAACTTATCTAGCAGTGCAGTATCCTGTCTGTTGTACTCTAGAAACTTCTTAAAGTCATCGTTATACAATTGATCGAGTGATCCTTCGTATGGTATCTTACGTTCGTTAAGTTCGTATTCGCCAATTGCATCCAGTGCATAACTATGTCGCTCTTCGTAGGTATACTTACGATAGAGATTCATATAATCCATATGAACTCTGCCAACAAGATCAAAAGTTTGACGCTCTAATCCATATTTCTCATATGTACGATCACGTGGCATCTGCCCCCAAAGACAATAGCGACGTGTATCATCCTTACTGAGTACACGAGCAGTACGATTGATCATGTAGGGAATATCAAATCCTTCACTGTTCCAACCACTTAAAATATCTGCATCTTCGATGAGATCCATAAATGTCTTTAGCAGTTCTGCTTCTTCCTCAAACAAGTAACAGTTGGGAATACTATCACAGATTGCTTGTGCATCTGCTTGTGACATATTAGGCGGAGCAATACACAGTGTAATCAATTGATCTAACCAATTGAGAAACACTGTTACTGCTGTTACCTTAGTGAATGGATCTTCTGGACTACTGTATCCACGAACCTTATCAAAGTCCGTCTCAATATCGAAAAACGCCACATTAAGTTCTGGCGCATCCTGACCTAAGTAATTGTCCGCCAAACAACGAAAGATTGGATTGATATCGCTTTCGTATATTTGCTTGCCCTTAAACGCAGCCATTTCCTTACGAAATTCTTTATTGCTACGAGTGCTTACACGTTGACATGGTTCGCCCCAAAGAGTGCGGAACTTGCCGCGCTCATCAGGGTAATAGAACACATAGTTTGGGGGATACTCATGGTAAACTCTTTTACCATCTCGACGTTCCACAACATGGATACGTTCTTTCTCTCTATCGATGATAGCATCTACGTACATTTACATTCCTTCGCTGCTTAGGGCCAGCATTGCCACTACATGCCGAATAAGGTCGGCGACCTGTGTGTACTTATTCGTCTTCGTGTCGTAGATTATCTGTGCTGTTTAAGATGCTTTCAATCATGTCGAGATCATCACGGACACGATCATAGTCACGCTTCTGTGCCATCTTAATTGCTCGCTTGAGCAAACTTGGCTTGATCTCCATCTCTTCAGCAATATGCTTAATGGTATCATTGAGACCTTCAGTCAATGTTTCAACTTCAGTCATTACTGTTGAGCTCTCGCTGATGAGATTCTTCAACTTGGCCTTTTCTTCTGCGTTAAAATTACGAGTTGTCATTTTTTTCCTCTATTAGTAATGCTTCTAGCAGTTTGAATTGTTCGTAAGCTGCTATGTACTGTTCGCTATTATAGCGTGGTTCAATATGTTTTGCACTATCATATTGTCTAAAAGCATCCATAAGTGTAGGATGTTTTTCAATTTTGTCAAAGTCTGGCACGATGATATGAAACATCTCGTTAACTATTTCTAAATTTCGACATAGCTTATCAATATCAATCTTATTCTTCTTAGTATTGATGTGCGGATTATCAGAATCTAAAGTAAGATTTCCGGTCATCGTGATAGTGCCTTGCGAAATAGTAGGATTAGTTGATAGCACTGAAGTCCAACCACTTGAACCAAAATACTGTCCAGAACTAGCATTGGTAGCGGGTAAAGTAATTGTGCCAGAAGAAGAACCGCTACCTCCACCAGTTACTGAAATAACTGTGGTATTAGGAGCGGCATTTCCAGATGGGTAAGTGTAAGTTGTTGTTGAATTTTTAGTAGACCAAAACATATAAACCCTTTATGTCAAGGGTTAGATCTCTCGTGGTTGACCTTCTCTTGACTTCTTATATTTTATAGCATATGAGTCAGGAGTGCAAGAAAATTTTTGAACAAACATATTATGTAGTTTCTTTGGTTCAACTCTAAATTTTTCACATATATGTTGCATCAGCATGTTGATATAATCGTATGTAGTTTCAGGAACATGTCTTAGATTAAACTCAAGTTGATCAACTGCATTTTTGTCGCTGTCATGTGAATTAGTTTCGACTGCTTTATCATAACGGAATCTGGCACCCATTAGTCCACGAGCACCCGCGCTAATAGGGTGCTTACTCTGAACACCCACGCTCATAACTGCTTCAGTAACATCTTTCACACGCATTACTTTACCACTTGGGTTTAATTTTGGAACTTTACCATCTTTACTTATCTTAAAACCAAACTTAGCGGCTTGCTTCTTATCCTCGCCTGGTCCAATATCAACAGTTAGTGCATTGGACCAGCGAGGATCGTGTGCTTCTTTCTCATTATCAGGTATATGACCGCTGGCTTCAATGATCTCCTTTATTCGCATCAGCAATGCCACTTACGCAATGACTTGTTAATACGACTATTTGGATCTCTCTTAGTCTTAGCACCAGTACGATGCTTCTTCATACCCTTCATGCGGGCACAGAAACTCTTGCGACGCTTAGAAGCCTTACTGCCCTTCTTTAGTTTGCTGGGCTTAGTAGTGACAGCAGTCTGTAGTTTGCTTCCAGGATGACTTTTGCGATAACTTGCCACGCCCTTCTTGTTAAGACCGCCGTTCTTATTCTTGCCTGATTTCTTCTGCCATGCTTCTGCTTCTTCTAATAGATCCAGATCATCTACTGATTCTAGATCTTCCCAGATTACGTCAGGATCGACTCCATGCAGTTCAGCCCAGTGTTCGACCATTTCTTCAATCATATCAAAATCAGATTCTAGTTCTAGATCTTCATCTATCTGATTTGCGGTTGATAGATCAATGCTTTCATCTTTAACACAGTTACGTACTTGGCCGCCATTCTTGCCTTTCTTAGTACCTGCTGCATGATGTCCGGGCCAGCACTTGGTGTAACCGTTACTGTCTTTTTGCCCTTTTTGAATTTCGTTAAGATTTTCGTCGGCTTCATCTGTTTCTTCTTTTGGCTTCTTGCCCTGCTTTTTCATATTAATAGCAATAGCTGCTTGCTGTGCTGCATTCGCTGCTTCAGAGATGATTTCCTTAATTCTCACGGTTTTCCCTGTCCTCTATATTTCTTAAAACTACGTTTAGTATGTTTATTCATTGAACTCATCTTAAGGTTACCAATACCTTGGCTTGTGCCTTTATTATTCTTAACACGCTCTAATTTTGTTTCTTTGATTGCTTTACTTGCCATGATTGATACTCCTTTATGCTGTTGCGAGTTCTTGTTGTAGTAGTGCTACTAACTTCTGCTTGTCTGCAGGTTTCAAACTTTTAATCTGTTGTGATACAGTATTGTATGTTTTGCTTGGTACAAAGTCTCTAAACTTATCAGCAACTGCACCAGCAGCACCTTTAACTGCTCCTGCTGCTTTTCCTGCTAATCCACTAGCAGCAGCGCCAGCAACGCCAGCACCGGCAATTTTTTTAATTTGATCAACTGTTGCGCTTAATGCATCATTGAAAGCAGCAATGCCTTTTGCTTGTTCCATATATGAATCCCACGCTGCTTTTGCGGCTGCTTTACCAGCAGTATTTGCAGCAATGAGTTTCTCTGCCGCTTTTGGCATTTGATCTGCTAGAGTTTGCATCTGTTGAATTAGACCTGCTGCTTTTTTTGGATCATCATCAAGTAGATTAAATGCCTGAGTTTGCAATTCATTAAACTTAGAAATCATATCTTCTGGACCTGTAAGTTTAAAGTGCCCAAAAACAGTACTATCAACAGTTAATGTTAAAAGCCCTTTTACGTCATATGGCCTTGGACCACTTGGTATAGCATGACGCAATTCAGAACCAATTTGATCGAGTCCCATGTTTGCTAACGCACCTAATCCTGCACCTACTGCCATTGTCTTAGCACTTGATGCCATTGCAGATGAAAGTTTTTCACCCTTCATATACTTGTTGGTTGTCTGCAAGATAAAGCCAACACCTGCTGCACCAAAACCACCAGTTACTAATGCAGCAATAGCAGTTATTGCACCAATGATCAACCCTTGCTTAATAGGGTTTTTCTTAGCCCATGCAACATATTTTTCCATGGTTGATGCAACTTTTGGATTTAGTTTGCTTTTAATACTGGCTACAATTTGATCTGCTTTAGCATCAAAATTTTCTACAGGCTTTGTATTTCCTGCCAATCGACCAAGTTTGTTAACGGCATCATCGGCAGACTTAATGCCTTTCATTACGCCGCCTACAGTTCCTTTAACAATATCCCAAACTCCGGCTTCGTCTAAACGACCTTCTACTAGCATAGTATGGCGTAGTGCTAGAGCCTGAAATAGTTGGCTTGTTTCTTCAATATATGAATAAGTTGCTACTTCGTCGATTCTCATCAGTTGCTCCCAACCATTTTCTTGCCAGGCTTGTCTTTATCTTTACCCTTCCAGTAACCTGTAAACTTCGGACCAGTTTCTTTACTTTCCCCATAATCTTTACGACCAAAAGAATCGTCTTTATAACCGGCCATGTATTGTTTAATCTCTTCAGGGTCAGTTAGTTTTACTTTAGTGCCTTTGCCCTGTGCATCTTTAACTATTTTATGTGGATTTGATGGACGACCATAATATCCATCTGCTACACCTCGAGCATGTGGACCATAATCTCCACTTTCTGAGACTTTCTTTTTCTTCTTAGTACGTGAAATAGTTCCTGGGCCGCCATTTGCAAAACCATTACCAAAACCACCGCCCATTGCGCCTGCACTGCTTGCACCAGCACTTGCATCTTCCGCAATTACTTTCATGCCTTTATGATCTTTGCAATGACTGAATCCAGTATGATGCGGCGGCTTTAACCCAGCAGCACTAAATCCCTTGCCGCATTGACTACAATGTACAACTTTCTTTTCTTCCTTGCTTTCGCCAATCACAAAGAAACCCTGCTTCTGCTTGGATGATATATCTGCACTCTTAACCATAATTGGAGTACCACTTGGTTTCTTGTTTTGATCTAGTTTAGCCATCTTAACCATGCCAGGACTAGTTACTGCTGGTGTAGAACCGCCCGAGTCAGGTGTTGCACTTTGTTGACCGGTTGGCGAACTATTTGGATTTTGTTGTGGAGCGCCTGGTGCCTGTGGATTCTGTGACTGTGAGTTATTTGGATCGTTAGGATCCTGTCCGGGTGCATAAGCAGCAATACCTTCGTGCATGCCTGATCCCTTCATTTCGTAATCGAGATAATGATAAACACTTTCTAGATAATCAGCAGCCTTAGTAATCTTAGCCTGTACCCAACCTTCAAGTCCCTGTTGTTCACTAATATGATGCAGCATCTTTTCTAAAGCAACTGCTGCTTTACCTGCACGATATAATTCGCTACGTGCCATTTCTACTTCATGATCTGGTTCATTACCGCCACCAAAACTTATTTCAGCAGGCATTTCTTCAACAGTCTGTAACTGTTGTGTAATGTCTTCAAGCATTGTCTCCATCTTGTATAGAAGTTTGCTTACGTCCTTGCCTTCAGTCAATGTGGGATCTTTTAGTGCTCTAATGCGCTGTTCGAGAGCAATTCTTGTTTTATGCAAGTTAATGATAGAATGATTCGTCATCAGAAGTATCCTGTTTTAAATATTTAGCGTAATACAAAAGAATGATTAAAACTGTTAATATTTCGAAATAACATGTGATTTATGGAAACATCGCTCATATACACAGTATTTCTTGTTAGATTTTCTAACTTTAAAGTATATTCATCTGCATTTACTTTTAAAAATACATTTTCTTCGAGTTGAAGATCTTTACCTATACTAACAGGATAAAATCTTTCAACTAACAGATAGTCATTGAGATACAGCCGATATCTTCCATCTGATTCGGCTGTATCCTCTATCTTTAATCTAACTTTTAATAAAGGTTCCACATATTACTTATGGATATTAAAGGCTCGCTGTACTTGTTTCTCCAGTTCTAGAACGTGGAGACGTTCTTCTTTTTTACAACTTGTCTTTATCTTGTGTGCTTTTGCAGTTACTAAGCGCAGGTCGTTTTTGTTTAAATGTTTGTTTTCTATTCCTAGATATTCTATTACTTGTCGTTTTATTTCTATTGTTTTTATTGGAGTCTGTGTTGGATAAAAGTTTTCGGATATTGTTTGAATTTGTTCCCAATCATGTGTGTCATCGTACATAATAGACTCCTCATTTTACAACTCCTGACTTAGCAATACTCGAGAGTACTTTTGCTACTTGAGGAAATGCTGAGTCATCGTATTTGATACCAATACCGCCTGCTGCTCGCCACTTGTTAATGTTACTACCAAAATCATCAACAAGTATACTAGCCACGCCATCGTGTTGAGCATGTTCCGCTTTATTATGGGTCAACACTATTTCTGCAGGAGGCATATCAGCAAAATGCTTGTTAAGCCATGCAATTTTGCCAGGTTTACTACGTTCGTCTCCATTTAATGGAGTTGAACAAACTCTATATTCGCCATATTTTTCAACTACTGTTTTAACTAAATCCCTTGCATGAGGTAACATGGGAAGATCAATCCAAAATGTAGGATGATCTCGTACTAATTGTAATTTTTCTTCAGCATTAACTATATCTTTATAATGTTCAACGCCGGCCAACTTTGACCATTCACCAAAGAAGTCAGCAAGCACACCATCCATATCTAAATAGACACGAGGCTTGTGATTATCTTCAACTTCTTCATACATTGAATAACGTCGTTTTAATCCCTGAACTCTAAATCCAGGTTTTGATTTATCAACAAGTAATCTTGGATGTACAGTCTTAATAAGATATACTGGATTTCCTGCAGAGTCTTCAATCTTTGCTATTGCAAGACCTAAGCCATTTTTTGGTTCTCTTGGAGGACCATTCTCGCCTTTGAGTATAAAATCTGTGTTATGTAGTTTAGCAATATCTTTGCCATTTTGTCTTACTGCTTTTTCGATGATTTCATAAATTTCTTCAACATCAACACTGCGCTCGCCTTTTCTATCTAGACGTTCAATAGCATGATGTGAGATGAAGACTGGCGCACCCATGATGTCAATGCCTTCTAATTCTTCACCTCTGCTGTAATCAGTTGCTTCCCCTAAATCTTCTGTTGTTTGGGCATTCATTGCTACATACGCAGGCCCAGTATAACCATTGGGATACATTTTAAAATGCTGTATGGTACGATGCCAACCTTCGATCAATTCAAAACCCTGAGGAGTCATCTTACCAATTACTGGCTCTTTGCGAACACCGCCTTGCTGTTGAGCAAGTGCTGCCTGTGTAGCATGGCGTTCAGCATCCTTGGGAACCTTCATTGGATTAGCACTGCCGCCTGCTCTAATGTTAATGCGACGCTGAGTATCAGGATGTAGTTTTTCTATCTTAAATTCAAAATTGGGAATAAGTTTCCATTGTGTTTGTGCTGACATGCCTTCGCCGGCAAGGCTTCTATCAACTACTTCCTTAGGATTCTCACCTGGATCGTGTTTGGTTAGCCCCCTGTAAAGCCAATCACGCAGTACATACTCTGGCCACGATGGCAAATAACTCTTAAGCCAACTTAAAGCACCTTCTCTTGTCTCAGTTAGATCGTAAAACTTACCATCAATTTCTTTCTTAAGATCAGCAATGGCTTCATCTTCGCTGCGACCTTTGGCAATCAATGTCTTTAACGCACCGTCAATGATAGTCTTTGGCTTCTTAGGTTTCTTTTCTTCTTCAATGCTGTCACCTAATGTAGTCCAATATGATGGTTGCTGAACAAATTTAGTAATAGGTCTTACAAAATAACGCTTTGCTTTACCGGGAATTAAATCAACATTTTGAACAGCCCATTTCTCTGCATATCTTTCTGCATCTGCTTGAGAAGGTGCTTCAAATTTATGGATTTGTGTTTCAAATCCATATCCGCCGACAATTTGAAATGGTCTCATCTTTGGCGCTTCGGTGACACTTTCCTCTGCTACTCTCTTGAATGTATACCCTTTGTCCCCATTGACAAAGCCAGAATCAATCAACTTATACTCTGGCAGATAGCGTCCAATATTCTTGGCAATCATATCATATAACTTAATACGACCAGGGTCTGAAGTCTTGCCAGCAAAACTTAAGAATGGTGGCTTACGTTTAGCAACAAACTGCTTTACAATAGCACCCACTGTAGCAAAGATACGGAAGGCATCGCCCTTGCCAGTCATAGCAATCGTAGGATTGTCTTTATCCGTTGAGTCATAAAATCCAACATCAGCAACACCATTGGCTTGATCGACGATAATGTTGACCTGCATCTTTGTGCCACTATCAGTTTGAAACATTGACTTCTGAGCAGTTGCAGTACTTACTGGACTGATGAAACGATATGGCTGATCGGCAACTTCTGTTACTGGCGTTTCAACATCCCATGGCATAATAGCAACTTGTCTGTCTAATAGATTACTGCCATCTGCGTTACCACCAGGTCCACCCCCAACAGCGAACCCATCTTCATTTGCTTTCTTCTTGCCTCTGCGCATGTTGAGTTGCCAACGTGCCAATTGTCCTTTACGACCTTTAGCGTGGCTTGCCTTTTCTAACTCTGGCATTGTGGCTTTCTTTGGGATACCATGTCTTTGGCTATCACCAGGACGACCCGGTCCTTTACCATCAGAAAAATTCTCACCAATTTTTTTAATCGGCATCTTCTCTAATTTGTCTAATAGATCATAGTAGTCTAATCTCTCACCTAGATGATCCATTGCTATCTCAGTGGCAGTTTCGATATCCTTAGTATGTTCGAACTCTACCTTAACACCTCTGTTGATCTGATGATGTATAGTAGCAGGATCGGTTGTATACTTCTTAGCAAGATCTCTTACATTAGGAGTATGTTTGTTAAGTTCTGTACTTTCACTGACACTTTCTCCTAATCCCATGGACTTACGCAATGTTGGATATAGTTGATTTTGAACAAGAGATGCAAGTCTTGCATCCCCCGCTTTTGGTCCTAGCACATTACGAGTGAATGTTTCTGGATCGCCGTCAGTGACACTCTTACGAGAATTTGTAGCACTGGCTAAACGTGGACTTATTGCAAATTCTAAAGGATTGAAAATAAATCCCTTACCCATTTTAACAGCATCTGTATTCTTTTGACCGTGTGCATTTCCACTTTTAATCATTTGTGAATATGATTCCATATCATCTTCACCTGCAACAAAAGTAGCAGCACGATATCCTTGTTTATACAACCAAGTTGCAGCAACCAATGGAGTTTTGATACTGGAATCTTCTACTAGGTGACCTGAAACTTCTGGAAATAAAGCCTTGATCCACCATACTTTCTGTTCGTAAGTTAGTGGATTCTTTTCATCACCTGTTTTACTACTGACAAACAAATACCAATCTGCACCCTGCTCTTTGGCAACTTTTTGAAGTGTTTGAATCAAAGCCATATGGCCATAGTGTGGAGGATTTAATCGACCAAAAGTAAACACAACTTTTTTAACTGGTTCGTTATCTAGTTCATCTAAACGCATTATTTGGCTCGATTAATAAAATATTTATTATTAGTGTTCGAAGTTAGCAGCAGAAAATTTAGCACGGTCCACAATCTTAGTGGGATTTTCTTTTCCATGTACCATGTATCCTTCCTGACCTGCTTGACCATTGATATGCGCCTGCATCTGCGCAGGGTGCGAATCTAATACGTTAACAACTATATCTTTAACTCTCATAATACCAATAAATGTTTGGCACATGACTTTGAATCCAGAAGCGTTTGCTTGCAAATGTGTAGCAATATTTTTTTTCTTACCATCACTAACTCTGCCTTCGCCATCCAACCACTGTAGAAAGTCACTGCCAAATCCATCAAAATTACGCTGGCGAACTCTATTGTTAGTATATTTGGTTAACAACTGCGGTAGATCTTTAATTTTCAATGCTGTTAATGCATTTGGATCGACTACTTTATCCATAACTGCTGCATTACTTTTAATAAAGTTAGTCATTGATGCTAATTCAGGCGGAATTTTAACTCTAGGCGGAGTGGTAAATTGATCGGTTATTACTAATAATGGTCCATTGGGATTCACACCGCGTGGTGTTGATATATGTCTGCCTGGAGGAGCAACAATCTTTCCGTCTGGTCCCGGGGAAGGTGCTGTATTAAAGAATGTATGAGCAACGATACCCGAGTTACTTTTTGCCATTCTCTGTCCAAGTTCGCTTGTAACAGGAACAGTATAAACAACAGTATTTGGCTTAAACACAAAGTTATTGTTTTCTACAGGTGGAGTTTGACTATACATCAAATCACCAAATAGATAACCTTTAAAGCCATTTGGCAAACTTGCTTCAAACTGTGGCCAAAGTTGTGCTATCATATCAGCAAGTTCTTCTCTGCCACCGCCTTTGCGCTGCGAATAAATCTCTGCAATTTCTTGAGGACTACGTGGCAATATACCTTTGGCAAACATATGCTTGTCACACATAGTAAAACCACGTTCGTCTCTGCCCCATACTATAGCAGGCTTGCCATCAGGCTTAACACTAATAGTTTCTGGATTAGTTGCCATTTGTTGTAGTGTTGCAATGCCTTTTAGAGCACCAGCAGATCCTTCATCGAATACACGATCTTCGGGATGAGGTACTCTAGCCTTAGTGGGGTCATATTCTTCTGTTAAAAACTCAGTTGCTCTCATAGTCTAATATTTATGAGATTACAGATTTTCTAATAACCACAAGTAAGTTGGAAGACTAAACTTCATCTCCCAAATTCCATTGTGTCCAGTTGAACACATTCCTTTAATTTCTGGTTCTAACCAATCCAATGCTGCAACACGATCGGGTCGCGGATAAAATACTGACGTTTTTCTTAGTATATTACCTAGATTAATTTCGTCGATGCTAACATCTTTGATCAGTAATACTTGATCTTTGATGATGTTGCCTCTATCGTCAACCTTAGTATCATCGTCTCTCTTATTAAGATACTCTATCTTAAGAGTTTGCTCACCTTCTTCAAGATCTCTTGTAAAACTAATGACCTTAGGTTCATCTAAATCATCTCTTGCATCTACAGAAACATTTGCTTCAATCATTTCATCATTGAGATAAATGTTAACCAAAGGTGGATCTCTCCACCAAATACCAGATAGAGATACTGTAAAAGCAACTGACTCAATCATGACCCTTCCTTTTCTTTACTTACAATCTCCATAGCACTTGTGTCGGTTAGATTAAGTTCAATCTTTGGAACATTATTATCTGCACCAACGCCAACACCATTGCCAATTTGATTAGTTAGTACTTTCTTAAGTTCTTCGAGATCGCCAGCATACTTGTGATATCCAGTATGATCTAACTTAATACCAGTATCAGCAAATACCTTACCGCCCATCAAGCGCCATAGATAGCAGAATGTCCAATCTTCTGATAGGTAGTTGCCATCGGGATCGATCATTGTGTCAAACAATCCATACATCAACGGCTCATACTGAGCACCGATGCCGATGTTATCGCGATATTTTAGTTCAGGATGAGCAGCAATCATCTTTAAAATCACATCTCTTTTAACCAACATAAAGCCTGTGCCCAATGTTGATACTTCAACTAAATCACCTAATACTACAGGATTCGGTACAGTATTAATAACATATCTAATGGGTATACGTTTCATTGGATATACCCCGCCAACTACATCTTGATTTGCACACAGCAATCGCAAGATTGACTCAGCATCAAATCCAAGATCAACGTCGATAAACATTAAATGTGTTGCTGCTTGATTGAATAAGAATTTAGCAACCAAGTTATTTCGCCCACGAGTAATCAGTGATTCATTGACCATAGTATCGATGCTGTAGTTAACACCTAACTTAGCAGCAATGATACTGAACTTAATCATACTGATGAATGTTGCTTCATTGCAAACGCCATTGTACATTGGCAAGCAGAAATGAACGTGTGTTGTTCTTAGATATGCTAAGACTTCTGGGGGTAGTCCGTGATCGTTTGTTGTGTTTTCGTTTGATTGTTCTGACATTAATTGAATCTCTTTGCTAGTTGATTTTAATTATATAGCACACGATTGATTGTGCCTGCTGTGAAATTGGTAATAGCAACTCTTACCCAAACAAAATTTCCACTGAAATTAGCATAAGTTGAAATAGATGTTGGTGTAACTCCGTTGCCAATTTGGCTTTCTGTAATATCAAACCAATCTGTTGCAGTTGGAGTAGTGGCTAGACTTGCTTGCATACCGATAACCCCAACAAATCCAGTTAGTTTATAACTGACTGTTTGTAGTCCGTCTGTATATCCGTAATAACCATCAGCCTTATATTGGGTACTATACCAATTTAGATCTGTGCCATTATAAGCACCATTTGCGGCACCGTGTGCGGTATTACTGATTACTACAGTTGGGACAATGCTCATTTTATGTTAATTTCCACAAGTCTTTTTTCGCCAACTAATTGTTCAATAACTTCTAACAACTGTGTAAGTAGATCTGCATCTAAAATCACAGCGGTCGGTGCGTCATCTTTTACAAGTTCACTGACTTTGATTTCGATAATGTCTTCATTGAGTTTAGCCATTTTTAGCTCCTCTATTATTTATGCGTTTGCAAGATCCTCTCTGCTCTTCCTGCCACGCTTTTTTCCAGGTGCTCTCTTGAGTCCATCTGGACGAATATCATATGCTGCTGCTAGTCGTTCTGGAGCCATTCCATCAATCTTATTGACTTCCTCGCAGGGGATGCTATATCGACGACCGGATGAATGAACTGCACGGAACTTAATAGTTCCTTCCTCACAGACGATACGATCAACTGTTAATGGAATATATGCTTCTGCTGGAGCATTTCCCATTGCAATAATGGGACAAGTAGCCCAAATCCTGCTGTTATTAGCAAGAATACCACGTTCGATCAATGCTTGTGCTAGTGTTAGTTTCACTTTACTCTCTCCATAAGTTTTACGATTTTTTTAATCTTACTTGGTGCGATCATATGCAACATCAATATATCATCTGTGCTTTTAGCATAGAAGTTAAACCCATCATATACTCCAGAATAACGTCCAAAGTTATCTACTAGATTATTGTTTTTACAACGATGAATAATTTCTTGATAGTAACCTTTAAACAGAAATTCATCTCTATTTGTGACAAGGTATTCTGTTAATGGTCGTTTAACAGAATCATTGCCCCATTCAAATCCTCCAAGAAATACTTGGTATCGATACTCAGGAACATGCTTAACAAATTTAATATCAGTAATAGAATCTAAATTGATCTGATTATCTAATTCATTCATATACTGTTCATTAGTGTATTCAACACTGACAATCGCAGTTCTGTATTTCTCATTGGTCAACAGATGCTCCAGCAGATCTATCTCGCTAGTATAGATATTACACCAAGCTTCTCGACGACGACGGAATTCCCAAAGATTAAGTTCGCATTCCCGTAAAAGAGTTTGCCAGCGATTGTCAATACTATGCCTTCCAATGCTATCTTGTCGACTAAAATTAAATTCAATTCGCCATTCAAATTTTGGCTTATACCAAACCTTATCAACTTTTGTAAATTGATACGGTTTTAGCAAACTCTTAAATGCCTGTATGTAGTAATTCTTGTCGTTCAACTGATATCTCCACGTCGTCTACGGCGCTAACTCTTATTGTAACACCATCTAACAACTTGTCAAACAGTATTTTCTTTGAAAGAGGTACTTTAATTTTCTCGTGTATCAGTCGCGCCATTGGTCTTGCACCCATTGCAGTGTCATATCCATTCTTAATAAGATAATCCCATGCAGTATCATCTATTTCAATCATGATACCACGATCAATGAGTTGAGTCTGCATTTCAGCAATGAACTTAACTGCAACCTTCTTGATGGTTTCTTTACTAAGTTTATTAAACTTAATAACAGCATCGAGCCTATTTCTGAATTCAGGACGGAAAAATTCCTTGACGGCCTTATCATCTTCGCCTGTCTTAATAAGAGATCCAAACCCGATATTATTGCGTTCGCTATCAGCAGCACCAAGATTACTTGTGAGTAGAATGATCGCTTGGCGACAGTCTGCTTTCTTGCCATTACTACCTGTGACGAAGCCCTCGTCCATGATCTGTAGAAGAATCTGAACTACTTCGGGATGTGCTTTTTCTATTTCATCGAAAAGGATAACAGCGTGAGGATTTTTTGAAACCTCACTTATAAGCAGACCGCCTGCCAAGTTAGCATCCTCGTAGCCAACATAGCCAGGAGGTGCACCAATCAAACGGCTAACACTATGTCGCTCGCCGTATTCACTCATATCAAAACGAATAAACTTCATTGCAAGCCTGTCGCTTAATGTCTTAGAAAGTTCTGTCTTACCAGTTCCTGTTGGACCAAGCAGCAGGAAGGCACCAACTGGACGATTGTTACTCTTAAGTCCTGCACGGTTAACCCAAACACGATCGAGAATTTGATCAACAGCAGTGTCTTGCCCAAATACACGCATCTTAATATCGTTTTCAACTGTTGAGATGTCAGCAGTGCTTTTTTCTTCTTCGAACTGATGCATTGGTATGCCAGTCATACGACTAAGTTCGCGTTGAATTTGAATTACATCAATGGTTCGATCTTCAGCATCAGTGCTGCGTTTCAATGCTGCTGCACTGTCAATGAGATCAATCGCTTTATCCGGCAACTTCTTATCATTTTGAAAACGTACACTTAAATCAACGGCTTCTTTGATTGCCTCATCTGTAATTTTGACATCATGGAATCCTTCGTAACTATCACGCAGACCCTCGAGAATTTGAATGGCAATAGCAGGAGTGGGCTCGTCGACCGTAAGTCTATTAAATCGACGCATCAGCGCACGATCTTTTTCGAAATGTTGTGTATATTCTTCCCATGTTGTGCTGGCAATTACCTTAAGCTCGCCACGAGCAAGTGCAGGTTTAATCATATTTGCTAGATCAACTGCACTATTATTTCCCCCGCCTGCTCCCTTCATCTGATGTGCTTCATCAATAAAGAGAATAACATTCTTTATCTCTTGAGCAGCAGTGAGAATTTCTTGTAGTCGTTCTTCAAATTCTCCTCGATACTTTGTACCAGCAAGAAGCTGACCAATATTAAGACTGTAGACTTTCCAGTCTTTAAGAAACTCCGGAACACGATCTTCGATAATATTTAAAACGAGGCCTTCTGCAACAGCAGTCTTACCAACGCCAGCGTCACCAACCAATAGGACATTGCTCTTATTTTTCCTTGCTAGAATTTGAACTAACTCGTGTAATTCTTTTTCACGCCCAATGACAGGGTCAATCTTACCTTCGCCAGCAAGAGTCATCATATTTGAACAATATTGTTCGAGAATCTTTTCTGCATATCCTTTATTTGATTTAGTCTTACGCTGCTTAGACCAAGATTTTACAACAGTTTCCTTGTCGACGCCATACTTCTGTAATAGGAATGCAGACTGGCTATGCGTCTCATTTGTGATACTTAAAAATAAATCTATTAGACTTATTTGTTTACGACCGCTAAAGATTACTTGAGTAAAAGCACGGTTGAACACACGTTCTAGACTTGCGGTTTTCTTAAGATCATCCTGTGTTTCTTCATTTGCAAAAACAGTGATGCTTTGCAAGTATGCGTCAACTTCATTGATCAGTAATTCTGTTTGAACACCGAGTTCGTCTAATAAACTATTAAAATAGCGTTCGTGTAATAGGCTGAGTAGCAAATGCTCAACCATGAGATATTCATGGTTCCATTCTTTAGCATACCCTCGAGCAGCCGATACGATTTTATCTATGTCGCCGTTTGAACTATAAATCTGTTTCATTAATACAAATATAGCAACTAGTAGTTGTCATGTCAAGTATTTATAGGCTTGAGATCAACTATCTTCTTTACTAAATTAAGTTGCTCTTCAGTCAATGCTGTGGGTATCATAACATTTACTCTGACAATAAACTTGCCCATTGTTTTATTGGCTCTTGTAAACCCTTCGTCAGTGATTCCCAGTTGTGTCCCATTCTGTGTGCCAGGTGAAATATTTAATTTAATCTTTTTACCGCGTGGAGTATCTAAGTCTACTTCAGTTCCCATCATTGCTTGAAAGCAATCGATTGTAATTTCAGTTAACACATGATCTTCGACTCTGATAAATTTAGGATGTGGCATAACTCTAATTAAGATTTCCAGTGTTCCGCGCGGTACTGTAATTACTGCATTATCACCTCTGCCTGCCATTTGTAATACAGTATTATCTGCCACACCTGGAGGTAAATCAATGGTTATGCGTTCACTACCTTTTGACAAATTAAATTCAATGGTTTTCTGACAGATATCTAACGTCTCTAAGAAATTAATTGATAATTGAACTCTGATGTTTCTGTTTCTAGGCGTCTGCGGATGAGTGAAATTAAAACCAAACATCTGGCTAAAGTGCTCATTGATATGAGAAAAAGTATCGTTTGGATCATTAAAATTAGGATTCATTCCTCGATGAAATTGTGGTTGTGGGTTCCTCAACGTATGATCATAGTGTGCCCTTTTATCAGCATCTGCTAATGTCTCATAAGCTTCACTAATTTGTTGAAATTTTGCAACATCTCCGCCGAGATCCGGATGGTGTTGTTTTGCTAATTTTCGATATGATGATTTGATCTCTTCGGGGGTAGCAGATACTGCTACCCCTAATGTAGCATAATGGGTCATACTTTAATTTATGACTTAGTTACGAGCAGCAACCTTTTCTTGAGTTCTTCCATATGCAGCAACACCTAATATCGCACCGAATGCCATATGAATAAGTCCGCCGTTACTGAGTGTCAAACTCACCCATGCAGTATAAGCCATCTGTACACCTAAGCCCTTAAACAGTACTGGGAGGAACATTGCAACTGCTGGGAAGATTACGAAGTCGCAGAGACAAATAAGCATATACAACCAACCCATGGCTGGACGCCAATAAGCCTTGACCCAATGCTCCTGTTCCTTGCTCATTTGTTCTTTAACAACTTCATCGTCTATGGAAGTTTGAGCAATCCCCACGCTGGCAGTTGCTTGTGCTTGAGCAGTTGCTTGAGTCTGCATAAATGCTGCTTGTCCCATGCCATTGTTATTGTTAATATCAACTACAGTAACACTAGGGGCAGTAGTCGAGGGTGGTGAAGGAGGGGGTGGTGGCGGAGGTGGGGGTGGTGGTGGAGGAGGAGGGGGCGGTGTAGGTTGTACATCTGGATTGTTAATTTCTTCGATCTCATCGTGTGATAATCTCGGCGCCATCAAATCTGGATCGTCAGTGAGGTCAGGTTTACTTTTTTTGGCCATTTTGATTTTCCTTGGGTTTTTCTGGTTGATAATATTCTTTATATGCCTGCACCTGTGATTGTAGTTGCTTAATTATCTTTGTAAGTTCAGATACATTCAAACTTAAATCTTCGTAGTCATCGCTAGTTACAGCAAACAAACTGTCTTTAGATGTTTTCTTCCAAACTGCATCGATATGTCCTGGTGTGTTAGGCTTTGCATCTCTTGTTATAACGTACCAGTCGACATCTCTAAGTCGTACTTGATCTACATTTGGCAACATCATTGCAGGTTTATCAACTTGTACTATCGCGGTAGTTGGAGTTGGAGTTCCTGCACATCCTGCCAAAATTGCTGTTATAAAAAAAACATTAATTAATTTAGCAACCATCATCCTGCTTTCCTTTATTGACTTGCTGTTCGATGCAGCGGAATGTCTTCTTTGTTGCTGCATTTGCCCTAGTTTGAACTTCTTTAGGTTTAGCTGTTGCGAATTTATCTAAATCTCTGCCGTTCTTACGGAACTTATCTTCGAGTTCAGTGACTGAAGCACGAGCTTCTTCAAAATCTTTACTAGTTTGTAATAATACTTCTTGTTGTTTTTTTAGATCTTCTTGTTGTTTTAATATAGTTGCATTAGCAGATTGTAATGCAAATTCTTTAGTGGCAATCTGTTGATTAAGTTCTGCCATCTTATCCTGTGTGTATTTGAAGTAACCGACAGCAGCAGCGATTACGAGTACCAATGCTATAATTTTCCACATAGTTCCTCCAAACATTTGATTATCCTATCCCACTTAACCTTTTGATTTGTGCTATCTCATCGCTTAAGTTTTTTTGTTCTTTGTCGACTGATGCAAATTGTTCGGTAAATTCTTTATATTTTCCTGGAGTTGTCGGTACTAATTCTGTTATTGTTTCTTCATCCAGTGGATAGTATTCTTTTTGCTTATACCATTTAAATTTCCATTCATTTAATTTGATATCAGTCAGATGTTGAAGATCACCCAGCAGTTCCATCATGTTTTCAAAAATGCTAGGTTGTCTTGGCATTTCGACGAATACTAAGAATTCACCATCATCAACTTCTCCAGAACTTACGTCAGCATCTAATACCCAATCGTAACCGTTCTCGATGAAACTAACTAGATCTTGGCTTGGCATGCGCTGCTTAATTTTAAAACTGGCTGTGATAACGTCTTCGTTCTCACCCATTTTGCTATCATATTCGTCAAAATGAATTTTATTTCCAACGAGATAGATTAAATCTTCCTTGCTAAGACCTTCAGATAGCTGGCGGTGCATTGGGTGCTACTCCTGCGGCTGCTTGCGGTTCGACTGTTGTTTGTGCATTTGCTGCATTCACTGCCGCAGTGCTATCGCCTGATGTCATTGACTTTTGATCCAAATCTTTTTCGTATGCGCTTTGCAGATCACTGAGATCGATATCTTCGCCTGCAATTTCAACAGAACCTTGTTTAATTTCTGCAAGCAGATGTTTTGGTAACATTATATCAATGTACCAAACTTTAATATCTACTAACTTGCCTTTCTTACTCCCATCACGAAAGTCTCCAGGAGATTTTATCTTTATTGGGATCTTAACTGTTTCTTTTTGATAAGTGATCTTAGCACCATATGGCAACAATCTTTTTGCTCCGCTTGGATCTGGCATTAGATTCTCAGGCCACATAAATTTACATTTGACCCAATATTTGCTAATAGTTGGACCTTCAACAAGTTCTCCATATTTCCAATTTGGAAAAGCATAGATATCCATGCTGTCTAGTACACGTTCAAAATCCATGAGCATTCCGAGACTGGAGTCGCTCATGTAAATTTGCTTAATATTTTTTACGTTATCAATGATGCTTACCATGGTATAATATTTATCCGTGTCAGACAATAACATAATTATACCATTTGATTCAAAAGATGTGTGTATTGTTAACTCTTTTGAATCTGAACTTAAATATTTTCGAGCAAGATCAACAATGCTCCAGGAGAATTAAAGTTCATGCAGAAGCGAAAGCACAAGGAAAAGTTCATTAACAACGTCACTCAAATTGAAAACTACCTAAAAGAACCTGCAAAGAAGAATCGGGTCGAGATCATCCCCCGAAACTTAAATCAAGAACATTATCTAAGCCTACTACTAGATTCCCGAAAAAGTATTGTCGTTGCAACTGGTCCCGCCGGAACAGGCAAAACCTTGCTGGCCATGATGGCAGCTATTAAAGCACTTAAAGAGCGCCAGATAACAAAGATAATACTTACTCGTCCAGCAGTGGGAGTAGAGGATGAGAAGCATGGTTTCCTTCCAGGAACACTTCAACAGAAGATGGAACCCTGGACTAAACCGCTCTTCGATGTGTTGCACGAATACTACACTACTCGTGATACCCAATCAATGCTAGAAGTAGGAACGATTGAGATATGCCCATTGGCATTCATGCGTGGTCGAACATTCAAAAACTGCTATGTTATCGCAGATGAAATGCAGAACGCAACACCTAATCAAATGAAAATGCTGCTTACTAGAATAGGCGAGGAGAGCCGCATACTAGTAACAGGTGACATTCGTCAAACAGATAGAAAGGAAGGCGAAAACGGGCTATTAGATTTTAATAGATTATTAGCAGGTTTCGAAGGCAGCAAGTATGTAAGTTCAGTGAAATTTGAAAATAAAGATATTGAACGTCATCCTGCTGTAGAAGAAATCTTGAATATTTACGGCGAATAAACTTAACAGTAGGGCCCTACTGTTTTTTTCTTGCCAACATTTTGATTAGTTGCCATTCTTGATAGGCATCTTTTACACTTTCATTCTCGTGATTAGCTTCTTTAATCCAGCTAAGTTCACTAGCCCACCCTTTATCACCACCATTGGCTTTATAAATCACATATGCTTCGGGTAAGTAACTTTCATACCATACATCTTCTCCCCATTCGTCTACACTAATTCCAAAAAAAGCATTGCCATCTAATAAACATAATACTTCTGCAATAGGGCGAAGAATATTTTTTTCTTGTTCGGTAAAGTTTTTCTTCCGAGTCGCAGGAAAATTTGAACTAAAGTATTCGCCTAAACTGATTGGCGTAGGTTTCTTAATAACCTTACGTGGAGATTTGGGCATTTAACCACTTATTAATGTGATCTTTGTAGTGTGTCATAAAGTACGCATACAACTCATCATATGTCTTTTCTGAATATCTATTCTTTATAACTTTCTTCTTAGCAACATCAATGATGATGCTTGCTTCGGAGTAATCTCTATGCTTTAAGTTTTTACAAACTCCAAAAATCTCATCTGTTTTAAGTCCATCCGCAGGACGATTTGGATTACGATTAGACTGTACATGTTTAGCCAATAAAAACATTCTGTTTGACATTTTAAATATCCGTTAATTCTACAAGTGTGGCTGAAAGATTGATCTCAGCATCTGCCACCATGCTATGATTAATCAATCCATTTCTAATAATTACAATTGCTTTATCCTGTGCTTCGGGTGTTGTACCCCAAAGTTCTAGATTATCATACATCCAACGAAAAACATCTTCCATTTCATCTGGACGTACTTGACTACAGATTATCTTCCTTGCATCTCTAACACGACCCTGCTTAAAAAGATCGACTGCTTTGATTTTATAATCATCTAGCATCACTGATGAAGCAGTTGGCTGTTGTAACACGCCGTCTATAGATGCCATTTGCAAACTATTGATGCACTTACGCAGGTCTGGGTAAGTTGCTGTTACATAACTATCAAGTACATCGAGATCGAAATCAATATTTTCGTCGACGAGTACTGTTGCAACTCGTGTTGTAAATTCAATCTTATCTAATTTATCAATATGAATGCTTTGACATCTTGATTTCATTGCATCTAATATTTTATGTGGATAGTTACAGGTTAAAATAAATCTTGCAGTATTGGAATATGTTTCCATAAGACCACGCATAACTGCTTGTGCAGACAAGGACAAGTAATCGGCCTCATCCATTAGTACAACTTTAAACTCGCCGAATGGCATTGTTTGCACAAAACCTTCAATTTTGACTCTTAGGAAATCAACGCCGTTGTCTCTACTGGCATTGATCTGTAAGAAATCAAAATCATCAACACCAAGTTCATTGATTAAAACTTTAGCCAGTGTTGTTTTTCCAGTGCCCGGACTGCCACTAAGAAGAATATGTGGGATGGCTCCATCTTTAATCCACTGCATGACTTGCTGCTTCTGAGAATTGTCTCGCCAAACATAGTCTGACACAGTTTTAGGCCTGTAGGATTCTACCCATAGTTTATTAATAGACATTTTTCACCTCTTGAGTTAGTTTACATTTTTGTCTATTGATTGTCAATCTCGTAGATGATATGTCGGTGCAACATAATCGTCTGCTGGTAACTCATCAGATGTTAGAAGAACATCCTTTGGATCAACCATTCTAACAGTGATAGATTGTCCATCGTCATCTGTTAGATCCAAACCTCGAGTCCAACGCCCGTGTGCTACAAGTATGTATTCGCCCTTGTTAACATCCTTATTCTTAGGTCCAACTGCAAGAACATGACACCAACGTGGACGAATACCACGCTCTTCTTTATCATCACCTGGAAGAATAATGCCACCTGTAGTAACACGTTCTCCAAATTCCATATCAGTGACGAGAATATTACTGTGAGTGGGCGTAATCTTCTTCCAATCTGCTTTGATGTGAATTCTTGCTGTATAAGCCATTATATCTTCTTTCTTTCTTGTACTGATAGTTTTTCATTTAACTCTTTGCTACGTGAGACTGCATCTGCAAGTCCGCCCCGAGGTTTGTTTTCTAATGGGTTTTGTTCGATAACAGTTGTACCTTCAGGATTTTGCAAATCTTCGAAAGGATTGATGGTATCCATCACAACATCTTCGGGTGGAGCAATGACATCTGGCTCTATAGATGCTTTCTTAGGGGAAACATTAGTAGGGAAATTATTCCCACTTAGGTTATAAGTCTCTCTAGTTATCTGTTCACGTGTCTTAATAATCTTGCCGCCTTGAACAACATCACCGCGAACATTAGTTCGCGTATTTCCAACAGTAATAAGTGTTTCATTCATCAATTTTAACTTATCGATATCTATTAAAGTTCCTCTGGATGTTCTGTGAGCTACCATATCATTGATTCCTTTTATTCTATTTAACGTATGAATTCTTCGATGTCTAAATTATAGGTTATGCTGTTGATCTTGTGAACACCGATCAGATAAAGAACGAAACTGGCTACACTACTGCCTCTGCCCACACCCCATACAATGTTGTTTGCTCTAAGAGTATCAACAAAGTATTTTAAGTAACGCAACAAGTCTAGCAAGTCACGTTCGGCATACATTAGCAATTCTGCGCCAGTGCGCTGGAGTTCAGTTTCATTTCTACACAGATCCAAGAGCCACTTCGCAATGTCCATGTTCTTATATTCGTCGGGCATGAACCAAGTATTCTGATTTGCCTCATGCCATTCAGATGGATCAACAGCAATCTCTTCTAGTTGTTTTAATTTTGGCCAATCTAAATATAAACTGTCAATGGCTAAATTGTATCTTGCTGCTGACTTTAACTCGATTGAATTATAATTCAATTTAGGATTGATGTATAGATGATCGCAAACATCACGTTCACTTAAAATGATGCGATCATAAATGTCAGTGTTTAGTTTCTTTGCCACCGTCGATTACCTTTGGTTTCCATTTTGGACCAGTCTTTTCTTTATTGTCATTACTTTGTTCCCACAGCAATGATTTTTCCCAGACTGATTTATGTTTGTGAAACTTTATTTCTTTCTTGCCAATTTCAAACCAATCGCATGTACTTGGGTCAGGATTCCCCCACCATGGCTGTTCTTCTTTAACAGTCTTATACATTTCACACTCTAGACTACCAAAATCTTCAGCAAATTCATCATCAAAATGAATCCATATATTATCACCTTGTGTACTACGAAGTTTAACTTTTCTGATGAAAAGTCTTCCTTCGGATATTGCATTGAGTTTAGTATAGATCATAGCAGCCATGATAACATCGATTGGTTCATTGGGCAAAGTAATAATCTTTTGTTTTGTTTTCTTTTCTAGAGTTTGTATCAGTGGATTGTTTATATTAATGAATAATGCCTGATCGAATATCGAATGTAGCATAATCTTACATCTTTCGAAAGCAATATTTTGTTGTTCTCCATCATCTGTTTCGATATCAAAATAAACTTTACATGCATAGGAGTTTGGGGCCAACCAATCGTCTAGAGCAATTACACAGTTCCATTCGCAATCATAACTAAGATCTGTCATTTTTAATTTTAACCTTATCCTTTAACATTTTGTCATTTAGCTTTTTCGGCTAACTCAGCCATTCTTTTCTTATATTCTTCTTGGTAACCATTTAGTACCATTCTTATTTGATTACCTAAACCTGCATTGCCTAATCTCATTGCTTGGTGATATTTTTCGCTAAGTTCAGATGATTTTGTAATTAATTCATCTAGATCAACATCTTTTAAACTACCAAGCAATGGATGAAACATTAGAGATCTCCTGCTTCCCTGTTTTCGCTATAATGTGCATCGAACTTACCACCAGGGTAACGTGCTTCCAACTTACGCACATTCTCTTCGATTACATCGTTTGGATTAAATCCTAATGCACGACAGGCATTAGCCCAATACCACATGATATCCCCAAGCTCACGTTTCATATGAAATACATTCTCATCAGTGAGTGGCTTACCCTGAAATAACATCTTCTTAATAATTTCGTTGTATTCGCCACATTCGCTGCTAAGTCCAATGCCACTTGTGATTAGCAATGGGACATTGATCTGAGGTCCATGCATCGAAATACCAGTTGGTGCATTAACTTCGTAATTTGCATCTAGTCTATCTAGACGATTCATAAACGCTGTTAAATCGCTTGATTCTTCGCTTGTAACTGCGGCAACGAATTCTGTATAACGGTTAAGGTCAATAGTCATAAAAATACTCCTACTATGTATATTAAAGTAATACAAAGTAGGAGTCAATAAAATTAAAGTTTAAACCAACGAGGAGCAGGTGTTGCTCCAGCAACGTATTGTAATTTGATGTTTGCATTAGCACTCAATGTTGAGACATTTCCCAGTACAAGAACACCTGTATTAGAAATAATTCTCATTGTTTGAATAGCATTATTGCTGCTAATAGTTACTAGTTGTCCATCGCCCGGCGCAGAAGGTAGATAGATATTTCCATAGTTTAATATCTTTACACTATCGATATAAAGTGTATTTGTCACTGTGGTACTAAAATTATTACCTACGTTGGCATAAGAATATCTAGAAAAATTTGGAACAGTGCTAGACCAATCGCTAGAATCTGCTGTTGGATAACGAGGTCGACTCATGTCATTGACAGCAATCGTTGCACCTTGATCATCTGTAGTAAATTCAAACATGTATGTTCCCGCAGCATTAAAGGCCAAAACATGAGTACTAGAATTAAAACCTTCCAGTGTATCAGTTCCGATATTAACAGCAGTGGGTAATGTCATGGTATGTGCCGCACTAGTGATAACGGCTTTAAAACGAATTCTTCCTAACTTACCGCTGATGGGCAAGTTGCTAAAAGAAAGAATAATCGAACCATTTGTAGTTACGGTATAGTAAGGCGCAGTAGCATGATTTAAAACTAGTGTACCGGATGTTGATCCGAAGTCAACTTGTGTTTCTCTAAAATTATGTATTTCGGCACCTGCTAATATAGTACCTGACAGGTCATTATTAACAACAGTACCACCTGACAATGCACCTTTAAGGATAACTTTTCCTTGTAAGTCTTCAATCTCACCTTTAGCATAGGCAAAATTGTTTTTGATATTTGTGAAATTAGTACGGAAACCCTGACTATCGTTGTCGACGCCAGCTATTGGGTATGTACCGTCTATGTTATTGGCATTAATATTACTGGCCATTAGTGAAAACTCCAAACTTTGGGAACGCTAGATATTTATCGCCTTGCAATGGTATAGTGTAAGAATCGATGTTGCTGACAAATTTCGTTCCATTTCCATCAAATTTTGTCGGCAGTCTCTCTTTAAGAACTGCACTGGTTGTTTGTGTATATCTAGGAACACTGTAGGAAATTCCAATAACTGAACTATCATAGAGTTGGAATGTATTTCCATGCGTGTCACCTTCGTTGACAAAAACATACTCGGGTGGTATGATTACAGTTCCGGAAATAAATTGAGATGTTGAATTAACTCCGAGATCTGAGTATGTGAATGAAAGTGAATTATCAACTGATAATACAACAAATGTCGAAGGAGATCCTCCGCCAAATTTAACTTGAACAGTGTCCCCGATACTTAAACTATGCACCGTTGTAGTTTCTATCCTACTAACACCATCAGTTCTAGACCAAGATTTAATATTAAGTATCTCACCTTGACTGATTGATCTTACAAATTCTAGACTTACTCTATTATCTTGATTCACATCTATCTTCCAAATTCCACCTCGCTGATTAGTTAACGATGGAATAAGTGTTCTTTCGTGATATCCCGGGACAACAGTAGCATTAGCAACTTCGTTTCGATCCCATGTTTGAACATCCCATGTATAAAGTTCATCCCACCCATAGTTATTGACTATGATATCAGACTTATTCCAACCATCATTTGCATATGGATTCCAGCCAGGATATCTTTCTTGTGTTGCAAAGATTATGAGTTTGTTTTGTAGATTATATCCTTTGCCATCTAATCCACCACTGTCAATGATATAGTCCAGAGTTCTTCCATGTATTGAATCAAATGGTCTATCGACGGCAAAATCAACTCTTGCAACAGGAACTATGATTGCTGTTTCGCCTACAGCAGAATTATCAAATGATGTATACTTTTGATCATTGAATTTTCTTTTGACAATATCAAAGTTTTGACTATAACTATTATTCAACACATATCTATCGGTGACAAACGCAACAGTTTTAATATCATATGGTGCAAGTTTTTTAATATTATAAAGGGCTTTTGCGCCCGTTCCTGGTTTTAAATATGCTAACACAGCGCCAGTGGTATATCCAATTATTCTATTATTACTCTGTGTAGATACCATCCACTCAGGTAAACTATTCAAATAACTGTTCTGCAATGAACTAGCCAAATCTTTCTGCATCAGTGTCAAATCATTTGGTGCTATCACATTGCTTCCGCTAGCTCTGGGATTTCGCCAATTTGATTTTACAGCATTTAGATTAGTAAACGCATTGGGGCTTTTAATTATAGTAACATTATTATCCTGCCGATAAGTCTTAGTATTTTCTATCAAATCAACATAAATGACATCATATAGTATGTTGCCATTTTCATCTTTGCCTTGTGCTAACTTATAATCACCAAAATAGAATTTTTTATTGAAATGTCTAGTCTGCATTGCAGCAATGTAATCACTGAGTTTACTTGCTTTGATTCCGTAACTTACTATAAATTTAATGTCTTGCTGTAATCCATAGTATGGATCATTTGGTCTATAGATGTCATTTGAATCAAAGATATCAGTGTTATGAATGATGGTGTATATTTTTTGTCGTTGTTCAATCGACGGTAAACATTTAATATATAAATCTTCGTAGGGTTCATAAGTCGATGGTATTACACTCACTGTAAAAGTCTGTTCGCTCGATAACTGATTATAGTAATCGCTTGCGATGACGGTAAATTTATAAAGATTGTCAAAGTTAGTATTCTTCAGATAAACAAACTTTGATGTTAAATCTTTATCAAAGGTTGTCGTACCTTTATCAAACCCCATCGTTTGGAAACTAACACGGCCGCTTATCGTGCCATCTTCGAGTAGTATCAATCCCTGGGGTAATCTACTTCCAATCTTTAAGGTATAATATAATTCTCTGCCACTCATTGCAGATGCCTTGACATATAATGTGCTTATATCACCGTTGCGAATCGAACCAACATTAGTTGGACTATCCCAAGTAACAGCAAGATCTAGATTTCCTAATATAGTTAAAGTAAATGTTGAGATACTGCTACTGGCACCGTCATTGCTTAAAACTGCAACACCAAATGAATAATCTTTAGTTGTTTCGACCTGAGCGGGAATATATCCAGTTAACCAACCAGTGCTACTATCTAATGTTAATCCATCCGGTAATCCTAAATCACCACGATCCCAAAAATATGAATCCCATCCTGAGGTATTCGAGTCAAACCCATAATCTGTGCTACTAGTTAAAATATAAGTGATACCGGTGTTAGAATAATCGATACCTTCGAACTTAAATGCGTAGTATCCTCCGCTATTTGTTACCGAACTACTACCAAGTGATGTTGTTAATAAGATAGGAGGTCGAACGGCGTTTAAGTCTGCTGTTAAGAAGACAGTATCGTCTGAGATAGAAATCGAGTCTGCTCTTAATCCTGCAAAATTGTAAACAGAAATTTTAAAATTCTTAACTACTGTTGCCTTACCATCAGTTACGCTTGCTGTAAAATTGTAATCTATAAAATTACTAACAGTGATTCTTTCAAAACCATCAGTGTTCCAATATGAATCATTATATCCTACTAGATCTGATATCTCTCCATAGATAGGTTCGATGACTCCAGTAATTTTTCCAGTTTCACTGAAAGTCACTCCCTTGGGTAATCGCCCTGTCAGAAATTTCCATGTCAGTGGATCGTTATTGAGATCGGTAGCAGTTAATTGCAAGTTGATTGCAGTACCATCAACATATGTTCCCAGTGGTACATTCAACGAAGTAATGACTGGCGGATAATTTCCTGTAATGGTTATATAAAAGGTTCTGTCAGTGATGCCAGTGACTTCCCCATTGTAAGTAGAAGTTGCTCGTATAGTGAATGTACTAGTTACATCTTTGTTAACACTAAAAGGTACACCGGTTACTGTATATGTTCTATCCGGATTTCCGCTTATATAACCAGTGGGATCAATCTGAACGCCTCTTGGAAGTTGTCCCGCTGTCAGTGAATAGGTAACCGTTCCCCCGCCAATAGGATCTATTGCTTGCAGTGCAAGATCAAAATATTGTTGTGCTGCGATCTTTCCAAAATCGCCTTGATCAGTGATCCAAATTGGATTTCCCATTGTGTCTCCTTAATTATTTATAGGCACAACAGTTTAAATTCTGCCAACAACTACTTCGATGACTCCACTACCGCCCAGTAAGTTTTGAACTGCTTTACCTATTACCGTTCCAATCTTTGGATATTCGCTTGCAATAGCATATCCATCTCCGGCGCTTACCAACATATCGCCTTTACGTATTGGACCAATGACTTTACATGGTACACGACCTTGTAATGCAACAGGTAACATGAATTGCCCTTTTGCTTCGCTATTCATTAAATATCCAGGTTTAGTTGAAATAACACCTGCTATACGATTGCTATTTGCACCGGCCTCAGTGATTTCAAAATCTCCGCCAAATTCTACTACTGTCCCTGGCAAATACATTAAATCAGATTCATACAGTTCTGCTAAGTCGGCATTAGCGGCATTAGCAGCCAATGCAAACAGTGTATTAAATCCTGCTCCAAGAGCACCGATATTTCCAACACCATTTGTTCCTGCATTAGAAATAGCAGTAGTAGAACTATTAACTGATACTGTTGTAAATGCACCAGTATTTGCTGTATTGGCGCCAATCGGACCGTTAATATAACCTTTTATTTGTCCACCGCTTGTAGTTGTAACACTGGTGAATACACCTGTATTTGCTGTATTTGCACCAATTGCTCCAGTTAGATAGCCAGTTACTTGTCCGCTAACAGCAGTTATACTTCCAGCTTTAACCGCATCATATGTTGTAGTATTATCAAAAGTAACAACATTACCAGTAGGTTCATTTACAACATTACTGAAGAAAGTCCATGTATTACTACTATGATCTCTTACTAATCCTGTATGTTGATATATCCCAGCAGTAAAGTGTCCAACAATACCTATATCGTAATTATTGGATGGATTATTATTAGCAATATAAAGTAATGTATCGTTTATTGAAATAGTATTTGCATTAATTACAGTGCTTGGACCATTAACTGTTAAATTACCTGCAATGGTAACATCGCCTGTTGTAGTAATACTTGTAAATGAACCGGTATTTGCTGTATTGGCGCCAATCGCACCAGTTAGATATCCGGTGATCTGTCCCCCGCTGCTAGTAGTGACAGTTGTGAACACACCAGAATTAGCAATATTAGCGCCAATTGGGCCTGTCATATAACCAGTTATTTTTCCGCCATTGATAGTGACAAGAGATCCAACGCTAACAGCGCCTGTTAATTCTGCTGTTGCACCATTGAAGTCTGTACCACTATTACCAATGGTTAGAGCATATAAACTAGATGCAGTTGTAGTATTAAATGCAGCAGTACCTGAAACTGTTATTGTAGTAAATGCGCCGGTATTAGCAGTGTTAGCGCCAATTGGTCCTGTCATATAACCAAATACTTGACCGCCTACTGTAAGAGATTTAGATCCTTTATTATAAGTTAATCCATAATCGCCTGCAAAACTTCCTGCATCATTGAATTGAACTTGTGTGTTAGATCCTGCAACGGTACCCCCGCCGCCGCCGCCTGTCCCTGTTGTCCAAGTTAAATTACCTGCACCGTCGGTCTGTAGGTAATTCCCGTTACTGCCGCCTGAAATTTTAACAT
>Ga0114960_10000482_pt1 | contig 33407 bp, 35 predicted proteins | sample C_130625_MF_Meta_FD_92637 | JGI IMG/M metagenome (GOLD analysis project Ga0114960, IMG submission 92637) | Freshwater microbial communities from Lake Croche, Canada to study carbon cycling - C_130625_MF_MetaG | ecosystem: Environmental > Aquatic > Freshwater > Lake | place: Lake Croche, Canada... | reverse complement strand
GGGTTGGCAGAGTCGCTTCTTTCGACAAAGCCATCAGTCGAATAGCCACGGTCGAGAGAATCGAGCCCTAAGGAATCAATGGATTGTTGTGAATTTCACAATGATTGGTGGAGGTAATGGGACTATGTTCGAACCCCTTTTGGGGCGAGAGACTGAATAGTTTCAGGGGTTTCTGATGGGGCCCATCTGCTTGCCTCGACCATCACCCAGAGGGTTCACCGTGGCCCGGTAAGTAATGGGACGGGACTATGTTCGAACCCCTGCGCGAATCTGCCACGATTCATTGGTGCGGTGGTGGGCGGATTCAACGATGAGGACAATCCAAGAGTGAGAGGGTCGGGGCATGTGATGAAATCTTCTTTACGTGATCAAGTCATCATTCGAGCGATTAGCCACATTCGATACAGATATTGCCAGCGCGACGCCGATGCCAGTACCAATTGAATTCAATAATAGGTCTGCAGTAGTGCTCGTACCTCTCGCAATTGCATACTGTACCGATTCCGCAACAAAAGTTACCAAGAATCCCGCCCCAAGACACAAGCGAAACTTCCAACGAGTCAACTGCCTTAGGCAAAAACCCAAGGGAATGAAAAGCGCAACGTTTCCAAATATTTTCTGAATAATCAGTTGCCGATTGACGTTTGCATATTCTCCGCCCGCAAAAGGAATCAGAACCAACGCGCGATCGTGGTACGAGCGTATTCCTATCGGAAGCACTGTAAACACGACAATTACTAGAACCGTTCCTGCCGTCAGAATTCCCCACAAAAGAGATCGAGCGAATTCCCCACGACCTCGTCTTTTCAAGAAATAGTATGAGCCCAGGCCGAGAAGCAAAGACGCAACAATTACAACGAACGATAAATTCGTTTGTCGTCCAAAATTCTCGAGCATTAATTCATTCTCGGAAAGAATGCTATTTGCCCTGCGTCATACAAGCCTAGAACGTAAGAACGAAATACTAAAATCATTCCTAGCTGACCTTCACGTTCCCTTTTATGGTGTTGCCATCGAAATTTTTTATCATATAAATTCTGTGCAAAGTATTACTGTTACCAGTATTGAAATTGCAGGTTGAATTGCCACCAACAAAAAGTAACCTCGTGCAATCACCGCCCACTGTTGCGCCATCCCAGTTGCAGCCAAAAAAACCACACGTCTGTATTTCAACCGAAATTGTGACGTTCTCCGCAGGACCGTAGGTGCCTTGGAAAATGGCGACGACTATGCCGTTTCCAGTTACTCCAAAAGCATGGACTCCGGTGAGCGTCGTATCGAAGTTGTAGGTCGAAGTGAATCCAGGATTAGCTGCTGCGCCAGCAACACCCACGTATGGAGCACAATTCAAAATTGCAGCAAGACCCACCACCATTGCTGCTCTTTGAATTTTTCGATTACAAAACAGTGTCCATCCTGTCCACGCAGTTGACATTGCCTCTAGTCCTACCACATTGAGAGACAAGCCCTGTCCAGTTGAATCCGCCGTGGAGGTAAGGAGATTCGAACTCCTGACCCCTTGCATGCCATGCAAGTGCTCTACCAGCTGAGCTATACCCCCGTGGGCTTCTAACTTTATCAGGTGTTGATGGGTCGCTATTCGGCACTCGTTGATTGATTCTCTAGACTTACAACATGGCAAGGCCCTTCAACGTTCGCGATATTGAGTCGAAATGGCAAGAACGCTGGCGAACTTCCGGCTTTTACGAGGTCGACAATGACGATCCACGGGAACGATTTTACGCACTGTGCATGTACCCCTATCCCAGTGGTGTCGCGCATCAGGGCCACGTACGCAATTACACCTTTGGTGATTTGGTGGTCCGATATCAGACCATGCGTGGTAGAGCCGTGCTCTCGCCCTTCGGCTTCGACTCCTTTGGTCTGCCCGCCGAGAATGCCGCCATCAAAGCAGGAAGTCACCCTCGACTTTTCACCGATCAAAGGATTCTGGAACTGAAAGAATCAGTGCGTCAGCTCGGAGCGGTCTACGACTGGCGACGTGAAGTTCAGAGTCACGACCCCACGTACATGAAGTACGCCCAGATGATTTTCCTCAAGTTCTTTGAAGCTGGTCTCGCGTACCGCGCGAAGGCCACGGTGAATTGGTGCCCGGGCTGTGTCACTGTTCTAGCGAACGAGCAGGTTGGAGCCGATGGCACCTGTGAACGCTCCGGTGACTTGGTGGAGCGCAAGGAGCTCGAACAGTGGTTTTTTCGGATTACCGACTACGCCGAGGAACTCCTGAAGGAAATCGATACTCTCGAGTGGCCCGAGCGGGTGAAAACCATGCAACGCAACTGGATAGGTCGCAGTGAGGGCGTGGAATTTTCCCTGGTGGTCGAAGGTTCGCCCGACCTTTCAATTCGCGTCTTCACCACTCGACCGGATACTGGCTTTGGCGTGACCTACGCCGTCGTCGCCCCGGAGCACCCCTTGCTAGAGACCATCACGACGAACGAGCAAAAGTCGGCGGTGGCTGAACTGGTGGAACGTACGCGGGTGGCCAGCGAGCTCGAACGCACCGCCTCAAGTTCTGGGGGTGATGGCCTAGAAAAGCGTGGAGCCTTCACCGGGAGTTACGTGATTAACCCCTTCAACGGTGCTCGGGTACCGGTCTACGTCGCGGACTACGTTCTCGGGACCTATGGAACGGGCGCCATCATGGCGGTGCCGTCGGAGGATGAACGCGACTACGCCTTTGCCCACGTCCACAAGCTGCCGATTGTCCGCACGGTGCAAATCCCCGAAGGATTTACCGGTGGCGCCTACACCGGTGAGGGTCCGAAGATTAATTCCGACTTTCTCAACGGTCTAGACATTGCGACCTCCAAAACTCTCGCTACGGAATTTTTAATAGAGAAGGCCGAAGGCGCGGTCACGGTCAATTACCGGCTCCGGGACTGGCTGGTCTCGCGTCAGCGTTTCTGGGGTAACCCCATTCCAATTATTCATTGTGGAGCCTGTGGTCTCGTCCCCGTTCCACTGGACCAACTTCCCGTCCTCGCCCCCGACGACGTGGTGATGGACAAGAGCGGCCAATCGCCTCTAGCCACTCATGAAGAGTTCCGCAAGGTCGCCTGCCCGCGCTGCGGCGCTGACGCCCGTCGCGAGGCGGACACGATGGACACCTTTACCGATTCCTCGTGGTACTTCCTTCGTTTCACCGATCCCTTTAGCGAGGGTTTAGCCTTTGACCCCGTGGCCGCGGCGAGTTGGATGCCGGTCGATCAGTACATCGGTGGAATTGAACACGCAATTTTACACCTCCTCTACGCCCGCTTCTACATGAAAGCGCTGATCGACGTGGGGCTGGCCGAGGGACTACCTCGGGAACCCTTCCGACGTCTCTTCACCCAGGGAATGATTCGCATGGATGGATCCAAGATGTCCAAATCCAAGGGCAACCTGGTGGCGCCCCAGCAGTACTACGACAGCGTGGGTGCGGACGGCCTACGACTGTTTCATCTCTTCGTTGGACCACCGGCTGACGACGTGGACTGGACGCAGCAAACTAATGACGTTATTGACGGATGTGGTCGTTTTCTCGACCGGCTCTACCGACTCGCCCAGGGCGACGAGTGCCATTTCCGTACTGACGAGTCGCCGGCTGATCTCGCGCTGCGCCGCAGTGTGCACAAGACCATCGTTCGAGTAAGTGACGGACTGGACAAGTGGAGCTACAACACTTCGGTGGCGTCGCTCATGGAACTCCTTAATACTGTTTCTAAGTACGCACGAGAGGGCAGTGGCGCCTTTCGCCCCGTCTTCGACGAAGCCATCGACACCATGTTGCTGCTTCTCGCGCCCATGGCGCCGCACGTCACCGCAGAAATGTGGGAGCAGCGCCATGGTGCGGCGAGTGAGCTCCACGCGCAGCTCTGGCCCGTCCCCGACGCAGCGCTGCTCATTGATGACACGGTCACCATGGTCGTACAGGTGGCGGGCAAGGTTCGTGCCCGTCTTGAAGTACCCCCGGACATTAGCGAGGCCGACGCCACTACGGCCGCCCTGGCTGACGAGAATGTGCAGCGTATTTTGCTCGGGGCGGCGCCTCGGCGGGTGGTCGCCGTGCCACCGCGCATGGTCAACATTGTCCCGTGAGCGCGGCGCGAAAGACCGTAGCTCCTTCGGGTGCCGAAGTGACCATAGAGCCGCCTCGTTTCGATCGTCCGGAAATTGAGATACGCGCCTCGAGCCGGCGCACCAAGACGGGCACCGCTCACTGGTCAGGTAGCCGCATCATCGTTCTCATTCCTGCTTCATTGAGGGGTAGAGGTCGTCAGGACTTCGTTGACGAACTCGTTGAGCGTCTCTTGGTCCAACGCCCACAATCGACGGGTAACGATGCCTCCCTCGAGGAGCGCGCTGGAGTCCTCGCCGAGCTCTACAACGACGGCGTGAAGCCAAGCAGTGTGCGTTGGGTGAGCAATCAACGACACCGCTGGGCCTCGTGCTCACCGGCCACGCGCGAAATCCGCATCTCGACGCGACTGCAACACTGCCCCGAGTGGGTAATTGACGCGGTACTGGTCCACGAACTCGCTCACCTGCACGAGAGCGATCACTCGGCCCGCTTTTACGAGATTGCCGACCGCCATCCCCGACAGGCCGAAAGCGCACTGTTTCTCGACGGCTACGCCCTCGGACTCGGTCTCACCATGGAGCGAGCCGACGTGGATAAGGTAGTGTCACCATGAGAGATTCGAGCCCCGCACCCCGATTGCGAGCCCGACTACGCCGCGGCCTACTGCTCGTGAGTCTCGGCGTCCTCGCGAGCACGGGCTTGAGTGCCTGTGGCAGTTCCTCGTCCTACGCGGCGGGGTGGAATGTGGTGGCTCAAGCAATGAATAGCCGCCACGAGAACATTCTGTGGAGTTCTGGCTACTTGCCGGACTGCAATACGGCGACGATTCCCGCAAGTGACTCGGCCAGTGATTGGCGCAAGGGCTGCAACGACGCCACGTCCTACGCGCTCGACAACTACTTCAACCTCGGTAGTGAGACAACGGGCGGCCTACCCGCCGGCATGGTCACTAAGTAGACCTAGGTATCCTCACCTGGAAAACAGTAGTGCACGTCACTGAATTTATCGCGAGCGAAAATGTAGAGTAGACGAACCGCTTGGTCGCCGTCATTGCGGACGAAGTGTTCGGCGTGTTCGGGAATCCAGACGGCGTCGCCATCGTTAACGGGGTAAAAAATACCGTCAACGTAGACCGATCCGCGTCCAGCCATGATGACGTAAACCTCCACGGCATCGTGAGTGTGGCCGCGCGTGGGAATGGGGGAGTGGGGAGGGATTTCGGCGATTCCAAGGGTGAGATCACTAGTCGGAGTGACGTCACCGCCAAAGAGTTCCCACCAATTCACTGCGCCTCGTTGCGGCGAACTCCAGGACTGCGCAGTGGCGTCGCAGGCGCGACGAATTTGGACCTGGGGAGAACTCGCCACGACCCGAGCGTAGTGCTAACTAGTGGAGCCGTGGTACGAAACGAAGGACGGCAGTGCTGACGATGTTTCGTAGGAAGAGGGCGTAGGTCAAAGTGAGGTGGTTATTGTCGGTGTAGGTCACCATTCCATCAATGACGGGCGAGCAACGAGTCGTACAGAGCCAGGGACGGGGGTCGATGAAGTTGACGCCGGCCCGGCGACTAGCGAGGGCCTCGGCGTCGGTGTGCGCGCGCAAGGAGACCAGTGTGGTCGAGGCGGCCGTGGAACAAGCCTGAATATCGCGCGCGTGACGCGACATGCAGGTCGCCGGGGCTTGAGCGAACATTGGTATATCGCCCATGACGAGGACGGAAATACGAGCTTGCTTGAAACGAGCAATCGTGGCCAAGGTCGCGGCTTGCCACTGGGCGTCGGTGAAATACTTCGACGCAGCGGAAAACATATTGCTGCTTCGCCCGGTCATGATGATCAGGCTTGGCCGCTCCTTGATGATTTGGGAGATTTCCCCCAAGCGCCACGATTCACACCCGGTGTCGTAGGCGTGCGTACTGGGGTCGTAACGGTGGATCATCTGGGCCTGACACCCCGGCTTCCAGCGAAGGTGCAAGCGATACCCGGCGTTCGAGAGCGGTTGATTGAGGGCCGGGAGCCACATCTGAGCGTGCGAATCGCCGAAGAGAACAATTCTCTTCACCCCGAGAGCCACCGCCCCAAAGTCGCACTTGGCGTGCGGGCTCAAACCCACGCAGGAGGGATCGTAGACCTCGTAGTTATCACGAGCGACCCGAGGAAGAAAGGCTTGTAGCGCGGGGCTGAGGCGTTGCAGCGTGGTCGACGAGGCGACCAATTTCGTCAGTGCAGTGGCAGTGGGAACCGAGGTGCTGGCGGCGGCGGTGCCACTACCAGCGAGTAGTGATGCGAGAAAAAAAATGGCTCCGGTGGCGGTGAATCCTCGTCGCTTCATCCCTTCAGTTTGTCAGGTGAATGAGACGTGCCAAGGTCGTCAGAAGGATTACTGCTCACCACGAAGGAAACGTTCCAACTCTTCAGCGAGTTCATCGCCGCTGGGGAGTTCTTCGCCCAGTGACGTCCCCTCAGCCTCGTCGGCGCTGGCCTCGAGAGTTCGCACCATGGAGGCGTGTTCAGGGTTGTTTGTGACGAGATCGTCGACTCGCTGGCGCGCTTCGTCGGCGTCGGCGCGCAGCGGCATGGCATTGATCGTCAGCCCGCCGACCGAAGCCAGGGCATCGAGCAGGGCGGCCGCGGCCTGGGGGTAGCTCATGGACGCTACGTAGTGCGGGACGCGAGCCCAGAGGGTCACGATATCTATGGCTACTTCGCCAAAGCCCATTTCGAGAGCCGTCGTAATACCAGCGGGAACTTCTAGCTCACCCTGGACGGTGCCGGTTATTTCGAGCAGGTGGGCACTGGCTGCGGGGGCCGTTCCGATGACGCGAACGGGTCGAGTGTGTGGGGTCGGGGCTGGGAAGGAACCGAGGCCGACGACGAGTCGCACGCCGAAGGCGCTTGCCGCGTCGGTGACGAGGTCGATGAAGTCGCTCCAGTGAAAGTCTGGTTCGGGGCCGATGAGCAGCAGTACGTCAGCGCCGTCGCCGTCGGTACCGTAGCGCAACTGAATTTCCGGCCACGTCAATTCGGTGGTGATCCCGTCAACAATTCGGGCTAGTGGCCGCCGTGCTCGTTGGTCGATGAAGTACTCAGTGTCAAAGGTGGCCAGCAACTCCGTATCCATGGTGTCGAGCAGAGTGGACATGGCGGTGTTGGCGCCGAGGCCCGCGTCAATCCATCCCTCGAGCGCGACGACGAGAACGGGTTCGTGAAGACTGGGCTCGGCCAGAAACAAAATGCGATCGAAGGATTCTTCGTTCACTTGGCCTCGAGAGTGGCCTTGGCCGTTTCGGCCAACATGGCGATGTGCCGGGGGTACTCCGAGACGCTGCCCTGATCTCCAGCGGTGGCCCCGGCGCTATAACGCGCAAAGACGCCCTGGAGAATACAGGCCAGACGCCAGTAGGCGAAGGCTTGATAGAAACCGACGTGACTGATGTCGAGTGAACTGTTGCGTCCGTAGGCCTCCAGAATCTGGGCGCGCGTGTACATGCCCTCGGCGGTGGTCGGAGCCGCACCGAGGAGGGCCGCCGAGGCGTCACCGCGTTCACTCCAGTATGCGAGCAGGGTGCCGAGGTCGGCGACGGGATCGCCCAAGGTTGCGAGTTCCCAGTCGAGAATCGCGCTGACGCGTCCGTCATTCCCCAGAACGGTGTTATCGAGTCGGTAGTCGGCGTGCACCAGTGAAACCCGTTGCTGGACCGGAATTTCAGCTGCCAGCTGGTCACCCACGGACTCCACGATGCCACCATGATCGAGGCCCTCAACGCGCATCTGCTCGTACTGTCCGCGCCAGCGCTTGAGTTGGCGTTCGATGTAGCCCTCACGACGCGACAGCTCGCCGAGACCGGCGGCGTCAACGTCCACGGCGTGTAACTGGGCCAATGTCGCAGCGATACTGTCGCCGATGACCCCGCGTGCTTCGACGGAGAAGGCCGCCTCGGTGCTGGCTCGGTCCCTCAGAATGTGGCCGTCAACAAAGTCCATGACGTAAAAGGGCCTCTCGTTGACGGCCTCGTCGATGCACAGACCGAAGGGCTGGGGCACGGGAACGCCGGTCGGGTAGAGGGCCGAGATAATGGTGTGCTCACGGACCATGTCGTGAGCCGTCGGCAGGACGTGACTGGTCGGGGGTCGGCGCAACGCGAACTTGCGTCCGGTGGCGTCGGTCGCGGCGTAGGTGAGGTTCGAACGGCCACCGGCGATGAGGTCGAAGGTGACCGGGGCCGTGACGCCGATGTTCTCGACCATCCACTCGGTGACGGCGGGGCTATTGATACCAACGATGGAGCTACTCATAAGAGCCGAGACTACTCCGAAGTCGGCCCCCCCTTCCGCGGAGCCACAGCGCCCCATTAGGCTCAAGGCGTGACTGACGTAACTGACTACACCTTTGCCACTGCGGTGGTGGAACGCTCACGTTCGGTGCCCGTGGTGGTGGACCTCTGGGCCGACTGGTGCGGCCCCTGCAAGACCCTCGGACCCATCTTGGCGCGCGTGGTGGAAGAGACCGCGGGCGGGGTAGAACTGGCCACCGTGGACATTGAAGCCAACCCCCAGATAAAAGAGGCCTTTCGGGTCCAGTCGATTCCGGCGGTCTACGCCTTCGTGGATGGCAAGATCGTCTCCCAGTTCACCGGCACTCTCCCGGAAGCCCAACTACGCACCTTCGTCCAGAACCTCCTCGGCACCGTCGTCGACACCGCCAGCGTCGTGGCGGCGGGTGACGAGGAATCACTGCGCGAAGCGTTGGCCGTGGACTCGAGCAAAGTAGAAATCGCGGTCGCCCTCGGCGAACTGCTGGTCACTACCAATCGGGCCGCCGAAGCCGTGGAACTCCTGACGCCCCACGAGCACCAACTCGCCGCCAAAACCGTTCTCGCGCGAGCCCGTCTCTCCCTCGCCGGTATTCGACTCGACGGTGATTTGGACGAAACTTTGGCGCGGCTCCTAGAGCAGGCCCTTCTAGACGAAGCCGTGCGTACGCAGTTCTTGCAAATTCTCGACGCCCTTGGTCCCTTGGACCCTCGCTACGTCAGCTTTCGACGACAGCTTGCCAACCGCCTCTACTAGTGCAGACCTACTGTCCGGTGCGGCCGCTGACCCTGAGATTGGGTGGCGAGGTCCACGACCTGACCCATCGAGCCTTAGTTATGGGGATATTGAACAGGACTAAGGACTCCTTCTACGCGCCCGCGGTCACCTTCGCGCTGGATTCATTTTTCGCCCGGGCCGAGCAGCTCGTGGCCGAAGGGGCCGACCTGCTCGACGTGGGTGGCGTCAAGGCGGGCCCGGGTGATGAGGTGAGCGAAGAAGAAGAACTCGACCGGGTGGTCTCGGTGGTCGCCGAAATGTCGCGACGCTTTGACACGCCCATCAGCATCGACACGTGGCGCGCCTCGGTGGCGGCGGCCTGCTTCAGGGTAGGTGCGGTGATTGGCAACGACATCAGTGGCTTCGCCGATCCACAGTACCTCCCGGCCGCGGCTGAGGCGGGTGCCACTGTGGTCGCCACCCACATCCGGCTACGTCCGCGCGTGGCTGACCCCAACCCGCACTACGACGATGTAGCGGTGGCGGTGCGCGAATTTCTCCTCGACCGTCGCACGCGAGCCTTGGATGCGGGGGTGGCCGCTGATCGCATCATCGTCGATGCCGGGCTGGACCTCGGTAAGACCGCGGCGCAGTCCCTGCAGCTCCTGCGGGATTCGGCGGCGCTGGCCGACCTGGGTGCGCCCCTGCTACTCAGTGCCTCCAATAAGACTTTCCTCGGGGCGGTGTTTGATCTGCCAGTGACGCAGCGTCGCGAGCCGTCTCTTTCGGCGAGCGCGCTCGGCATCCTGGGAGGGTGTCGAATTCTTCGTGTGCACGACGTCAAGGGCACGGTGCGCGTACGTAACACCCTTCAGGTTCTCTTGGAGGCCTCGTGAACGGACCGGTGATGGTCATCACGGGCTCGGACGCGACCATCGTGAATGACGCATTGCACCGTGCCATTGACGAGGCCCTGGGTGATATCGACGCGGGTCTCGCCCTCGAGGAATTCGCGGTACGTGGTGGTGATATGGCCGATTCGGAGTCAACGTCGTCCGCGGTGAGTCGAACGCTCGATGCATTAAACACACCACCTTTTCTCGTGGCCCGACGCGTGGTCGTTCTGAGAGAGGCGCAGCACCTCGCGAAAGGTGACGTCGACACCCTGGTGACCTGGGCCGCGGCGCCCACCCCGGGGGTCATTCTGCTCGCGGCGGGGACGGGAATTCGCAAGGATTCCCCACTGGCCAAAGTGGCCAAGCCCTTCGTCAGCACCACCGTCGGCACCCGAGGAGTCGATCAGGACGCTTTCATCGCCGAAAAGTTCGCGGCCTACAATCTCAGCGCTCCGGCGGGAGTCGTCGCCAAAGTACGTGAGCGTCTGGGCGAGAACATGGCGCGCGTGGATTCAATTGCTCGTACCCTGCAGACCATCTTCGGCTCGTCACCTTTGACCTACGCCCACATTGAGCCCTACCTGGGGGAGGCGGGGGAGGTGCCGATTTATTTACTCACCGACGCCATTGATAATGGCAAGGTGGCTGACGCCATTCGTATGGCGCGGCGCATTCTGGACACGCACTCACGAGCGGCGGTGACCATCGTGATGAGTTTGGAAGCTCACTACCAACGCATGATTAAGCTCGATGGCTCGGGAGCGACGGGAATTTCCGAGGTTATGTCCCTACTCGGCATTTCCACCTACCCGGCGCAAAGGGCTGTGGCCAGCGTGCGCAATATGGGTTCGTCCCGATTGGCCTCGGCTCTGCACCTCGTCGTGGAGGCGGACCACGACCTCAAGGGCGGCGTGAGTTACGGCGGAAAGAACGACGACGACGTGGATCAGACTGAACTAACAGTGATTGAAGTACTGGTGGCTCGACTCGCTCGCATGAGCGAGGTGGCGCGCAGGAGTTAGTTTGAAGCCTTCAGGGTGGCGATGCGGCGCATCAATCCACTCTTGCGGTTGGCGGCTTGGTTCTTGTGAATGACACCCTTGGCGGCTGCCTTGTCGATCTTCTTGACGGCGAGACGCAGGGCCTCCGCCTCGTTCTCGTTGCCAACGGCAGCGACGGCGGTCTTAGTACGGGTGCGCAACTCGCTCTTGACGGCCTTGTTTTTTAGACGCGCAATCTCGTTAGTGCGGTTACGCTTGATTTGGCTCTTAATGTTGGCCACGAAAAATCCTCGTTCGTCAGTGCCGAAGTGCTCGGCGGGCTTGTAAATGCTATCAGGTGAAGGACCAGCACTCCAGTCCGACACCACAGGAGTACTGCGACGGGTAGCCTGTTCTCACCGTGGCTACTCCTTCGACCCCCGTCGACTCCTCAAAAATACGCAATTTTTCAATAATTGCCCACGTGGACCACGGTAAGTCGACCCTGTCGGACCGCATTTTGGAGATTACTGGAGCGGTGGACCCTCGTCTGATGAGGGCCCAGTACCTCGATTCGATGGATATTGAGCGCGAACGCGGCATCACGATCAAGGCCCAAAACGTTCGAGTGCACTTCGAAGACCACATTTTGCAACTTATCGATACACCGGGACACGTGGACTTCGGTTACGAAGTCAGCCGCAGCCTGGCGGCCTGTGAGGGGGCGGTGCTACTGGTGGACGCCAGTCAGGGTATTCAAGCGCAGACGCTCGCCAATTGCTACCAGGCCCTCGAAAACGATCTCGAAATTGTGGCCGTGTTGAATAAAATCGACCTCCCGGCGGCGGACCCCGAGCGTTGCAAGGAAGAGCTCGACCGTGTACTCGGATTGCCCTCGGACTCCATTTTGTCCATATCCGCGAAAACCGGCGAAGGCGTAGCGGAACTCTTGCGAGCCGTTATTCAGCGTATCCCGGCGCCGAAGGGCGACCCCAACGCCCCGCTGCGCGCCCTCATCTTCGATTCGAACTACGACCAGTACCGCGGCGTCATCTCATCGATTCGCATCATGGACGGGACCTTGAAATCGACCTCGAAGATTCGCATGATGCAGGCCGGACAGAACTACGACATCGAAGAGATCGGGGTCAGGACCCCAGTTCCGGTACCCGGGACGGTGCTGGGACCCGGCGAAGTTGGCTACCTCATCGCCGGCATTAAGGAAGTTGCGTCGGCGCGCTCGGGCGAGACGGTGACCGAAGCCGGTAAGCCCGCCAGCGAGGCCCTGGCCGGCTACCGCGACCCCAAGCCCATGATCTTCTGCGGTATTTTCCCCATCGACGGCGACGAGTTACCCGATCTGCGCGACGCGCTCGACAAGATGAAGCTCAATGACGCTTCAATCACCTTCGAGCCGGAGAGCTCCACGGCCCTCGGTTTTGGTTTTCGTTGTGGTTTCTTGGGACTGCTCCACATGGAAATAGTCCGGGAGCGCCTCGAGCGTGAATTCAACCTCTCACTCATCGCCACCGCCCCGTCCGTGGTGTACCGAGCCTTCATGACTGACGGCACGCAACGCAATATTGACAATCCCACCGACCTCCCCGAACCCAGCAAGCTCGACCACATTGAAGAACCCATGCTGGATATTTCCATCCTGACCCCCAGTGAGTACCTGGGTTCGGTGATGGACCTGTGTCAGAGCCGTCGCGCCGAGATGAAAAAGATGGAATACCTCTCGACCGAGCGTGTCGAACTGCGTTACGTGATTCCCCTCGGTGAGGTCGTGATTGACTTCTTCGACGCCCTGAAGAGTCGCACGAAGGGTTACGCCTCGCTGGACTACGAGCAGAGTGGGTACCAGACCAGCCAACTCGTTCGAGTGGACCTACTCATTAACCACGAACCGGTCGACGCCTTTTCCACCATCGTCCACAAGTCCAACGCCGACGTCTACGGGCGCAAAATGGCCGAGCGTCTCAAGGAACTCATTCCCCGTCAGATGTTCGACGTCCCCATTCAGGCTGCCGTCGGGGGCCGGGTCATTTCGCGTGAGACCGTCAAGGCTCGTCGTAAGGACGTGCTCGCGAAGTGTTATGGCGGTGACATCACCCGAAAGCGCAAACTCCTCGAGAAGCAAAAAGAGGGCAAGAAGAAGATGAAAAATATCGGTCGCGTCGAAGTACCCCAGGAGGCCTTCGTGGCCGCCCTGCGCCTCGAAGACTAGGTTTCGGGCGGGTGGTGGACCCGCTAGCGCTAGGTCTGGTGGGGCAGTCCCACCCCACCAGGAAAATTTTGAGCGTCACCGAGCGCTTCTGGACTTGGCACTCAGTAGAATCGAGTGCCAATAAGGAGAAGCATGTCGCGTCGCAGTTCCCAGCCCACCCAGTCGTCCTCGAGCGAATTGGCGCCCCGTAAGGCGGCGATTTTGGAGGCCGTGGTCGCGGAGCACATCGATACCGCCCAGCCGGTGGGATCAAGCGTCGTGGCCGCGAACACTTCCATAGCCGCGTCGCCCGCGACCATTCGTAGCGAAATGGTCTCGCTGGAACGTGAGGGCTTCCTAACTCAGCCGCACACCTCGGCGGGACGCATTCCGACGGATCAGGGCTATCGCTACTTCGTCGATCACCTCGAACGTGGGGAGTGGGGCCCGGCGCAACAGAGCAATGTAGCCAGCTTCTTTCAGTCCCTACGAGGCGAAATCGAAAGTGTGCTGGAACAGACCTCGACGTATCTCGCCCGCTTAACTAATTACACCAGCGTGGTCGTGGGCTCGGGCCACACGAACGCCACCATCCGCACGGCGCTGCTCGTCGATATGGGCGCCAATCGAGTCATGGTGGTAGCCATCTTCTCGGACGGCTCGGTGGATCGACGCAATTTTGAGTGTGAGCTCACCGTCACCGCCGCGCAGATTGTGGAAGCCTCGAGTCAACTCAACGCCCTGCTCCTCAACTCCTCCCTCGATCAGCACGTGGAAGTTCCGGCCGGCAATCGACCAATCGCACTCTTGGTGCGAGAAGCAGTGGCCGCCCTCCACGGGGGCGCCCCGACCACCGACGGCGAGCAGGTCTTCATCGGTGGCTCGTCGCGCGTGTCTGAGGCCTTCCCCGCTAAGGACACCGTTTCCAAGGTGCTGGGTTTTCTCGAACAGGAACTCATCGTGGTCTCACTCATTGAAGACATGATGAGTCGTGGTCTCTCGGTGGCCATTGGTGCAGAAACCGGCGTGGAGCCCCTGGCCGCGTGCGCCGTCGTGGTGGCGCCGGTCACCGTTGACGGCGTGCACGCGGGAGCCGTGGGGCTGATTGGGCCGAGCCGTATGAATTATTCCGAGACCATGTCGGCCGCTCACGCGGTCTCCACACACCTCGCACATCGACTGGGAAACGAGAAGAACCGTGGCTAATGCTGATTTATACCAACTGCTCGAAGTGGACGCCAATGCGTCGACCGAAGACTTAAAGAAGAACTACCGCCGTTTGGCGCGCGAGCTACACCCCGACGCTAATCCGGGGGACTCGGCCGCCGAGGCGCGCTTTAAGGAAGTAAGTCAGGCCTACGAAATTCTCTCGGACCCCGACCGGCGAGCCCACTACGACCGCTTCGGAGCAGACGCGGGGAGCGACGGTGGATTTGGTGCCGGCTCCGTGCAGGACATCTTCGACATGTTCTTCAGCGGCATGGGTGGGGGTGGTGGTCGCCGTCGCGGACCGCAGCCTGGTCAAGACGCCCAGATCGCCCTCGACATCACACTCTTTGAGGCGGCCTTCGGGGCGAAGAAGGACCTCGAAGTCTCCTTGCCCGATCGCTGCGAGACCTGCTCGGGTAACGGTTGCGCCACTGGTACCTCGGCCTCACGCTGTAGTGAGTGCAACGGTTCGGGAGAAGTTCGTCGCATGAGGAATTCCATCCTCGGCCAAATGGTCACGACCTCGGCCTGCCAACGTTGTCAGGGTGTTGGCGAGTCCATCGCCTCACCCTGTCCCACCTGTCACGGAGATGGCCGCACTCAGCGCCGCCATACCTTAAATATTGATATCCCGAGCGGAGTCGAAAACGGCTCGGTGATGCGTCTCAACGGTCGTGGACCCGCTGGCCCTCGCGGTGGTCCCAACGGCACCCTCTTTGTTCACCTGCAGGTGGCCGAAGATCCTCGTTTCGAGCGCCACGACGACGACCTGCACTACGAGGCCCACGTGGCCTTCACCCAAGCGACCTTGGGAACCACGCTGGACGTTCCCACCCTCGAAGACAACACCTCGGTGACGGTGCCACCGGGTAGCGCCCACGGCACTGTCATTCGCCTTCGCGACTTGGGTGTGCCCCACTTGCGCAACCGTGGACGTAGTCGCGGCGATCTCTTCGTGCACCTCGCCGTCGACGTACCAACAGTCCTGGACGAAACCTCCGAGCGACTCTTGCGCGAATTGGCCGAGCATCGCGGCGAGACGGTGACGAACGCACAGGGGCTGCTCTCGCGCCTGCGAGGCTCTAAGAAGTGATGCCCCACGAATTCGTGCGTCGCGTCGCGGCGCTCACGCAGATGACGGTGCTCGACGTAGCCGAGCCCCTGCTCTCACGCGAGGACCAGCACCACCTGACCAAGGTGCTGCGCGCCGAAATGGACGAAGAACTAGTCCTGACCGACGCCGCGGGTTCCTGGGCCTTCGCGCGAGTGGTCGAGCGGGGAATCGAGCGGACGAGCGAAGTATTTTTCGACGAGCCGGAGGCCGTCGTTTCCCTGTATCTCGCACCGCTGAAGGGTGACCGCAGCGAATGGGTGGTGGCCAAGGCCTGCGAACTTGGTGTGAGCACGATTGTGCCCCTGCTGAGCGAACGATTAGCGGTCAAGTTTCGTGGCGAGGCGCGCGAGAAGGCCTTGGCGCGTTGGCAGAGAATCGCCGACGAGGCCAGTGGCCAGTGTCGCCGCACTCACCGCATGGTTATTGCTGCACCCGTGACGCCCAACGAGGTAGCCCCCGAGGTCGGCGTCGCCGACGTCGGGGGGGATTCGAGTCTGAGTGGCCTCTGCGCCCTCGCGATTGGTCCCGAGGGTGGCTGGGGGCCGACGGAGTGGTCGAGTGAGCATCGACGCGTCGGTCTCGGTACTACGGTTCTGCGAGCCGATACCGCCGGGCTTATTGGCGCGACGCTCCTCGTGCAACATCGTGACGGATGGAGCCGACACGACGACACCCTCCACGTCGGTAATGATAGAAACACATGAGTAACTGTTTATTTTGCAAGGTCGTAGCGGGAGCGATTCCCTCGACTCGAGTGGCCGAGAGCGAAACCGCCTACGCCTTCGACGACATCGCCCCCCAAGCACCCGTTCACGTGCTGGTCGTGCCCAAGATCCACCACGTTTCTGCCGACCACGTGCCGGCCGATCACCAGTCCACGGTGGATGATTTAGTACTGCTGGCTCAGGAAGTTGCGACCATCAAGGGCATTCGTGAGAGTGGCTACCGACTGGTGATGAACGTCGGGCGCGACGGGCAGATGACCGTGCCACATCTCCACCTCCACGTGCTGGGTGGTCGGATGATGGCCTGGCCCCCCGGATGAGCGAGTTCTCAGCCGACGAGGCGACGGTGACCACCTTCGTCGGCAATACGCACCTGATGAGCAGCCTGCTCGGGCGTCGCGACGAAAATCTCCGGGAGATAGAAAAAGCCTTCCCCAACTCCACGATTCACGTACAGGGCAATCTCATCTCGGTCACCGGCCCCGACGCGGCCGTGGTGTTACGGCTCTTTGACGAACTCGTTCTGGTGCTCGAAAGTGGTCAGAGCCTCGACGCCGTCAAGATTGCCCGCACCTTCGACATGATTGCGGCCAACTTGAAGCCCAGCGAAGTCCTGCGCCACGAGGTAGTGCGTGGACCCAAGGGGAAATCCATTCGACCTTCAACAGCTGGTCAAAAGCGCTACACCGACGCCATTGAGAGTTCCATCATCACCTTTGGCATCGGCCCCGCCGGAACCGGAAAGAGCTACCTCGCGGTGGCGGCTGCGGTACAGGCCTTGCACCGTCGTCAGGTGCAGCGCATTGTGCTGACCCGTCCGGCGGTGGAAGCCGGGGAGCGACTGGGCTTCTTGCCCGGGGACCTCATGGCCAAGGTCGATCCCTACCTGCGTCCGCTCTACGACGCCCTCTACGACATGGTCGGCCCCGAGGGCACGGCGCGCATGCTCGAAAAGGGCATCATTGAAGTGGCGCCGCTGGCCTTCATGCGTGGTCGCACCCTGAATGACGCCTTCATTATTTTAGACGAGGCCCAAAACACCACCCCCGAGCAGATGAAGATGCTGCTCACGCGTATTGGTTTTGGCTCCAAGTGCGTCGTCACCGGTGACGTGACCCAGGTGGACCTGCAGGGCGGCCGCAGTGGGCTCGCCGGCGTGGAAGCAATCCTCTACGGCATTGACGGTATTTCTTTCGTCCACCTCGGTGCCCGTGACGTCGTACGGCACCGCATCGTGGCCGACATCGTCTCGGCCTACGACGAGGTCTCCTCGTGAGTATCGACGTCTTTAGCGCCGACGAACAAGATCACGTCACCATTGATCTCCCTCGCTGGAGTGAACTGTGTCGTCGCTCCCTTGAAGATGAGGGCGTGCGCGGTCTCGCCGAGGTATCGCTCATCTTTTCCGACGAAGCCACTATCGCCGAGCTCAACCAGCGCTTTATGGGTAAGAGTGGCCCCACCGACGTCCTCAGTTTTCCCATCGACGACGAGCCCCTGCCGTCGGGTCGTTCGCCGGACGCCGGCGGTTCGGGCCCCGGTGAAGGTCCCGAACTGGAAATCCCTCAACTGGTGGGCGACATCGTCATTTGCCCCAGTGTCGCTGAGCGCAACGCCGTCGAGCACGATTGCAGTTTCGATGATGAGGTGGCCCTCCTCGTTGTGCACGGGGTACTGCACCTACTCGGCTGGGATCACATGGTCGACGAGGAAGCCGAACGCATGGAGGCGCGCGAGCGTGAACTCCTGCGCCGCCACTATCAATCGAGGACTTCATGATGGACCTGCTGTGGACGACCGGCGATACCTGGATGCTGGTGACCGTCGGAGTGCTCCTGTCGCTCTCGGGCTTTTTCGCGCTCTCGGAAACCGCACTGGTGCGCATGACGCGCACTCGCGCGCAGTCCCTGGTGGACGATAGGAAACGGGGCGCCCACGCGCTGGTTCGCCTCATAGAGGCCCCGGAGAAATTCTTGAATCCGCTGCTCCTTCTCATTCTGATCTGCCAGTTAGTCTCAGCCACTCTGGTCGGTATTTTGGCTGAACGGCTCTTTCACACGGCGGGCCTGATTGTTTCGACGGCTTTTGAAGTGGTCATTATTTTCGTGTTCTTTGAAGCCATGCCGAAGAACTACGCCGTGCAGTACGCCGATCGTTCGGCCGTCATCGCGGCCCCCGTGGTGGAAGCCATATTGAAGTTCTGGCCCATCCGTTGGATCTCGTATTTGCTTCTCACCATTGCGCGAGTTCTACTGAAACCCTTCGGCGTGAGTGACGGGGGGCAAAAGGTCACGGAGTCGGAAATTCTGGCCATGGCCAACGTCGCGGTGAGTGACAAGGCCATTGAAAAGACTGAACGCGACTTCATCCACTCGGTCATTGAGTTCGGTGACACCATTGCGCGAGAAATCATGGTACCGCGCATCGACATGCAGGCCATCGACGGCGAGCTCAGCGTCCGCGAAGCCTACGACCACTGCCTGGCGGTGGGTCGCACGCGCCTGCCCGTATTGGGTGAGGGCGTAGATGACGTGACGGGTCTCGTTTCGCTGCGCCTGCTCGCTCGACTGGTGGCTGAGGGCAAGGGTGACGAGCGGGTGGGTGAGAACGCCGGGCTGATCTACGCCGTCCCCGAGACGAAGAAGGTCTCGTTACTGCTCAAACAGTTCCAACACCTGCGCAGTCACCTCTTCGTGGTGGTCGATGAGTACGGCGGAACCGCCGGCATCATCACTCTGGAAGACGTCATTGAAGAATTGGTCGGCGATATCGACGACGAGGTGGATATCGAACGTGAGGACAAGACTCGTCGCTCGGCTGAAGACGAGCCCACGCTGGATGAGGACGAGGGCGATCCGGTTGGGCCCTTCTTGGTGAGTGGTCGACTCAACATTGACGACGCCGACGATGATTTCAAAATCAATCTCCCCAAGGGTGGCTGGGACACGGTGGGTGGTCTCGTCATGGACCTGGCAGCTGGGGTGCCCGAAGTGGGTGACCGCGTAGAGAGTGAACACTACCGATTCTTAGTAGTGGCCATGGACGGCCGACGAATTGAAGAAGTAGAGATTTCTCTGCGCGTAGATGAGGACGACGAATGACCAAGGCCGGATTCGCAACAATTATTGGACGTCCCAACGTCGGAAAGTCCACTCTGCTCAACTGGATTGTCGGCGAGAAGGTCTCCATCACCTCGTCCACGCCCAACACGACCAGAAGCGCGATTCGGGGCATCTTGACTGACGGCGACATTCAGGTGATCTTCGTCGACACCCCGGGTCTGCACCGACCGAAGACGACCCTGGGTGGCCGACTGAATGACGCCGCACGTGGCGCCGCAGAAGACGTAGACGTACTCATCGCTATGGTGGACGCCGGGGCCGCCATTGGACCGGGTGACCGTATGGTTCTCCAAACCCTGCTCGACGTGTGCCGTAAGGTAAACGGTCCCGTTCCCATCGTCATCGTGAACAAAGTCGACCGCACCTCCCGCGCTGATATCGCCGCCCAACTTGTCGCCACCGTAGCGGCCGTCGAGGAATTGGCCGCCGAGAGCCAGCGCAGTGAAGTGGCGGCCCGCGTGGAGTACTTCCCCATGTCGGCGCGCACCGGTGACGGGGTGGCACCCTTCGTCGAAGCCGTGCGTCGCGCGATGCCGGAGTCCCATTTTCTCTTTGACGCCGATGAAGTCTCCGACGTGCCCGAGATGTTCTGGATCGCCGAATTGGTGCGCGAACAACTGGTGCGCAAGACCTTCGAAGAAATTCCCCACTCCATTCACTGCCGCGTGGCCGAATACGAATGGCCCCACATCACCGTCGAGATATTGGTCGAACGTGAGAGCCAAAAGGGCATGGTTATTGGTAAGGGTGGGGCCCTGCTCAAGGACGTGGGCATTGCGGTGCGCCGGCAGCTCCCCGAGGGGGCCTTCTTGGAACTTCGCGTGCGCGTCGAGTCGCAGTGGCAAAAGCGTGACGATATTTTGGATCGCCTGGGCTACTAGTGGACTTCGTTGTTCGTAGTGTCGCCCGCGTGCTGTCGTCACGACGCGAGGTGCTCGACGACCAGTGGTCGAGTGAATCGTCGTTCATAGTTTTCAATGATGAAGTGCCCCTCGAGGCGCTCGTTGGACTCAGTGATTTTTCCCACGTCGAGGTGGTCGCCTTCGCCGATCAGGCCAGCGACGTTCCCCCGGCGCCCTGGCGTCGTCGCCCCCGGGGAAATCCCGCCTGGCCCGAGGTCGGAATCTTCGCGCAGCGCAATAAGGACCGGCCTAATCGCCTCCTCGTCTCGGTGGCTCGCATAATCTCGCTCACGGGGCGCCGTCTCGAACTCGACGGGTTGGATCTCGTCGACGGCACGCCGATACTCGACGTCAAACCGGTTTTTTCCTGGTCGGGACTTCGCGGTGAGCGGCGCGTGGCCCCCTGGAGCGACGAGCTCGGTCGGGGCTACTTCTAGGAGTCGAGTTCCTGGAGGAACTCTTCCACCTCACTACGCAGTCGCGTGCGTCGCATGGGGGGGAGTCGCTTGATCATGCGGTGCCGATAGTTCTTGGTGGCTAGTCGGGTGTCAAAGACGGCCACCACACCCCGGTCGGTGGTGGATCGAATCAGTCGACCAACGCCCTGGGAGAGGAGCATGGCGGCGCGGGGGAGATCGACCTGATGAAAGGCATCCTCGCCGGCCCGCTCGCGTCGAGCAATGCTCAAGGGATCGTCGGGTCGCTGGAAGGGTAGGCGGTCGATAGTGACGAGACGGAGGGAGTCTCCGGGTACGTCAATACCCTGCCAGTAACTGGTCACAGCGAAGAGACTGGAACTCTCCTCACTTCGAAAGCGTTCGATCAGGGCGTTACGCGACAGGGTGTCCTGGACCAGGATTGGCGTCAGTATGCGTTCGCCCACGGCCTCGGCCACGCGCTTCATGACCGATCGGTTGGTAAAGAGGGCCAGGGTTCGCCCACCGGCCGCCGTGATCAGGCTGGCCAATTCTTCAATGATGGCCGCCTCGGCTCCCGCGTCGACGCGGTCGGGGAAGTTCTCGGGCACGTAGAGCATGGCGTTCGTGGGGTAGTCGAAGGGACTCTCCACCTGAATGAAATCAGCGTCACCACTGAGCCCGAGGTCGCGAATGAGGTTGTCAGGAATGGTGGCACTGGTGAGAATCCCCGTGGTGCTGGCCCAGAGCTCGTCACGTAGTCGAGGCCCAACGTCGATGAGCGATAGCTCAATCGTGACCTCACGCTCGGACTTGGTGAGCCACAGCAGTTCGTCGGAACCGGCCTTACTCAAACGTAGGAGATCGTTGGTGAGATGAACAGCCGGTCCGAGGACCTGCAGACGACGGTTCTCGTCAACGGCGTTATCGGTGAGTTGAGTGCGAATCTTTTCGGTCACGACACTGAGCGCGGCAGCACCCTCGGCGAGTTGGGCCTCGACCTCGAGCGAGATTCCCGAGGTGACCCCTTCGGCGAACTGGATTTCGAGGGCGGCGGCCAAGCGATCGGCAGTGGTCAGGACCTGATCGAGATGCAGGTGCTCGACGGGATTGAGCACCGGGCGGGCCATGGCGGCCACGGCCCGAAAGCGCGTGGCGTTGAGCGAGGTGCCGAGAACGCTTGCGAAGGTGTCGAGCATTTCGTGGGCTTCGTCAAAGATCACCATGTCGTGTTCCGGCAGGATGGTCCCGCCGGCCGCGAGGTGGGCCCCGTAGAGGTGGCTGTTCACGATGATGACGTCGCTCGACGCCGCGATATCCTTGGCCCGCTCGTGAAAACATATGTGGCCGACGGGACACTTCTGGCGGCCCAGACACTCCTGGGGGGTGACGGAGACCTGGCGCCAGGCGCGCGAGTCGACTTCAAAGCCCAGTTCGTCCTTGTCGCCAGAGAGGCTGTTCTCCGACCAGTCCAGCACTTGACGTAGCTGCCCGGTGACGCTGGTCGGTAGTTCACCGCCGTCGTCAAAGCTCAGTTGATTGCCGCCACCCATTTCGTTAGCCCGCAATTTGCAGAGGTAATTGGATTTTCCCTTCAGCACCGCCACGCTCATGCCGGGCGCGTGGGCCGCGACCAGCGGGGCGTCCTTGCTCGCGAGTTGGTCCTGAAGATTCTTGGTGGCCGTGGCGATAACGACTCGGCCACCGGCCAGGGCGGCGGGGACGAGGTAGGCGAGGGATTTACCCACGCCGGTGCCGGCCTCCACGACGAGGTGACGTCGCTTCGTGATGGCCTCGGCGATACTACGGACCATGACGCGCTGGCCCTCACGGCTCTCGCCACCACCGGGGAGATCCTGGGTAATTGAGGCTAGGAGCTCGACGGCCCCGTCACCCTCCACCGCGTGCAGGCCCGAGCGCAGATCACTACTGGTCGGCTCCGCGAGTTCGACGTAGGGGAAATCGTCATCGGGGTCGAAAGTATCCACGGTTACGACACTAGAGGTGTGTAGCGCGTCGGGCGTTCTTCGCCGCTACCTTGTAGGGGTGCCAGATCCTCGCCCCATACCGATTCCGGCCTCCATTGATAGCTCGCGAGTTCCCGAACACATCGCCCTGGTGATGGACGGCAACGGTCGTTGGGCCCAGCAACGCGGACTGCCGCGCACTGATGGTCACTCGGCCGGTGAAGAAGCCCTGGTCGACGCCGCTTACGGGGCCCTCGCCGTCGGGGTCAAGCACTTGACGGTCTACGCCTTCTCAACCGAGAACTGGCGCCGTCCCCTCGACGAGGTGCGCTTCCTCATGGGCTTTAACGAATCGCTACTACGTCGCCGCCGCGACGAACTGAACGAAGTCGGCGTGCGCATCACCTTTTCCGGTCGCCGTGATCGACGGGTCCCGCGTAGCGTGCTGCGCAACATGGACGAAGCTGCGGAACTGACCAAGAACAATCGAGTGATGACCTTGAATCTCGCCTTTAACTACGGCGGCCGTGCCGAGATCATCGACGCCGTCAAGAGCCTCGTGGAAGACGGCATCCCGGCCCACAGGATCACCGAAAAAGCCATAGCGTCGCGGCTCTATCACCCCGAAATTCCTGACCCCGACCTCGTGATTCGTCCGTCGGGGGAGTACCGGATATCCAACTTCCTCCTCTGGGAAATTGCTTACTCCGAACTGGTTTTCAACGACATCCTCTGGCCGGATTACCGCCGTGAAGACCTCTACGCCGCCATCGAGGAGTACCAGGGTCGCCAACGTCGCTTCGGGGGCGTTGAGTCGTGATGGTAACCCGCATCGCCATAGGACTTGCTACCGTCGTCTACCTGATCTTGTGGATGTTTGCCCTGGCGGGAGCGCGCAGTCTTATTGCGGTGTTGGCCATTCCCCTGGTGCTGGTGGTGCTGGTGGCTGGCGGAAATTGGCTCAGTCAGTTCATGGGTTTACCGTCACGGTCCGTTCACTTCAACGAACCCGACGCCGACGACGATCAGTGAAGGAAGTACGCGACGAGGCGGTGGTGTTGCGCACCTATCGTTTGGGCGAATCGGACCGCATCGTAGTTTTCTGGGGCCGCGAGAGCGGAAAAATGCGTAGCATCGCCAAGGGGGTTCGTAAACCCGGATCCAAGATTGGCGGGGGTCTGGAACCTCTCGCCCACGTGGACGTCTACCTCGCTCAAGGACGCGGTGACCTGCGCATCGTGCGTCAGGCGACCCACCGTAGTCGCTTCGCTGTGGTGAAGGCCTCCTTTGACCGCATCAATGCGGGTTACGCCATCGTGGAAGCGGTGGACGCCATCCCGGCTGATGACGTGCCCGACGAGGCGATTTTCACCATGCTGGTGCGGGCTTTGGAGACCCTCGACCGCGAAGAGTTCTTCCCCACCCTGGTACCGGCGGCTTTTTTCTTGAAGTTATTGGCCCACGACGGCTCAGAGCCGGTCGTGGACTTTTGCGTGAATTGTCAGAGCCCCGGTCCCCTGGTGGCCTTTGACGCGGCCAACGGGGGAACGACCTGCGCCCAGTGTCGAACTGGTCGCTCGCTGTCTGCGGGGGCTCTCAGCCTCCTGCGCCGGCTCTGCGGGGGTGACCTCGCCTCGGTCCTACGCGAGGAGAATCCGCCGGCTGGTGGCGAGGTGGCGGCCCTGGCGCAAGAGTCTCTGGAGCGACACTTCGGTAAGCGCCTGAAAGTCGCCCGGTCCACGCCAGCGACCGAGCACTAGCTGCTGTCGACGCGCTGGGCCTCCCGCTAGGGTGACTTCGAAAATGAGTCCCACGACCCAAGCCCCTACGATCTTCTGGTTCCGCCGCGACCTGCGGCTGAGTGACAACCCGGCCCTGGTCGAGGCCGCCACGCTCAGCGCTCAGGGAGTCCTCGGACTATTCATCATTGACCCCAGCCTGCTCGCCACCAGCGGCTCGACCCGGGCTGGTTTTTTGCTGTCCACCTTGCGTTCCTTGTCAGCGTCGATGAATGAACAACTGGTCGTGCGCACGGGTGACCCCGTGGAAGTACTCAGCGCCCTCGCGGCGAGCACGGGGGCTCGCGTGGTGGTGGCGACGGGGGACTACGCCCCAGCCGGCATGGCTCGCGACCAGCGGGTGCGAGGAGCACTGGCAGCCCTCGGGGTGGAGCTACGCCTGGTGGATTCCCCCTACGTGGTGGTGCCCGGTACGGTGCACACCAAGGCCGGAACCCCGAGTCGGGTCTTTACGCCCTTTTTCCGTCACTGGCTCACCGAGCCGCAGCCACCACCGGTCCCCGTCCCCGAGGGCCTGCGCTGGCTCAGCGCCGAGTCCAGCGACCTCGCTGAGATTTTGCCCTTGGCCGCGACGAAGCGACCCAGCTACTTCGGCGATCTACCCGACGGCCCCGCTCCGCTGGAAATACCCGCCGGAGAAGTCGCCGCGCACAGCTTGGTGGCGGGCTTTGCGAGTCGAGTCGCCGCTTACGACGACGCCCGCAATCTACCCGGAGTCACTGGCACCAGTCGCTTGAGCCCGCACCTGCGTTTCGGCAGTATTCATCCGCGCCAGGTACTGGCCACCCTCTCGGGTGTGACCAAGGGCCACGAGGTCTTCACCTCCGAGATTGCCTGGCGGGAGTTTTACGCCGACGTTCTTTTTCACAACCCCGACTCCACCCACGTCAACATCCAAAGGTCGCTCGATGGACTACGGGTTGACCGCGACGCGGCGGCGGTGGCGCGTTTCCAGACCTGGGCCCGGGGCGAAACGGGCTTTCCCCTTGTTGATGCCGGCATGCGTCAGTTGCTCGAAGAGGGTTGGATGCACAACCGCGTGCGTATGGTGACGGCGTCTTTTCTGGTGAAGCACCTCCACCTCGACTGGCGTTGGGGTGCGCACTGGTTTATGTGGCGACTGGTCGACGGTGACGTGGCCTCGAACCAACAGGGCTGGCAGTGGACGGCGGGGACGGGAACCGACGCCTCTCCGTACTACCGGGTATTCAATCCCACCCTTCAGGCCGAACGTTTTGATCCCGGCGGTGACTACGTGCGGCGCTACGTGAGCGAACTCGCTAGTGTTCCAGCGCCGGCCTGCCTGCAGCCGGGCGGGGGGAGCAGTTCGGAGAGCCTGTTCGCCTACGCTCGACCCATGATTGATCTCTCGAATGAACGCCGCGAGGCCCTCGACCGCTTGGCCGAGTTGCGGGGCCCGGGTGGCTGAGTTCGGGGTCTACGTTCACGTCCCTTTCTGCGCCCACCGCTGCGACTATTGCGCCTTTGCCACCTACTCCGACCGCGATCACCTCATGGGGGATTACGTGGCGGCCGTCATCAGAGAAATCGAGACGGCGTACAGCGAGGGCTTGCCCGAAGCGACCTCGGTGTTTTTCGGTGGGGGCACCCCCTCGCGCCTATCCGCCGAGCAACTCCTCAGCATCCTTGACGCCATTCCCCGCCATCTCGATGCGGAAGTTACGGTCGAGTGCAATCCAGAGGACGCGAGTCTCGAACGACTGTTGGCCTACCGTTGCGGAGGCGTCACGCGTATGAGTTTCGGAGTGCAGTCCACCCAGCCGGCGGTCCTGGCCGACCTGGGGCGTCGTCATGGCACCATGGCCCACGCTGAAGTGGCGGCCACGGTCACCGCCGCCGGATTTATGACCTGGAACATGGACCTCATTATTGGTTCACGGGCCGAGACGCTGGACGACGTGCGCGCCACCCTCTCGGACCTGCTCGGTCTCTCGACCCCCCCTCCGCACATCTCCTGTTACGCCCTCACGCCGGAGCCGGCCACCCCACTCGGCCGCGACGAGAGTCGCCACCCCGACGAGGACGACACCGCCGACAGCTACGAGTTGGTGGCCGCGACCCTCGAAGCCGCGGGCTACCAGTGGGAGGAAATCTCCAACTGGGCTCGTGCTGGTCACGAGTGTCGCCACAACCACGTCTACTGGGATCAGGGCAACTACCGGGGCTTCGGCTCAGCGGCTCACTCGCACCTCGACGGTCACCGCTTTTGGAACGTGCGCACCCCGGACCGCTACGTGCAGATGCTGGCCGCGGGGGAACTGCCCCTCGGCGGCGAAGAGCACCTGGACGTGGCGACCCGTGAGTTCGAGCGCGACTCCCTGGCCCTGCGCACGCGCCGGGGCGTGCCCCTCGAGGCCTTTGATTCGCTGGAGGAGATTGCCCACCTGGTCACCGTGCGCGCGGGCCGCGTGAGTTTAACTACGCCGGGTCGCCTGCTCGCCAATCAGGCCATAGTGCGACTTCGTTCAGCCAGTGGGCGCGACTAGTCCGGTAGCCTTAAGCCATGTCTGACGCCCCCCGCGATACCCAACTACTCGAAAAAGTCATCAATCTCGCGAAGCGACGCGGTTTCATCTACCCCTCGGCCGAGATCTACGGGGGCTTTCGCTCTACCTACGATTACGGCCCCCTCGGCGTCTTGATGTTGCGCAACGTGAAGAACGCCTGGTGGCGATCCATGGTGCAATTGCGCGACGACGTCGTCGGCATTGACGCGGCCATTTTGAGTCCCCCAGCCATCTGGGCGGCCTCGGGACACCTCGAGACCTTCACTGACCCCCTGGTCGACTGTAAGAACTGTCACGGCCGCTGGCGCGAGGACAAGATCGATGGTCAGTGCCCGACCTGTGGTTCGCGAGACTTCACTGAATCGCGCGCGTTTAATCTCATGTTCAAAACTCAGGCCGGCCCCGTGGCCGACGAGGGCGCCACCGCCTACCTACGTCCAGAGACGGCGCAGGGCATGTTCACGAACTTCGCCAACGTGCTGACGACGTCGCGCAAGAAGCCCCCCTTCGGTATTGCCCAAGTGGGGAAGTCCTTTCGCAACGAAATCACCCCGCAGAATTTCGTCTTTCGCACCCGCGAGTTCGAACAGATGGAGATGGAGTACTTCGTGGCGCCCGACGAGGACGAGCAGTGGTACCGCTACTGGATCGACCAGCGTCTCGACTGGTACCTCACTCTCGGCATTCCTCGCGAGCAGTTGCGGCTGCACGAGCACGCCCCCGAGGACCTCTCGCATTATTCCAAGGGCACGACCGACCTTGAGTTTCTCTTCCCCTGGGGTTTTGACGAACTCGAAGGTATCGCCAATCGGGGTAACTACGACTTGACGGCCCACTCCAACGCGTCGGGCACCAAGCTCGAGTACTTCGACCAGGTTGCCAACGAGCGCTACACCCCCCACGTGATTGAGCCGGCCGCCGGCGCGACGCGGGCCATGATGGCCTTTCTGCTCTCGGCCTACCACGAGGACGAAGTTGACGGCGATGTTCGCTCGGTGCTGCGCCTGCACTGGCGTTTGGCGCCTCATCAAGTTGCCGTCCTACCCCTCTCGAAGAAGCCCGAGCTCGAGACGGTGTCGCGCGAAGTACTAGGACTGTTGCAGCCGCACTTCATGACGGACTACGACGTGACGCAGTCCATTGGAAAGCGCTATCGCCGTCAGGACGAAGTGGGTACCCCCTACTGCGTCACGGTGGACTTTGACACCTTGACTGACCGCGCGGTGACCCTGCGCGACCGCGACACCACTGAGCAGACCCGCGTCGCAATTGACGAGCTCGCCGGAGAAATCTGGCGCCGAACGAGTCAGCTCTAGCTCCGAGGAAGCCCTCGCCTAACGCGGGGGCAGCGAATAGGTCACTTGGGCCTTGGCGACCAGTAGATCGGAACTAGCTGAGCGAATGGCGACGTCCACCACGGCGAGACGAGAGCCCATCTTTAGAATCGTGGCCTCGGCGACGATGTCAGCAATTTCGGGCTTGTTGAGAAAATCAATGTGCAAGCTCGTCGTTACCGCCAACAGCACCGCACCGCGTTGCGAGAAGATGGCCACGTAGGCGGCAGTGTCGGCGAGCATCATCATGGAGGGTCCCGACACCGTTCCTCCAGGTCGACCCATGAGACCGCTGACGGCGAGACGCACGGAGACGCTCTGGTCGCTCACCGATTCGACGATGGGCAGATTCGCCGACGAGGGAAAGGCGCTCTCGAGGAGGGCTTGTACTTCCGAAACGCTCAGCACGGCCTAGGCGGCGCGCCGGTACTTGCGCGTCGCGAGGGGGGCCAGAATCACCAGGGCCGCGATAGCCCAGCCGAGAGTGATCCAACTGGCGTTACCGTGGGGCGTGCCGAGCATGAGACCCCGCACCGCGTGGGCGGCCTGGGACACCGGCTGGTTCTCGGCGAAACCCTGTAGCCAACTGGGCATGGAGGTGGGCGGAACGAAGATGCTGGAGGCGAAGGTGATGGGGAAGACCAGGGGAAAGGTCATGGCCTGAGCCGTTTCGGAGTTCGGAGCCGCGAGGCCAATGTAGGCAAAGCCCCACGAGAGACAGAAGGCGAAGATCAGCATCAGCGCACTGGCTTGAAAGTAGGCAACCACCCCACCGTGCGGGCGAAAGCCGACGGCGAAACCAACCAGGGTGAGCACTATCAAGATCAGGACGTTGCGAAAGAGGTCCGAGACGGTCCGACCCATGAGAACGGCACTACGCGCCATGGGCAGGGCCCGGAACCTTTCGATGAGACCGCGCTGCAGGTCTTCGGCGAGACCGATGGCCGTGTTGACGGCCCCAAAGACGGTGGTCTGCACCAAGATGCCCGGTATGAGGAAGTTCACGTAGCCACCGGGGTCGCTGGTCTTGATCGCGCCGCCGAAGACGTAGCGAAAGAGGAGGACAAACATCACTGGTTGCAGCATGGTAAAGACCAGGGAAGTGGGGATACGGATGAGGGCCATGAGGTTACGGCGCGCCACGGTGAGCACGTCGCTGGCCGCCCACTTCAGCGCAACGGCTGCTCGCGTCACGGTGCCGGTGAGCCCGCGGGGGCTAGTGGTGGTGTTCACGGAGCAACCTTTCGTCCGCGGCGCTTGGCGTCGACTAGTGGGCTACCCACCTCGTCGTCGGCCTTGTGACCGGTGAGATTGAGAAAGACGTCATCCAGGCTGGGCTCGCGCAGATCAAGACCCTTGAGGCCAATGCCCGCCCCGTCAATACGGCGTAGCGCATCGGCGGCGGCGGCGGGACCCGAACTCACGGTGAGTTCGACGACGGTACCGTCGACGTTGACCGGCTTTTCTGAGACCTCACGTACGAGTTCGACTCCCCGGAGGGCGTCGTCCGTGGTGGCGAAGGTCAAGGACAACACGGTGTTGCCAAGGTTGGCCTTGAGTTCACTCGGGGTGCCCTGGGCGATAATTTTGCCGTGATCGAGGACGACGAGTTGCTTGGCTAGGCGGTCGGCTTCTTCGAGATACTGCGTCGTTAGGAGAACCGTAACGCCGTCTTCGACCAAGCTTTCGATGACGGCCCAGAGGTCCTGGCGACTCTGCGGGTCAAGACCCGTAGTGGGTTCATCCAAAAAGAGCAGTGGGGGCTTCGCCACGAGAGCGGCCGCTAGGTCGAGGCGTCGGCGCATACCGCCGGAGTAGGTCTTAACTGGTCGGTGGGCAGCGTCGTCGAGGCCGAACTGACCGAGTAGTTCGTGGGTGCGGGCGAGAACCAACTTGGTGGTCATGTGGTTGAGGCGTCCCACCATCCGCAGGTTCTCGTAACCGGTGAGATTCTCGTCCACCGTCGCGAACTGTCCCGCGAGACCGATGGTGCGTCGAACGGCGTCGGCCTGTTTGACGACGTCAAAACCACCGACCGTGGCCGATCCGCTGTCGGGCGCGAGTACCGTTGAGAGAATGCGCACCATGGTGGTCTTGCCCGAGCCGTTGGGGCCAAGCAGACCGAAAACCTGACCTCGGGGCACATCCAGGCTGACTCCGTCGAGGGCGCGCACGCTGCCCTTGCGGAAAGTTTTAACGATGTCTCGTACTTGGACGGCGTAGTTACTCACCCTTGCATTCTAGTGGTGGGGTGAAAGTGCCGGTCGAAGCAACCCCGCCCGTGAGGCGGTACCCTAAGCGCCATGGCATTCGCGGACGGTGAGGTGGGGCAGGTACGGTCCGCGACCGACATTGTCGCATTAATTAGCGAAACCTCGGCGCTAAAAAAGAGTGGCCGGCGCTGGACGGGTCTGTGCCCCTTCCACGCGGAAAAGTCACCCTCGTTCTCGGTCAATGCCGAGGAGGGCTATTACTACTGCTTCGGTTGTGGGGCCAAGGGAGACGCTATTACCTTCGTTCGAGAAGTCCAGGGCTTGGACTTTCGTGACGCTCTGCAATTCCTGGCCGACAAGGCCGGTATCGAGCTTAAGGAAGACGAAAAGAGCGGTCCCCAAAGAAGAGATCGGGCGGCTCACTTCGAGGCCATGAATTTGGCCGTGGAGTGGTACCACGACCGACTCTTGAATTCTCCCGACGCCGGAGCCGCGCGCCAGTATCTCCGGTCCAGGGGAATTGACGGCGAGACGGTGCGTGCATTCAAACTGGGTTACGCCCCCGACGAGTGGGACGCCCTGGCGTCGGCTATCAAGGTTCCGGCCACCATTCTCGAGGGAACGGGCCTGGGCTTTACGAATTCACGTGGTCGAGTGCAAGACGCCCTTCGCGCTCGAGTTATTTTCCCCATCAGCGACACCAGCGGAAGGCCCATCGCCATGGGGGGGCGTATTTTGCCGGGGGCGCCCCCGCGCGCCGACGGGCGGACGGAAGCGAAATACAAGAACTCACCCGAGACCCAGATCTACTCCAAGCGACGCACGCTGTACGGTCTCAATCTGGCCAAAGAGGACATCATCAAGTCCGGCGAAATCATTGTCTGCGAGGGCTACACGGATGTCATTGGAATGTTTCAGGTGGGTCTGCGACGAGCGGTGGCGACCTGCGGCACAGCTCTTTCCGAGGAGCACTTTCGCATGATGCGCAACTTCGCACCGCGCATTGTTCTCGCCTACGACGCCGACGGTGCGGGCCAGAGTGCCGCGGCCTCGGTGTACCAGTGGGAGCGTCAGCACGAAGTCGAAGTCGCCGTCGTGCAGATGCCGGCCGGCTCGGACCCCGGGCAGCTCGCCCAGAGTGACCCCGATCTCCTGCGATCAGCCGTCGCCCACGCGATCCCCTTTCTGCAGTTCCGTTTAAACCGGGTCCTGGCGGTGGCGAATATGACCACCGCCGAGGGCCGCGCTGCGGCCGCGGAACGAGCGGTGGACGTCGTGGCCGAACACCCAACCGATCTCGTGCGTGATCAGTACATCCAACAAGTGGCGGATGCCCTGCGTCTCAGCGTCGAGAGTCTGAGGCCACTCGTCGCCAACGCCGTTCGTCGCGGACCACGACCCGTTTCGACGAACCCACGAGCCACCGCGGTCACGCGACCAACACGGGTAACAAACCCGGGGGAGCGTACGGGTTCACGTTCGGGAATTACCGCCCTCCAGCTCGCGGTGCACGCCCCCGAAAGCGTCGAAGGCCGCGTTGTGGCGGCCTATTTCGTTGACGCTGATCAGCGCAGCGCCTTCGAGGCCCTCGCTGATGGTCGACTTACGGTTGACGCCATTGAAATCTTGGAATCCCGTGGCGAAGATGCGGCCGCGCAGATTCTCCAACAGGTGCTGGTGGATGAATTTTCAGAGAACGACACGAATGATCACGTCGTTCAGGGGGTGGTTGCGCAACTGCTGCGGGCCGCGGTGGCCGTGGCTCTACGTGACATTGAACGAGAATTACGTTCAGGAGCGGTGACTGCCGAATCCGCACTCGCCGTCATCAAGGACGTTAAGAATCGCCTGACGGAGTTGGACGGTGATCAGGCCACGGCGTCGGAAAAGGAACTTCGAGAGTGGCTCGTCATCCACGACGGCGCCCGTGAATAAACCCATACGGGCCAGTGAGATTCTGGTACGACCACCACTGTCGCGTGAGGAGGAGTGCGCACTTCTTGAAGTCATCGCCGTAGGTCGGAAAGCTCGAACGCAACTGAAAGAAGAGCAGAACATTTCAATAGCCCGACGTGGTGAACTACAACGTCGTTCGAGGAGTGGGAGAGCAGCTGAGCAGAAAGTGCTGGAATCCACGATGGGCCTAGTGAAGCACCAGGTGGCCACCCTGGGTTTCCCCTTTGATAGTGATGAGCTCGAGCTTGCCGGGATCGAGGGTCTGGTGACCGCCCTACACCGCTTCGATCCCTCGAAGGGTTCACGCTTTTCCACCTACGCCTATCACTGGATACGCAAGTTGGTATTTGCATCCATCTCAAAGCGCTACGTCTATTCCGACTCCGATATTCGACTCGTCATTGAGGTGAGAAAACTCGCGGCGAAGAGTAACGGTCGGGATCTCACGAAGGCTGAAGTTGTTCGAAAGCTCGGGTGGACTCGGGCTCAGGCGTCACGCATTCTGCAGATCAGTGACGATATGCGGAGTGGAACGGCACCATTGAGTGAGTCGCTCGTCTCCAATGACTCCGGAGAATTCTCGCTGGTCCCCGAGGCAGAGTGGGTTATTGCCACGCTGAAGGGAGTACTCGGCGATGACTTTCGAGATTTCTGGCTCCGTACTGGAGGTGACAGTTTGGAGGAGTTGGGCGCCGCTCGGGGAATAAGCAAGCAGGCCATGGCCAAGCGCCTGGCGAAAGCGCGAGCGAAGGTGGAAAGCAGTCCGGATGCGGTCTCGCTCTTAAAACTTCTCAGGTCTTTTTAGTAGTGGCCAGTCCCTGCTAGATTCTCAAGGGTCATACGCATTCCCAGATAGCTCAATTGGCAGAGCAAGCGACTGTTAATCGCTAGGTTGCAGGTTCGAGTCCTGCTCTGGGAGCCAT
>Ga0114960_10000478_pt1 | contig 33645 bp, 26 predicted proteins | sample C_130625_MF_Meta_FD_92637 | JGI IMG/M metagenome (GOLD analysis project Ga0114960, IMG submission 92637) | Freshwater microbial communities from Lake Croche, Canada to study carbon cycling - C_130625_MF_MetaG | ecosystem: Environmental > Aquatic > Freshwater > Lake | place: Lake Croche, Canada... | reverse complement strand
GATGACACTCAAATTGTGAAAGATAGTTTATTGGCTTTAGCGAAGAGGCAGGCGAAAATAGCAAGTTTTATAGATAAAGAATTAGCAGACATAGAAAGCAATCACGAATTAGCAATAAACGCAATAGACGACCATCGTAAAAAAGACTTGGGCGTGAACCAACAGTCTTTAATGACCTCCTATAATAACTTAGCCTTACTTTTAAATGAATCATTACAACAAATGCAGTCCCAAGCACAAAAGGAAGGAAACGGATCGTGTTCAAAGCCCGGTAAGGGTAAGTCTAAGCCGGGTTCATCAATGAATCCTGGGGACATGAAGCAAATGTTAAAAAAACAACTAGAAAGTTTACAGAAGGGCCCGAATCCAGGCGGTAATAAAGAAGGGCAACAACCAGGTGCTAAACCAGGTGAAGGCGGACAAAACATGTTAGGCTTAGGGAATAAAGAGATTGCCAAAATGGCTGCAGAACAAACAGCCATTCGTCAAAAATTAGAACAACTAAGAAACGAGCTTAATAAAGATGGTAAGGGCAACGGAAACAAATTGTCACCCCTTATAAATGATTTAGAAGACCAAGAAAAGGATTTGATTAATAAACGCTTCGGAAATGAAATGGTTAAAAGGCAAAAAGATATTTTAACGAGACTATTAGAAAGTGAAAAAGCTTTATTAGAAAGGGGCTTCGAGGAAAAAAGAGAGTCAAAATCAGGAAAAGATGAAAATAGTAGTAACAAAATAAGATTTGATGAGTACAACAATGAAAAATTAAAACAAATTGATCTATTGAAAGCAGTTGACCCAAGTTTTAGTAAGTATTACAAAGACAAGGCAAATCAATACTTTAATGTGGGCCAATAATAGGCGTAACTAGTTATGAAAGAGGAATTTAAAGTAATAGAACACGTAAAGTTTGCATCTGATATTGCTTCTTTAATAGGGGTAGAAAATATGATAGATAGTATTTCATCTACTCTAGAGCTACAAGAAGAATTTTACGGCAATGTTTTAATAGCAGTAACCGAAGCGGTTAATAATGCCATTGATCATGGCAACAAAAAAGACCTTACAAAGTTTGTCGTCTTAACTGTAGGAACAACAGAGAATTCTTTATGTTTTTCTATTGAAGACGAGGGCTTGGGGTTTGATTACAACAATTTACCCGACCCTACCGCGCCAGAAAACATTCTTAAGGAAAACGGTCGCGGTATTTTTTTAATGCAAAATCTCGCCGATGAAATGGACTTTGAAAGCAATGGAAGAAAAGTAAACTTGTATTTTAATAGATGATAGACATAGACTTTATTAGTGAACCGATTCCGAATATTAATTCGGAATTTTTTATTTTATCTCTTCCCAAGCTGATTCAATTAGAAAATAAGGAGTGTGGGCCAATTACCTTGATTTTTTGTGACGATGAAAAAATCCTAGAGGTCAATAAAGAGTTTCTTTCGCACGATTATTATACCGATATTATTACCTTTGACTATTCTTTAAATCAATCTATTTCAGGAGACTTATTTATTTCTACAGAAAGAGTCAAGGAAAATGCAGCGCTATTTAAAAAGACTTTTGAAAACGAGTTAATGCGGGTTGTTTTTCATGGTGTACTTCATTTATGTGGTTATAATGATAAAACTGAGGAGGAAATTTCACTCATGCGCTCAAAAGAAGAATATTATTTAAATCAACTTGTTTCATGTGAAACAAAAGGTAATTAGTTTCACGTGAAACAAAGAAGTTATGCTTAAAAAATATGATGTTATAGTTGTTGGAGCGGGACACGCTGGTTGCGAAGCGGCAAATGCTGCGGCTAAATTAGGGAGCAGTGTATTGTTGGTGACTATGAATATGAACACTATAGCTCAAATGTCATGTAATCCCGCAATGGGGGGTGTTGCAAAAGGACAAATAGTTCGTGAAATAGATGCTTTAGGCGGCGGTTCAGGTTATGTTAGTGATCGAAGCGCTATACAATTTAGAATGCTTAATCTATCTAAAGGTCCCGCAATGTGGTCCCCAAGAGCTCAAAATGACCGCATGTTATTTGCTTCAGAGTGGCGTTTGCTGTTGGAAAGAAATCCTAATGTTGATTTTTGGCAAGACATGTGCACAGGCCTTTTAATAGAAGATAGAAAAGCAATTGGAATAAAGACTTCTTTAGGAATTAATATTGAATCAAAGTCAGTTGTGTTGACCAATGGAACGTTTTTAAATGGCTTGATTCATCTAGGAGAAAAACAATTTGGCGGCGGACGTGCAGCAGAAAGAGCTTCTACAGGAATTACAGAAGAGTTGATTTCATTAGGATTTAAGGCGGGACGAATGAAAACAGGAACCCCCCCGCGTGTTGACGGTAGGTCTTTGGATTATGCTAAAATGGAAGTTCAGGATGGTGATGAAAACCCATCTCGATTTAGTTTCGGCGCTACGGCGCCCTTGATAAAGCAACGACCTTGTTACATCACCTACACCAATCATGAGACCCACGAAGAATTAAAGAAGGGTTTTCATCGTTCCCCAATGTTTAATGGTTCTATTAAAAGTACGGGACCTAGATATTGTCCAAGTATTGAAGACAAAATTAATCGATTTGCCGATAAGGATCGCCATCAGATATTCGTTGAACCTGAAGGATGGGACACCATAGAAATTTATGTGAATGGTTTTAGCACCTCTCTACCTGAAGACGTTCAATTGAGTGCGCTCAAAACTATACCCGGCTTTGAAAATGTTAAAATGTTTCGACCTGGTTATGCTATAGAGTATGATTATTTTCCACCTACACAATTAAAACACACTTTAGAAACTAAAGAAATTGAAGGTTTGTATTTTGCTGGACAAATAAACGGTACTACTGGATATGAAGAAGCTGCATGTCAGGGATTAATGGCTGGAATTAATGCACACCTTAAATTAAACAATTCAGAGCCTTTTATTTTAACAAGAAATGAAGCTTATATCGGCGTTTTAATCGATGATTTGATTACCAAAGGAACCAATGAACCCTACAGAATGTTTACGAGTAGGGCTGAGTATAGAATTTTATTGAGACAAGATAATGCCGACGTCCGTCTGACTCCTTTAGGATTTAAAATTGGCCTTGCATCACAAGAGGAATTAGATCGCGTGCAGCGGAAAATAGACGGCACGCGTATGTTAAAAGATAAGTTGAGGCAAATAGGCGTCACTCCCGAACAGGTAAACCCCTTGTTTACTGAAAAGGGATCTTCGTTGATAACGCAACAGGTAAAATTTACAAGTTTAATTACTAGACCGCACATCTCTCTTATGGATTTAATCAGTATTTCACCCGAAGCTAAAAAAGCATGTGTTGAAATGTCGGTTGTTCATGAAGATGTTCTCTCTCAAACTGAAATACTTTTAAAGTATGAGGGGTATATTGAAAGAGAGGAAGACTTAGCGCTTAAAATGTTGAAATTAGAGGACGTACCTATTGCTCCAGATGTAGATTATAGACAATTAAAAAGTTTAAGTACGGAAGCTATCGAAAAGTTGACTTCTATTCAACCTAGAACTATTGGTCAAGCATCCAGAATCTCCGGGGTGTCTCCAAGTGATATTTCTGTCTTACTCATCTATCTGAGTCGTTAAATTTTAATTTTAAGGCCTTTTCATGCCTTTTCAGCTCAAGAAGCATACAATCACATTACATGTGTTAAAATAGTTGATTAAAAACGGTCAAATTTTCAGTGATTTTGTCTATTTTTAAAAAATCAATTCAACATCATGGAAATTCTTTTTATAGATACCGTTCATCCAGTTTTGATGGATCGTCTTCAAAAATCTGGATTCGTTTGCATTGATGGAACAAAAAAAAACAGCGCGGAAATTTACGTGTCTTTAAAATCTGCTTTTGGAATTGTTATTAGATCAAGATTTACATTAAATGAAGAATTTTTAAACCATGCGCCTAACTTAAAATTTATAGCGCGTTCTGGTGCTGGTCTTGAAAATATTGATCAAGAATATTGTAAGCAAAAAAATATACTCTTATTCAATTCACCTGAAGGAAATAGAAATGCGGTTGCTGAGCACGCCCTGGGTATGTTGCTTTCTTTAATGAATCATTTACATTTTGCAGACCAACAAGTTAGAAATGGTCTTTGGCAAAGAGAAATCAATAGAGGGGAAGAGTTAGACGGAAAAATAGTAGGTATAATTGGCTATGGAAACAATGGCGCTGCTTTTGCAAAAAAACTAAGAGGCTTTGATGTTAAAGTCCTAGCCTATGATAAATATAAAACAGGTTTTGGAGATCATTTTGTTCAAGAAGCAACCCTAGAGGCCATTCTTCAAAGCGCTGATGTCGTTTCTTTGCACATTCCATATAATAAAGAAACCCATTATTTAATCGATACAAAATTTATAGCCGCTCTAAAAAAACCAATTTATTTATTAAATCTTTCCAGAGGAAAAATTGTGAAAACGGAGGATCTAGTTTCTGGTCTTATGATGGGTCAAATCAAAGGAGCGGGCTTAGATGTATTGGAATATGAATCTAAAAGTTTTGAAGCTTTCTTTGAACAAGATCTTCCAGGCCCATTTTCATATTTAATAAAAAATTATAATGTTATTTTATCTCCACACGTAGGTGGTTGGTCGGTTGAAAGCTATTTTTTATTAAGCTCTATTCTAGCGGATAAAATACTAGAGGTTGATTGGATTTCCAACCCCTAGTTAAAAAATACTATTCCACAATTATTTTATTTAAATGGTAAATACCATCGCGTTCAATAAGAATGGAATAAGCGCCAGCGGCCAAAAAAGGAACGGATACAAAGCCATCATTGTTTACCTTTTGTTGGACCAAAAATCTACCTTGAACGTCGAAAACACTTAAAATCAGCGACTTATCTACTCCCTTTATGTTAAAACCATCTTTTTTACATGGATTGGGGTAAAGAATTAAAGGGTTGATATTGTCCTCTATAGGATTTGAGTTTAAATTTTGATATAATTTTTGTCCGTCACTACTAAGCACAGAAACCATTCCTGCTTTATTAATGGCTTTAATATTAAAGTAGTATAATTGACTATTAATGGGATTTGCAAGAAGTTGTTGCACGCCATTATTTAAAAAACCATTAGTCCAATTTACAACATCGGCTATGCCAGGAGAGGTCCCTAGACACCAATAATATTGATTTATGATTGAATTTGGGTCTACCGCTAACCAATTTGCGTCTAGACTTGTAACCGTTGTTGAATCAATATCCACGCTTATTCCATCATTACAAAAATCAATAATCGGGGCAGACCAATCAATTAGATAAGTTTCTTGTTTTTCATTGGACCAGTTTTCATTATTATCAATAATTTGAGAAAACAATGTTCCCGCCGGAGCGCTTTGTTGGCTTTCATAGCGGAAGGATTGATTGTTTCCAAGGCTAATATTTACGGTTGACCCACGACTTAAAAAAATCCTTATTTTATCAAATGCTACAGAGCAGGCTCCGGATCGTAAGGATATTGCGGTTCCTGTTTGTATTGGTGAAGGGTCTTGCCACTGTGATATTAACAAATTGTCTATATATACCTTTATCCAACCACTCATTGGGTTGTAGCGAACTTTTAAATGGTAATTTATTAGAGGGACGCTGGTAAATGGAGTTTCGTTTACAATAGTGAAAACATCATTCGTAACTTTATAAATTTGTATTTTATCTGTTTCTTCTCTCATATAAATAAAATAGGAATTGCCTCGATTGGGCAAAGTCGGGTCAGAACAAAAAAAGTGCATTCCCGCTCTTTGGTTTAAATTACTACTTAATATTTTTTGTTCCCATTCAAATAAGTATTCAGATTGATTATTTTGAACGGTATTCAAATAGGCGTTGGAATTGTTTTGACTTATATCATTCATTTGAAAAGTGCTGTTCTGAGTATTAAAAAACCCCGTCTGATTGGTCCAGTTTATGTTTGAATCGTCAAACAATTCGCAAACAAAACCCAATCCACCATTAGCTCTCCAGGAAATTTCGTTTGGATCTTTGTCTCCTAATAAATAAAAAGCTTTTGCCACGCCGTCGCCAGCGTCCGTATCTGTTATATTAACTTGAAAATTAACAGTATCCCATAGATTACCGGGTACAATGGTTGTGATTGGGGAGGTGTGATCATTATTTGAAATCGTACTGTTATAATTCAAAGCATACCCCGGAAAGTTTTGATCGCAATCAGATCTAAAGTCTATTAATAAGGAAGGCCCTGAACTTTGAATGGAAGCAGGAAGAACTGCACCTGTCAGGTTAGCAATAATAGGAGCGTTGGCATCTGCACCATCATAAACAATTAAATGATCAAAATTATTTTCTAAAGAAAAATTAGTAAAATTCAACTGAATTGAAGCAGCATTATTGGGTTGTAAAAGATTAAGTACACGCTCATCATCTCCATAATTTCCCGCGGCTCCACCACTATCATATAGCGTCCCGCTGGGTGAATTTAGGTGAATAACATTTGGCGCTAAATTGATCAACTGATAATATTTTTCCCAATTCCAAAAAACACCAGGGTCAGTGTGGGTTTGATTTGGAAAATGTTGATGCCCTTTAATTTTAATACAAGCACCCAAAACATTAGTAACACTCGATGAGGGCCCGTCGTAAGTTCGTTTTCCAATAATACCATAAGAACTATTAATAATGTCTTTAGATAGATTTGCTGAACCTTCAAATAAGGCTTGAGTGTACCAAGCTGCATTACTGACGTAGCCCTCGTGTTCATACCCTATAGTGTATGGGTTTTCTGAGGCAACGTGCCATGCTTTTTTTGCCTCTAAGACCATTTGTGTTACCTGGCCATCCGAACTTCTTACCACATAATGATAAGACACATTTGAACTACAATTTTGCGACCAAGAAATAGCCCCAGCATAAGTTCCTTGAACGGTATGAATCGTAATTGCCGATACTGCAACCCCATTGCGGCTGCTTATATTACATGCTGGCGCTGGATTCCAAATTGCCGGGCCATATTCTAGGGATTTTGAATCGTTTTTGGTGAATAAATCTCCACTTGAAGTGCTTATTTCTGTAGGAGCAATCCTAATTTTTTTTGCCACTAAAACCCGATAGTTTTCAACCCCAAAGTAAGCACTTAAATTAAATTTATAGACATTAAAATTATAGTTTTCGGCATGTTCCTCGCTGTTTAAAAAGCGAAAGACTTCTAGTAAAAAAGATTGTCGCGCAAATTGATTTACCATACCCTCTTCAGGGATTTCTGTCAAGTGAAGTAGGGCATTTCCAATAATTGATGGATCTTCCCTCATTTCTTCATTGGTTTTGTTTCCTAACAAGAAATGTAATGCCATCCCATAGGCAAGTATTTGTTTTTGTTTGTCGATTTTTTGTTGCGTTATTGAAATTCCACTGAGTTCTGCTACGATGGCACCATTTTCAATGAAGTAATTACCACCGTTTTCAAATAAACCCATTATCCCATAAGGCAGCACTTGTCCTGAGCAAGAGAGTATTTCATTAGCACCAATTACTTGCATTCTGGTGTTGGTATAGGCAATAGCCTCTAATACACCTTTCGGTAATTGAGGTATTTGTTGATAGGCGGAAGTAAATGGATTCGCTTGAGAAAAAACAGACGAGGCGAATCCAATAATAAAAAAGATATATAGTCGCATAGATTAGATTTATAAAATGAAACCTATTAACGCCACAAAAAATTTAAAAGTACTTTTTAAAATAAAAAGGATTGAAAATCAGAACCTTGCAGTAATTCCACCCATGATTTGAATAGGTTGTACTGGGTAGTTGTACCAACGATTATAGCGCTGAGCAGCTACATTATTTATTTGCAAGAAAGCAGAAACCCTTGGGTTGTATCGATACTCTAAACCGATGTTACCATCAAAAATAGGTTTAAGAGAAACAAAATATTGATTGTTTTCAAATTGGACATTAGCGCCATTGGCATACACTTGAGCATATCTTCCTGCCGCCATATTAAAATCAAGATTCACAATAAATTTATCATATAAGTTATAATGCCCTCGAATTAAAAACTGCGCTTGCGGTAAATTCCAAGCCCTTGCTTCATGCATCATTTCGTAGGAATTAAACCTTCCCAAGGCATCGATTTTTAATTTTTCGTTAAGTTGATAAGCAAATGAAGCCTCAATAACGGTCAAATTTAAAGTATCATAGACCAAGCCAAAGCGATTATTAAGACTACCATACAAAGTATCCGTCACAAATAGTGCCCGATTTAACACCTTTGAAAAACTCGCGTTTATTCCAAAACTAATGCGCTTACTTACATTTCCCTTCAAGCCAAAATAAATATCGTGAGCAGTAATTTCATTTTTTAAAGAAACTTGAGCTAGTATATAGGGGTTTTCTTTACTTAAATCAACAAAAGTATTTTGTTTTAAGCCCCCACGAATACCTAGATAAGGGATAAACATACCGTCAATAAGCACATATTTAACCTCGGCTTTGGGAAACAAATAAGCTTTAGTTGCACTGTTTATATCAATACTTAGACCTAGCCCAACATCTACCGCTAATTTTTTATCGAGTAATTCAGAATGAACCCCCGGGTTCAGATCAATAATGGTATTATTATTTACGATCCCTGAATCTAGTAAGCTCAAGGAAGAATCAGCGATTCCGTATTTGTAAGCATTAAATCTTAAACCAATATTGGTATAAAAACTTTCAGTGCCTTTATTGTACCACGCCTTAGTTGTTAAATCAAATTTGTTTTCGCGTGTCTTCCAATTTCCTAAAGTATCATAAATTGATTTTTGATTCGTAAAATAGCGGTAATTGACACCTACTTTAACATTAAGTCTTGCGCTATCACCTCTATTGGTTTCAACTACACCACTCGCGTTAATTATTTGAAAGCGTTGCCTGATGGAGTCTGCATTTATGTTTTTATTAGGGATACCATAGTAATGGAAACCAGTATTATTGTAGCCTATTTTTCCATCCAATGAGAATTTATTTTGAATGGTCTTACCAAATATTTCCGCACTTGTTTGATCAAAACTTGCGGGTGCAAAAACCGTTTTATTTCTATCTTTTACTGTCCCAAAAGAGCTAAGATGTTTCACATGAACACCATAAAAATTAGATCTAGAACGGGTTGAGTTGAAATATAATTCACCTAAAGGCATGATGGTGGAACCGATACCCAATTTAGCATAAAAAGGATAAAGCGCCTTTAATTTTTCAGTTGTCTCAACTGTAGCGGCTACAATGGTGTCTAATTGAATTTTAGTTTCATATTGAAGTTGCAATAAAGGTTGTGCAGGGATGGGAGTTGCTTTAATACTGTCTAAAATCTTAGGGGATTCCGTGATTCTAAAACTACTTTCAATTTCACGATTCCCCTTCCCGTCGACATCAACAATGTCTACTTGACCAAAACTCAACCCGCTCAGCAATAACAAAGAAAAATATAGTACTACTTTCATGGTTTAATCTTGTTTAATTTCAATTGTTTTTTCGGGCGCATTTTCTAAATCTTTTGTAGGATTTTGAAGTTGAATAATTTCATTATACAACTCATTGGCCTCTAGAAGAATCCCATCATTTAAAGTTTTGGGATAAAAATCAATAATGGATTTAATGTTTTGTTCTGCCTGCACATAATCTTCTTTAGAAATTTGAATTTTAGATTGAAGTATTAAGGCTTTGGCTACCCAGTAATCATAACTAGGTTTCATTTTTAAAATCGCATTTATTTCTGTTTCTGCCTTACTGTTTTCGCTATCTTTAAAGTATATAGCGCCAAGAGTATAGCGCGCTTCGGCAGCAAGAACGGAGTTGGTGTTTTTACTTATCCAAATCAATGAAGTTATTGCATCAGCTGAATTATTCATATAAAAATTAGCCATACCGGAAGCATATTCCGCTTCAATTTTAATGGGTTGAGTGATGGCATTGTTTTCCAGGACACCTTTCGCATAAAGAATTGATTCGGGATAATTTTTATTTAAAAAAGCACAGCGCATGGCACCTAATTTGGCTGTAAATAGGTAAGCCGGCTTCGAGCCCAAAACCTCTAATTTTTTGTAATAAGTAAGTGCATTTACATAATCCTTATGAGAATAATAATATCCTGAAACACGATAGGCAGCGACTTCTGCATAATTACTATTTGCAAGAACTAAGTAGTTTTCAAAACAGTGAACAGCTTTTAAAGTGTCCTTTGTTTTATAATAGGCATTTCCTAAAAAGTATTGGGTTTCTGTAGCAAAACGACCATTTGGAAACTTGCTTAAGTAGGTCTCAAATTTTGGTATAGCTTCTACATAATTACTATCTACATAACTTTGAAGTGCAGGATTATAGAATAAATTTTCTTTTTCGTCTGGAGAAATATTAGCGCAAGGATATTGTTCTGCTATATCTGATGCTTTTTGAGGCGCTTTCTGTGCCATATAAACATCCATTAATCCTTTTACAGCATTCGCACAAACATCCCTTGTTTGCTCATATTCCATTAATATTTTTTTATAATCTAATTCTGCTTGTGTATAATCCCACTTTTTGTAATGTATATCCGCAATTTCTAAGCGGCAATCTACGACTTGATTTGATTTAGGATATTCACTAATATAGTTTCTAAAGTGAATTAATGCATTGTCAAAATCGGAGGTAGATTTATAACTTTTAGCCAACTCATAGGTGGCATTCATCACATATTTAGAGCTAGAATAGTTTTTAATTAGGCTCTTTAATGAATTGATTTTTTGTTGAATTTGGCCATTGTATCCATAACTTCTTGCCAAATAATAGGTGGCACGATCACTTAATTTAGAATTTTGATCAATTGCCTCTAAATAATATTTGATCGCTTGTGCATTTTGTTTTGTGGTATAATAACCGTCTGCTAATTTTAAACAGGCATCTATCTTCTTTTCCTTGTTTTTAGGATTGCCTTGTAGGTAAATAGCAAAAGCGTCTAAAGCATCATTCATTTGGTCTTTATTCCAGTAAGCATAACCCAAATTATAATAAGCATCATTCTTTTGTTCTAAAGAATTAGACGCTGCAGACCCTAAAAACGACTTGTATTCTGCAATACTAGCGGTATAATCACCTTTTCTGTAATAAATATCAGCGCTCCAGTATTTAGAAAGCGCAACAATTTGAGGGTCATTTGGGTACTTATTTACAAGCGCAAAAGCTTTTAATGCATCAACATATTGATTTTTCTGAAATAATTCAACCCCATAATTGAACGCTACTGTTTGATAAACTGTTTTTAATCTAGCGTCTTTTGATGGCAATTTGTCTAATGATTCTAAGGCCTTTGCATAATTACTAGTGTTTGTATAAACATTCACTAGGTATTGATAAATATCTTGTTTCCTTTTAGATTCAGGATATTTACTTAAGTAATTTTCAAAAGCCCTAACGGATTCATCATAAGGGTTAATGTCTACTTTAAAGGAAAGTACTGCAAAATTGTAAAGCGCATCTTCTTTAATTTCGCTTATTGCATTCATTGCGGCCGCTTTAGAAAACGCATTTCGTGCAGGTAGGAGTTTATTTTGTTGTTCAAAAGCATCTCCAATTTGGTACATAGCCGTTTGACCGAGGCTATCATCAATGCGTGCCACACGATCTAGATAGCGAATGGCTTTATCGTAATTGGCAATGCGATAATTAGAATACCCAATTTGATAATCGTCTTCTCTAGTTGTCTTAGCTTTTAGATAGTAGTGTTCTAAATTTTCTGCCGCTTCTTTGTAATTTTTTAGTTGGTAATGCGCGTCACCTAATAAATGATATACATCATTAACATTACTTAAGTTCGCCGAATCTAAAACACTTGGAGCGTAGTCAATTACCTCCTGAAAGCGATTTTGTTTGTGATATATCTGAACGATGTAATAAGGCACGACACTGGAAAATGAAGCATCATTTTTTAGCTTTTCAAATCCCTCTAATGCAACTTGTAATGCCCCTGCAAGATAACTTAAGTGAGAGAAAAAATACATGCTCGGCCCGGCATATTGTGTCTTCCCGTCTTTTACATCTCTAAAACCATTGATGGCATTTATCTTATCTCCGATTTGCATAGAGGAATAAGCAGATTTGAAAAGGAATTCTTCTTTGTGACTTTCTTCAATGTCAGAAAGAGGAGCTTTTTGAAACCAGACTACTGCATTTTCAAAATCTTCTTTTTGGAAAAAATAATTTCCAATTTTAAAAGAAATATAATACTGCTGCGCATCCCCTGGGTATTTTATGACAAACTTTTCTAATAAATCAATTGCATCTTCATTATAAACTTCTAATGCTGAGAGTCCTTCATAATAGTATGCCAACCGTACCATTGGGTCTGCATCATTATTTTTTAAATTAATAAAGGCACGAAATTCATTTCTCGCAGCAGCGAATTGTGATTTTTCAAACAGTTCTTCCGCCCGATAGTAAGTAGCATAATCAGTGGTGTACCTCTCTGTTTTTTGTCCAAACAGGCTGTAGCTTGTCAACAAAAGCAATATAAATAGTAGTTTTTGCATAATTTTCCTTGAAGGCAAAGTTACATTTTGGACAATTTGTCCTCTTTACTTGATTCAAAAGTTATACACTTCAAGGTGTTAAGAGAAAAAGAAATTTAACTTAAAAAGTTACTCAATCCTTTTAATATTTGTAAAAAAAACACTGTGTCGAAAGTAATAAATATCTCCAACGCTAAAATTTATCAAGCGAAAAAATTAGTAATTGATAATGTTTGGCTATCAATTGAACAGGGCGAATTTGTTTATCTAATAGGTAAAACGGGCAGCGGTAAAAGTAGTCTATTGAAAACATTATATGCCGAAATTCCTCTTTTAGAAGGAGAGGGCTTGGTTTCTGATTATAATTTAAGACGGCTTTCAAATGCTGAAATCCCCTTTTTACGGAGGAAGATAGGAATTGTTTTTCAAGATTTTCAATTACTCATGGACCGCAGTGTAATTCAAAACTTATATTTCGTTTTAGGCGCAACCGGTTGGACTGACAAGGCTTTAATACATAAACGTGCATTGAGTGTTTTACAGTTAGTAGGTGTTGAACAAAAAGCAAATGATTTTCCTCATGCATTATCGGGTGGTGAACAACAACGTGTTTCAATCGCAAGAGCCTTGTTAAATCAACCACAATTGCTTTTAGCAGACGAGCCCACCGGAAACTTGGATCCAGAAACATCTGAAGAAATAATGCAGTTACTCCTCGCTGTAGCCAAAGAGGAAAACACGGCCATTCTGATGGCAACACACGACATGGCAATGGTAACGAAATTTAAAGGAAGAATTATTCGTGTGGAAGAGGGGGAATTAAAAGAAGATAGTTCAAATTAGAAACCTAACCCAAGGATCTTATCCTAGCTATTTTATTAATTTTCAAAATACTTCAATAACTATTTTGGGTTCAGACTATGAAAAAGTACCGGTTAATTTTCTTTCTCTTAATTTCAATAAAAACCCCCCTATTTTCTCAAGGTTGCCTGTCTTATGTTCCCCGTCAAAATATTGATGTTACAACAGAATTAATTTGTCCAGATCTATTATTAGAAGATTTACAATTTCTTCACGAAAGATTGTTGGCCGCCCACCCCAATTTATTTTTATATACAACTTCTCAATCATTTGATTCTGCCTATTCGCAAGCGGTATTACTATGCTCCAAACCACAAACGCTTTATTCATTTACCGTAATAATAAGTCAGTTTTTAACAGTAATAAAAGATTCTCATACTTCTATAAATTGTATGGAGCTACTACAATATAATAGGCGCCAACGCTATTATTTCCCGATAACATTAAAAACAATAAATAATAAGTTATTTGTATCAAAAAACCATAAAAATAGTTTACCGGTTGGAGCTGAATTACTTGCTTTTGATACTATAAATATAAAGCAAGCTATAACGGAGAGCGAATTATTAAGTCCTATTGAAGCAAATGCAGTGAGCGCACAAAAAGAAGTAGCAGATGTTTTATTGGGGAGGATCTTAAATATTAAATCCCCAAAAGAAAACCATATAATTTCTTATGTAAATGCAAAAAATGACACTATTCAAACGACAATAACGTCCCCAAAATACAGTCGAATAAAAGGAGATGGCGAATGGCCTAATGTGAAAAAAGACATTGATTTTACCATTGATAAAGACCGCGCTATTTTATCTATTTCTACTTTTTTTCCTTTTTTTGAAAATAGATTTAAGAAACAACTTGATCGAGCATTTGCGGAAATTCTTCGGCAAAAACCGAGTTTATTACTTATTGATTTACGCTGTAATTCAGGCGGGTTCATTCTTTTACAAGAGTATTTAAGTAGTTTTTTAACTCCTCAATCTAATACCTACGCTACCAATTATATATATAAACGAAGTCCATACGATCGGTTTTCAGAATTTTCTTTCTTTCAAAAACAGATGTTTAAAAAAATTGTGAAGCACCAATATCCCAATGGAGCTATCAGCAAAGAGTTTGATTTTTATAACAGTCCAATGGGAAGCATTGATACAGTATTGGACCAAAAACACTATAAAAATAAGTATGGATTACTTTATGACGGTCCGTGCCAAGTTTTGATAAATGGACTTACTATGTCCGCCGCATCTAACTTTACTTCTTGGTTTAAACAAAATAATAGAGGCTTAGTTATTGGAACGCCTTGTATGGGCTCGATGACTTATACCTGTGGAAATCCCACCTCCTTTATTTTAAGGAACACCTATTTACCGGTAAGTATTTCAACAGTCAAGTTTTCTCCACAACAATATTCTACTCTTGAATTAGAAGCAATTCAACCAGATATATTAATTTCAACTTCTGTAAAAGATTTACAAAATAAAATGGATCCTTTTTTAAAAAGCCATCATTAATGAACACAAAATTCCCCCAAGTTACTACCACTATTTTTGCAGAAATGTCCCAGTTGGCTGCTGAATACAACGCCATTAATCTAGCGCAAGGCTTTCCAAATTTTACTCCCGATCCAGTTTTACTGCAATGCCTTGAAGAATCTTTAGCTTCTCCCATACACCAATATGCTCTGATGCCAGGAAATTTACAACTCAGAGAAGCGATTTCGGATTTAATTCTAAGTACAGAAAACATTCACGTCTCTCCTATAGATAATATCTTAATTACTGCGGGCGCCACGGAAGGAATCTTTTGTACCATTCAAGCATTAGTTTCACCTGGCGATGAGGTTTTAATACTTGACCCAGGCTACGATTGCTATGAACTTCCCGTGATTTTAGTGGGTGCTGAAGCAAAAAGAAGTGCACTAAACGAGCATTTTTTACCCGATTGGAATTTAATTTTTAATCAGGTGAACAAAAAAACTAAATTATTAATAATAAATACTCCGCATAATCCTAGTGGTAGTATTTGGTCTCAAGAAGATATGGATCAATTGCTTAAATTATTGTCCATACACCCACAACTTCTTGTATTATCTGATGAGGTGTATGCCTTTATTGTATTTGATAAAAAACATATTTCCGCAAGATTTAATGAATTATTAAGAGAAAGGTCGATAATTGCGTCCTCTTTTGGTAAGACCTACCATGTTACAGGCTGGAAGGTTGGGTACTTAACCGCCTCAAAATATATATTAGATGAAATAAAAAAGGTCCATCAGTTTTTGGTTTTCAGTGTAAACAGTCCAGCGCAGGAAGCTTTCGCAAGGTATTTACCTTTATCAAACCCTGTAGCATTAGGTGCTTTCTATAAATCAAAAAGGGACTTGTTTAGATCTCAATTAGAAAGCAGTAGGTTTAAGTTGTTACCTTGCGATGGAACTTATTTTCAATTACTTGATTATTCAGCAATAAGCTCTTTATCTGATAAAGATTTTTGCATTTGGTTGGTTAAAGAAATTGGCGTGGCAGCAGTGCCATTATCGGCTTTTTATGGTGATAAAAAAGATCAAAAATTAATCCGTTTTTGTTTTGCAAAAGATGAAACAACTTTATTAAAAGCGACAGAAAAATTATGCAAGATCTAAGAATTACACTCCTTCAAGTAAATCAAGTTTGGGAAAATAAACAGCAGAACGAAGAACATTTTAATGCTTTATTATCGGAAATTTCCCCATGTGATTTAATTCTTCTACCGGAGATGTTTCACACAGGTTTTTCCATGAACACAAAGGGCTTAGCAGAAACAATGGCAGATTCAAAGGGCTTAGAAACCTTAAGACAATGGTCGCAGAAAAATAAATCCGCTCTCTACACCTCCTTGATTATTGAAGAAAAGGGTTCGTTTTATAATAGAGGTGTTTTTGTAATTCCTTCTGGAGAAATTGAGGTTTATGACAAACAAAAATTATTTGGCTTAGGTGGGGAGGTTAAAGATTTTACGCCTGGAATAAGTTCTAAAATAGTCACTTATTTAGGTTGGAACATTAAGCTACAAATTTGCTATGACTTGCGTTTTCCTGAATTGGCAAGAAACAAGATTGTTGATGGAAAGCCCGCTTATGATGTACTTCTTTATGTTGCCAATTGGCCAAAAAGTCGCATAGGACATTGGGATACTTTATTAAAAGCAAGGGCAATAGAAAACCAATGTTATGTAGTTGCTGTAAACAGAGTTGGAGCAGATGGGAACGGACTGTTTTACAATGGTCATTCTAGTATTTACCACCCTAGTGGTGAGCAGCTTATGTCATTTAATGAAGGACAGGAAGCCCATAAATCAAAAGCCATCAATTATCAAGAATTAATGGATCTTAGAAAAGCACTTCCTTTTCTTGAAGATTGCTAAAATTAATTGAAATAAATAGTATATTTGACCATCTAAAAAACTTTAAAAATGAAAAAAACAATACTTACTTCTACTTTGGTTGTTTTGGCATCTGTTGCTTTTGCACAGAAACAACCCAAAATGCACACTTTTCAAGATTTACTTCTTAAACCAGCAGCAGCTCAACTTCCGAGTAATAATGACAAAACAGTTGGTGTTACCCTTTGGTCTGATAATTTTTCAAATGCCTCTAATTGGGTGATTGATAATAGCGGACAAAGTGGAATAGATTTTGGATGGAATATTAATTCCACTTCCGATGGTTGGTGGTCAACAGCGGGCATCACGGCAACCTCTGGTGGCGGAAATGCAGAACTGGTAAATGGAGACCCTACAGTCGCTTCTCCAACGCAAGCATTAAATGTAATTTATACCATGACAACCGCTACTCCAATTGATATTGCGGCTTTAGGCGGATCTAATCAAGTAAGCATCATGTTCCAACAATTTGGTGCGCGTTTTAATGATTTACAAGAAATACAAATCAGTACAGATGGCATTAGCTTTACCACGGTAGGGGATAATTTAGATAAATCTGTTTTATCACAATCAGGTGGCGCTGCTTATCCAAATCCTGATACTAAAATGATCAATTTAGCTACCATTTTACCTGCAAATCCAGCACCTATTTACATTCGTTTTAGTTGGACTACTAATTATCCAGGTTCAGCAACCAATCCAAATGTTTGGATTACCTATGGTTGGTATATTGATGATGTGAAATTGGTAACGAATGCTACTAATGATATCAGCGTAACAGGTTCAACATGGGGAACAGCAGGTCTTCCTTATTATCAAATACCAGTTACTCAAGTAGCACCAATTGATTTTGAAGTGAAAGCATTTAATGGTGGCGTGAATACACAATCAAATGTTGTTTATAATATCAACATCAATAGTGGACAATTTACAGGGTCTAGCACGCCTACTACTATTTTGTCATTAGACACCGCCACACTTACGGTGTTAGCACCATATACTCCAAGCACTATTGGAACTTATACGGTTGTGAATACTATAACAGCGGATTCTGTTGATGATATTACAGCAAACAATGTAATTTCAAATATTGCCTTTAGCGTAACGAATTACCTTTATGCAAGAGACAACGGTACTCCATCAGGTTCTACATCAAACGGAACTAATGGATTTGAATCTGGAAATTTATTTGATATATGGACAAACCAACAAGTAAAAGCAATCAACACAAGATTACTAGGAGGAACATCTGGAACCGTTGTGGGAACAGAGATTTTCTCTAAACTTTATTCTGTTGATCCAACTACAGGTAACTTTGTGTTTGAAGCAGAGTCAGATCCTTACTTGGTAACAGCAGCAGATTTAAATACAGCTTTAGTGATGCCATTAAACACACCGGTGAACATGTTAGCCAACACTACTTATCTTGCAGTTATGGGATCTTATTCTACGGGTCTTAAAGTTGCAAATGCTGGAGCGTCAGTGCCACAAACTTCTTATTTTTTAGACATGGTAGACAATACATGGTATTATCAAACTGCTACTCCAATCGTTAGATTAAATTTTGATCCAGTAATTGGAATAAACGAAATCAACGGAGTTATTTCATCTTCTGTTTATCCTAATCCAGCAACAACTGAGTTAACGATTGAATTAACTACACAAGAAATTGAAAATGCAAGTATGTTTTTATTAGATCTTTCAGGTAAAATAGTGAGAAATCAAACAACAACTGTTTCAGGAACATCTACTACAACAATGGACATTTCTTCTTTATCAGCGGGTGTTTATGTATTAAAAATAACAACAGCTAATGGTTCAATCACCAAGAAAGTAGTTAAAAAATAAATAAAATTAATTAAGGAAAGGCCGGTAACACCGGCCTTTTTTATTGGTGCTTATGTGGAACATCGAACTGGGTTATTTAGGCTTATTTATCACTTGTTTTCTTGCCGCTACTATTTTACCAATCGCATCTGAATTGTTTTTAGGCAGCATGTTACTTGCCGGCTATGACCCAATCATTGTTTTAATTGTCGCCACTTTGGGAAACACCTTTGGTTCTTGGCTAAATTACGGCATAGGATATATTGGAAACCCTAAGTGGTTAAAAAAACTTCGCATAAAGGAAGCTCAAATAATTAAATGGGAACAAAGTATAAATAAGTACGGTGTAGGTTTGGCTTTATTTTCTTGGCTTCCCATCATAGGTGATGTAATTGGGGTTGCACTAGGCTTTTTTAAGGTTTCTATTTTTTGGAGTTTCTTATTCATGGCGATAGGAAAGTTTTGCCGATATTTATGTCTCGTGATTTTTTATCTATATGTTAAATAGGCAATTTTTTTTCAAAGGACTTTTATTTTTAATTGTCTTGTTGAGCACGCTCTTTCAGGCCACGACCATTGAGCCCTATGCAACAGGTGATGGAATAGAATATACCTTAACGACAGAAGCTTTCTATCGACACGGTTCTGCTGCTATTCGTGAGCGTGATGCAAAAGACTTTAAAATGGAACATATCCGTCATAAGCCTTGGATTGATAATTATAAAGCGGTGACTTTTGATGCTATACACGCGTATTTAAAAGATCCAAAAGCACGCGAATACGGAGGATTCTACAGGACAACAAACGGGCAAAATTTCGGATATCATTTTTCTTTTTATTCCCTAATCAATACTCCCGCCAGAGCCCTAACAGCTATTTTAGACATCCACCCACAATATGCGTTTCAAATCACCAATGCTTTTCTACTGGTGTTGACCAGCTTTTTACTTCTATTTTATTTCAAATTAGAAACTTGGCAGTCAATAGGATGGGTACTATTGGTAAATTTTTCAGCTGTATATTATTACATAGGCTGGTCTCACCCTGAAATAATGACAGCTGTACTCCTACTTCTTTCTCTATTATTTCAAAGGGAAAAGAAATTTGTTTGGGCTATTTTCTTGATGGCGCTTGCTAGTTTACAAAATCAACCGGTATTAATTTTGTTGATTTGGTTGGTTTTTTCAGCAGGATATTATGAAAAATGGAAATTAAAAAACTGGATTCAAATGGCATTTCCAGCGCTTCTATTCTTTCTGCCTAGTGTGTTTTATTATTATTATTTCGGTACCACCAATCTCATAAAAGATGCAGGTTATTTAGATATTTCAAATGTTACCTATACACGATTTCTAGGGTTTTTCATTGATTTAAATCAAGGGATGATTTTGAGTTTAAATTTGCTTTTAATCGTATATATTTTGTTACTCGTAGTTCGTTTCTGGAAAGCATTTACGCATCAATTAAAACTTAGCCATGAAGACTTCATTCCTGTTCTAATTCTGTTCTTAACCTTTGTTGTTTGCATGATGAGCAATTGGAATCATGGAATGGCTATTGTGAATCGTTATGCGGTTTGGATTGGAATATTGGTTATTTATCATAGCATTCAGTTGCTAAGTGCTTATGGATTGAGGTTGAAATCAAGCCTAATTTTGGTGGTGTTTGCAATGCAATGCCTATTTATAAAAATCCATCAACCTTATAATAAGTTTGATTGGTGTAGTGAGGACCACCTACCTTTCGCGAAATGGGTGCTTATGAAATACCCCCAATTTTACAATCCAGATCCTCAAATATTTATTGCTAGAACTAGCAAGACATTCGATTTCTCCGTAAATAACTCCCCGGTATTTTTTACAAATAAGGCAAATGGAACAACCAAGGTCCTCAAAGTAGCAGTGCATGAAGACGGATTAAGTGCTTTAACTACTTATGGCTTAACGCTTAAACAAATTAATACATTAAAGACAACTTCTTGTCCAATAGCCCATTGGTATTACATCAATGATCTTCCAACCTTAAAAAAAATTAATATAGATCATTTAAATTTGGTTAGGGGGAAGAAGGAAATAGAGCGCATCAAACAATCGATTTACAATAATCCTCAATGGATAAATGAAATAACAAAGAAAGCAAATCTGAATAAAACCACTTTAGAAGAGCAGGTAGAAGCGGATGCTCTTTATCTTTACCAACAGGAATAATTATTCCTGAATGAAAGAACTTATGCGCCCCTTTTTATCGACCCAATATCCATTTTCAGCTAATTTTAAAAGCGCCGCATCATCTTCATTATCACTGTAGGCAGCCACTATTTCAAATCCTGGAATTGCTTGCTTTATTCGGACTAATTTTTCTTTTCCCCTGCAGTTTTTCAATAGGCTGTATTTATTATTTTTAACAATAAGTTGGCTTCCAATAACGGAATCAACACCAAGAGATAAACAAAAATCTTTAATAAATAACTCAGGTGATGCGGACACAACAACGGTGTAAACCCCATTCTTTTTAAGTTCAGCAACTTCTTCAAGTAAATCTTTTCTTACCAAGGCTCGTTTTTGGTCCCAAAACAAGGTGAGTAAATAATCTATTTGTTGCGCATCATTATTATTCAAGAAAGCAATAAATTTAGATTTGAATTTGGTAGTTGACATCAATCCAAGATGATTAATGAACCAGTAGGCCACTTGAATTAAAAAGTAATAAGATTTTAAAGGGTTTTTACGGTAATAAAACCAACAAAAATCTTTTGTTGCATCCCCTTGAAATAAGGTGCCATCAAAATCAAAAACAGCAATTTTCTTGCGCTTATCCGACATATAAAAGCAGATAAACACTAGTGAGCCAGCAAGCAATTATAATTTGGGTAAATCGATCTTTGTATAATATGGTGGTTGGATCTCCCTCTCCGTCGTATTCTTTTCCTTCACTTATTTGTATAAATCGGAATACCCCAATGATCACAAATAAAGAGGTGTACATTAATTTATCAGTATGTAAACTTTTAATCACAAGCGGATCAATTGAATACAATATGTAGGAAGTAACAGTAATCGTAGCTGCAATATAGATGAGTTTATCTAAAAATTCCAAAGAATACTTTTTAAGTACCGCCCGATGTCCTTGAGCATTTTCTTTTAGAATTAACAATTCCGATTTTCTCTTTACTAAGATTAACATGAGGGATAAGAAAAAAGTAACCACCAAGATCCAATGGGATGGCATAACATCAATAACGAAACATCCTGCCAAGACACGAAGCACAAAATTGACCGCTACTACAAACAACTCAATAAGATTGATGCGTTTTAATAGTAGCGTGTAAGCGACATTAAGCACCGCATAAAAAAGAGTAATCCATAAAAATTGAAGGTTCAATTTAAAAAACAAGGAAATTCCAACACTTAATCCCAACAACATAATGGCAATTCCGAAGGCCTTGGATTTAGATACAGCACCAGAAGGAATCGGACGGTCTTTTTTTCGGGGATGTAATTTATCATTTTCGGCATCAAAGACATCGTTAAGAATATAGATAAAAGAACAAGCGAGTGAAAAAGAAATAAATGCTAAAATAGTTTTAGAAAACAAATCAAAGGAAAGTAATTTCATTGCAAAAACTAAAGGAAGAAAAAGAAACCCATTCTTTATCCAACTTTTTATTCTTAATAAATCAATAAAGCTTTTCATTTTTCAAAGGTATAAACAATAGAATAATGCCACGCAGAAAAATCATCCCCGTTAAAATTAAGCAAAGTATCTTTTTTCTCAGGATTCCCCGAGCTTTTAATCCCCGCTTCACTTAATTTCAACCCAAAGGATTTCATCCAACCTTTTTGAATTTTTATGTTCTTTTTATGTTTCAGCATATCAAATGTTTCCCTTAACTGAGAAGTCTTGGAACTATTCCATAAAAAATATTGTTGGTGACACACAAAAAGATTGGCCAGAAATAAGATTAATATAAATTGCGTATAAATTTTAATAACTCTGTATTTACTCATCAAGGCGGGGATAATAAGTAGAATAAGTAGAAATAATATCTGCGGCGCATACCTATAATTCCAAAATTCAGGTTGAATCACACATGAAACAATTATGCCCCCAGTACAAAAATAAAACCAAGTTTTCCGATAACTTATAAGTGAAAACAGTATTACCGGAACTAGTAGTAGTAACAATTCCCCCTCAAGTGGACCAAGCGGACTCATCACAACGGGTTGATGGTTTTTATAATAAGGGATTGAAGCCTTAATTACATTGGCTGTAAATAAAGGTTTGGAAATCGAAGGATGTGTCTCGGCGGCAGTATAATTTGGCAGTGCAAAAGACGCTAAGAATAATTTCTCGAATCTATTTTTACCAAAAAAATCCTTTGGATATTGCACCTCTGCAATAGCTTTTCCCTCATTGTTTTTTCCCATAAGTGGATAAAATGGGTTCCCCTTTGTAAGTGTATTTTGAACATAAGTGGGCAAGCCGAATAGAAAAACACCAAGTAGTACAAAAATACCAAGGGTAATAATGGGTTTAATAGCAGCTGATTTAATTTGATATACCATCCAAAGACAAGCAAAAAACAGAAAAACCAAGCAGTAAATTAAGGCAGTAAATTTTAGATTCACCCAAAAAATGAGGACAAGTCCTAATGGAATTAAAGTCAGAAAGTGTCCAGGCTCTTTACAATAATCAATTAGGAACAATAGAAAAATCAGCATACATGCGGCCATTAATCCATCTACATAGAAACTTAAACTTTGTCCTATAACAACTGGAGAGGCGCAAACAACACTAGCAACTAAGAGTGTAGAAAAGGCAGAAAAGCCAAACCACTTCTTTATAAAATGAAAGCTCAGAAAACAACTAGAAAAAAACAGAATTAAGGCACTCGCTTTTGCCAATTCTATACCGCCCCCAAAACTATAAAGAGACGCTGAAACCATCCAGGCGGCCTTGGGATAATGATTGATATAGTTGGCATTTAAACCAGAAGCTTGAGCATTATTGATGAGGTGATCATAATAGGGATTCCACCCATTTTTTAATAATATAATAGCATCTTGGTGGTACCATTGTCCATCAAAGGAAAAATCATAAAAGTAACTAGCGGTAAAAAATGAAAACAGCAATAAAGACATAGCAATTAATGCAGCGGTATAGATTGTTTGAACATTAATTTTTAAATATCGCTTTAGATAATAAACCAACAAAAGTGCTTCACCAGTAAGCGCTACAGGAACAATGCCCTTATTTATATCTAGACCAAGAATCAAAAAGGCACTCGCAACTAGATATATACCAATTGGAAACAGGAACAATATTATTCCTATTGCGTAGGATAGGTTTTGTTGTTTATTCTTCATTTAATCGTTCGAAAGATAGAATGAATTATTAAATAACGAGAGGATAAGTTTACATTTGTTATAGCATTTAGCGAATAAAAACAGAATTTTTAAGTTATGAGGCCCATGCGTTTATTGATTTTATTGTTTTTTTCTAGTTTCTTTATTACATTTCTCCAAGCACAAATTGGAACAGGCACTTGGCGTTTACATGTAGCTACCGGTCGTGCTATAGATGTTGCAAGCTCTGATACTTATATCTACACCGCTTATGAAAACGGCTTAATGCGTTATGATTTTACTTCAAAAGAAAAAAGACTTTACACAACAATTAACAGTCTTTCAGATATCGAAATCAGCACCTTATTTTATGACTCACTTCAAGAAGCACTTTATATTGGCTATGTAAATGGCAATATCGACAAGTTGATTAATGATGAGGTAATTAATATTCCTTCAGTAAAATTAGCTCAAATTCCAGGCTCTAAAAAAATTAATAGGTTCTATAGAGATATTACCTATATCTATGTAGCTACAGATTTTTCTGTTTTACAATTGGATACGGAGAAAGATGAAATAAAAGAAACTTTTTATCCAACTGGTGGACAATATCCAATAGTTGATGTTACCGTGGTTTCAGACACTATTTATGCTCTAACCCAAGGTAAACTTTTATTTGGATTGAAAAATAATCCAACGCTTCCTGCTTCCTCTGCTTGGAATTTAGACAATAGGGTGGAGAGTTTAAGCACATTTTCCTACAGTGAAATTGAAAAAGTGGGGAATGAACTTTATGTTTTATATCAAAGCAGTAATTATGGTGAGGATACTGTATATCATTTGATTCCTCATGGGAGAACTATTTTAACGAATTATCCTTATTCCCTAGAAATTAATAAGCTTACTCAGCATCAAGGTAAACTAGATGTTTTGTGCGATGGCGCCATTTTATCGTACAATCAAAATCAAGTTATAGACGAAAGTGTACTTACTTTTTATTTAGGAATTTGGTTCAAGCCTTTAGGCATGACTTATATTGATTCCTACAAATGGGTAGCAGATGGGAACAGTGGCTTATTGCGTATCATAGAAGATCAATCGTATGAATATATTTCCTATCCGGGCCCACCCAATAACGATTATTTTGCAATGGATTGGAAAGCAGGCAAATTGGCCGTGGCAAGTGGTAGGTTAGAATTTAAAAGCCCTGGTTTTTTGCGTAATGGAATTTATTCTTTTGAGGATGAGGTATGGCTTTCATCTAATCCAAACAACATTTCGGCATGGAATGGCATCGACATACACGATTTTATTGCAGTAGCGGTAAATCCTAAAAATACAGATGAAATTGCGGCAGCGACTTACTCCGCATTTCCAGTTTCTGTTGTAAATCAAAAGACCAATAGTTGTGTTGTTTATGATGAAAACAATTCTACTTTAAGTCCTTCCTTAGCGGGAAATGGTTGGTCTTTGGCTTCCGATTTAAGTTACGATCCGAATGGTGCTTTGTGGGTGGTTAACGGTTATACAGAATCTCCGCTTAATGTAAAAGATTCCAATGGCGTTTGGTATAATTTTGATTGTGGAATTAATGCTAGAAATCAATATACCACGAAACTAGCAATAGATTATTCCAATAATGTTTGGTTTGCAACGGAATCTGAAGGCTTGTTCGGATTTAATTACAATAAAACACTTTCCAATCCCTCAGATGATAAGTTGGTTCATGTCTCATCAAGTGATCTTAATAATATTGATATCCCTTCTTCAAATATTACGGCAATTGCGGTAGATTTTGATAATGAAATTTGGATTGGAACGGATGCTGGTTTTGCCGTTTTATACAATTCTGATGGTGCATTTACGGCATCAGCTGGACAAAATAACCCACAAAGAATCAAGGTCTTGTTTGAAGGAAATGTAGAATATGTTTTAGGAAGCACGCACATTACAGATATTGAAGTGGATGGAGGTAACCGCAAATGGATTGCTACTGCAAGCTCGGGATTGGTATTGCTTTCGGCAGATGGCTCTGAAATTATAACCCAGTTCACCAAAGAAAACTCTCCTTTAATTTCAAATAATATCTATGATCTAAAACTGAATCAAGATACAGGTGAATTATTCATTATTACCGATTTAGGACTTGTTTCCTACAGAACAGATGCAACTTACGAAGACCCAACTTATTCAGACGTAAAAGTATTTCCAAATCCAGTGCGTCCAAATTACGAGGGATTGATTACCATTCAAGGGATTCGTTATGATTCTGATATGAAAGTAACGGATGTTGCGGGGAATATAGTTTTTCAAACTACTTCAAATGGCGGAACGGCAACTTGGAACGGTAGAACTTTAGATGGTCAGAAAGCAGCGGCAGGAGTTTATCTTATTTGGACCGCCACAAATTCAGGATCTGGTCGTAAAGTTGGTAAGGTTGTTTTGGTTAATTAATGTTATAAATAATAATAATCATCTAAATCATGCCCTTACATTGAGATTTACACTTAATTTTACAAAAACAAAATAATCAACATGTACCCAGCAGAATTAGTTAAACCAATGAAAGACGACCTATTAAATGTAGGTTTTAATCAATTAGAAACTTCAGTTGAAGTTGATGCTACTTTAGAGGATTCGAAAGGACTTCTTTTAGTAGTTGTTAACTCTGTTTGCGGTTGCGCTGCAGGTAATATGCGCCCGGGCGTTAAATTGTCTTTACAGCACGATAAAACACCTAACAAATTAGCGACTGTATTTGCTGGTGTAGATGGTGAGGCAACACAACAAGCGAGAAAATATTTTCTTCCTTATCCTCCATCTTCTCCCTCTATTGCATTATTTAAAGATGGTGTATTGGTTCATTTTCTTGAAAGACATCATATTGAAGGTGGAACAGCTGCCATGATTGCTGCAAATTTAACAGCAGCTTATGATGAGTTCAGTTAGATTTTAATGAAGCGTGTATTTTATTTAAGTACCTGTTCGACTTGTCAAAGAATAATTAAAGGCCTCAGCCTTCCATCAGATATTGTTTTAATAGACATTAAAAAAACTCCAATTACTGAAGTTGAATTAGATTTTATTGTCAAAAAAACTGGATCAATAAGCACCCTTTTTTCAAAAAATTCTATGAAATATAAGTCTATGGGTTTGGCGTTAAAACAGTTGAGCGACCAAGATCTTAAAGCACTCATTTTGGAGGAATATACTTTTTTAAAAAGACCACTCTTTGTATACGAAGATTTTATTAGTGTAGGAAACTCAAAAGAGGAACAGTCACGCCAATTGTCTTTTTTTAAGTAGGTTCTAAGATCTTTTAAGCATTCCTTTCTCAAATAGAAAAACCCCTACCAGATACATTAGAATCATCAGATTCCCCACAAACAATATTCCTAGATGTGAATCTTTTATATCTAATCCCATGAGAGTTCTCATTAAAGAAAAGAGAAAGTAAATTAAGATCGCTCCGCCGATATAGACGGCAAACTTTTTAGTGTTATATGGAATTTTGTAATGCTTCTGCCCAAGAAAATAGGATAAAGTCATTTGGAAAGCATAAACCACTAATGTCGCCCAAGCACAGGCCATAAATCCGTATGTAGGAATAAATAAGACATTGATGAGTACCGTCAAGCTTGCTCCGACAACCGCAATTAGGGCCCCAAATTTTGTTTTCCCACTCAATTTATACCAGATACTTTGATTGTAGTAAATCCCTAAAAACACATTGGCTAGTAATAAAATTGGGACTACCCGCAGCCCAGCCCAGTAGGCTTCTGTCTGAATAAAATATTTAAAAATACTTATGTTAATGGAAACCACTAAAAAGGCAAGGCATACCACAGCAATAAATAAATTCATGATTTTAACATATACTAAATTCCGATCCTCATTTTTGAGTTGCGCAAAAAAGAAAGGTTCAGCAGCATAGCGATACGCCTGTAATAAAATGGTGACCAGCATTGCTAATTTGTAGCATGCGCTATAAACCCCAACCTGAGCGGTGGCATATTCTAGAGAATTGCCCTCGTAATACAATAATTGTTTAAGCAAGACCCGATCTAAAGTTTCGTTTATGATACCAGCAAACCCTGCAATCACGAGTGGAAAGGAATATTTTACCAATTGTCTTATAAGTACCCAGTCAATTTTGAGAATTACTTTTGAGATAACATCATAAACTAAGATGATTTTAACAAGAGAGGCGCAAAGATTTGCTATTAAAATAAATAGAATTCCCTCTTCAGGTCTAGCGGGATCAAAAAAACCAAGAAGCAATATTAAATTCAGACCAACATTTACCCCGATAGAACTTAACTGGACCACTGTAAAGCGCAAGGCCCTCTCTTCTGATCTAAGTCTTGCTAATGGAATTGCCGCAACAGCATCAATACAGACAATTGCCCCCAGTAAAACAATATATTCATTGTGCCCTTCATAAAGCATCAAAGAGGCAATATCATTATTAAAATAGAGCAGTATTAGATAGAAAAGGATATTAATACCAAGTACCGTTATAAAACTATTAGAAAATACTTTTTCCTTATCATCACTTCCCTGTAAGAACCTAAAAAAAGCCGTTTCCATTCCGAAAGAAAGAAAAACAATCAAAAAGGCTACCCATGCATATAAATCAGAAACTACACCGTAATCCGCCGGGTTTTTAAAAATAGACTCGTCGGTATAAAGGGGAACCAATAGGTAATTTAATAAGCGGCCAACAATACTGGAAAGACCGTAGATTGCAGTTTGACCTAATAAGCGCTTAATAGATGGGTTCATTAATTTCTAAAACTAGGCTTTTGTTTGTTTAAAAAAGAACTTGTTCCTTCAATAAAATCTTTTGTTCCGAAACAACGTCCAAAGGATTCAATTTCCACTTCGTATCCATTTACCCCGTCCTTGTAACCAGCATTTACACATTGAATCGCTGCCGCAATTGCCATTGGGGAATTCTTCATTATTTTATTTGCAATTTCAAGGCACTTATTTAATAATTCATTTGCTTCAACAACATGATTTACCAAGCCAATTTGTTGTGCTTCATCAGCTAAGATCATTCCGGCTGTAAAGATCATTTCGTTGGCCTTTCCTCTCCCTACTAATTGCGCCAAGCGTTGCGTTCCACCATATCCAGGAATAAGCCCTAAGGAAACTTCAGGAAGCCCTAAGCGAGCATTTTGAGCCGCCAACCTTAGGTGACAACTCATCGCTAATTCTAATCCTCCCCCTAAAGCGAAACCATTTATTGCAGCTATTACAGGCTTGCTCAGTTGTTCTATTTTATTGAATAAAAGGTTCTGACCAGTTTCAGCAAGAGCGCCCCCTTGTGAAATATTAAAATCAGCAAATTCTTTTATATCTGCACCAGCAACAAAAGATTTTTCTCCCACACCGGTTAATATAATAACACCAATGGAGACATTTTCTTCGGCTTCACCGATAGCATTGCTTAACTCCTCAATAGTCACCTTATTAAGGGCATTTAATTGCTCAGGTCTATTTATGGTTATGGTTTGGATGCCATTCGTTTCGGAAATGATAATATTTTTATACATACTAGTTTTCTAAGTGTATAAAGTTAGTGATTTATTCAGCTCAATTCACGAGCACCTTAAAGCACATTTTCCTTATTGTGAATAGTTATAAAAGACTATAAACGAATAATAATCGATAATAATTGAATAAAAACCGACTCCCAGTACCCTGATTATGAAACTTTGCAATGTTGATTTAAATACGAAAAAATCAAGGATTAATAATTTTAATAAATAAAACATAACAAAATGAATGCATTAAAAAACAAGGTCAATTTAATTGGCCGATTAGGAGCGGAACCAGAATTTGTAACTTTTGATTCAGGAAAAAGTCTAGCGCGTTTCACATTGGCAACCAATGAGAATTATAAAGATAAAAGTGGGGAGTGGAAAGAAAACACACAGTGGCACACCATCAATATGTGGGGTAAGATGGGAGAGCGTGCTCAAAAAACACTAACCAAAGGACAAGAGATTCTTTTAGAAGGAAAATTAGTACATCAGACTTATGAAGATGCTAAGGGAGAAAAGCGCTATAGCACTGTCATTGAGGCGAATGAGTTTTTGCTATTGCAGGGGAAAAGTGATTCAGTTAAATAATAAAAATAAAATATAGCGTTTATGAATCATGTGAATTTAATTGGAACGGTTGGAACGATTCCAAGACTTGCAAAAGATGGATCTGGTAAACAAGTAGCAAGATTTATTCTTTCAACAAAGGAGGATTATTTAGATGCAAGCGGAATTTTAAAAGCACGCAATTTCAAACATTTAATTAGCGCTTGGGGACGATGGATCCCAATAGTGGTAGAATTCGGAAAGGAAGGTGTTGAATTAGCAGTCGAAGGAAGATTAACCAATAGGTTTTATAATTCGAATGGTAAAGTAAACTACATCACTGAGGTTGAGGTTAATGATTTAATTGTAATGTAGTTAAACCAACGAGGACCGACGCCTATGGTGCCTTTAATAAATGGGAAGTCGGTCCCACTATATATAATCAATAATAAAAAGTAAAAATGAGTGATTTTAGAAACTATGTAACCCTGGTGGGAAGCATGGGAAATAACGCTCAAGTAACCAAGTTTGACAATGGAAATGCTGTAGCCAGGTTTAATTTAGCGACACATAAAATGATTCGAAAGAATGATGGAAAATATGTGTCTCAAGTTCAATGGCATAAAGTATTTGCCTGGGGTAATTTAGCTCAGTTTGTTGAAACATATGGTGAACAGGGCAAAAAGGTGGCCATTCATGGCCGATTAATTAACCGTACCTATCTAAGTAATGAGGGTACACAATTAAGTTCGACAGAAGTTGAATTGAAACAAATCATAGGACTTTAACCTCCGATCTAGATAATGAGAAAGCAGCTTAGGCTGCTTTTTTTTATTAATAATTTCTGTAATCGTTCCATAATTGAGACCTTAAACCAATTACCGGAAGAACATGATATTGCATTGTGCTTGTATGATTAATTTGATATTGATCTCCACGAAATTGTAATTCAGCAAAAGCAGAAATAATTCCTTTTTCAGACACTACACGACTGTATTGTAGATTAACTCGGTAAAAATTAACTCCCATTCCTTGACCAATTACAACACCAAAATCATTCGGACGCAGCGCATAACTTTGATAAATATTGCCTCCATAATTTAAATTATTCTTATCTATTCCTTTCAATCCATAAGATCCAGAAAGTTTGAAGGCACTTTTGAGATGGTTCCATTTTCCTTCCAAGTAGAGTTCAATAAAATTAGCACCTAATGGATGACTTAATGTCGCATTATTATTCCCATAATTTTGCATAGGATTCAAGTGAGAATAGGTATACGGCCTCACAGCATTTAATTCAACCCTGTAAAAGAGATTGTTATTTCCTTTTTTATGCATCGATTTGAAGCCGATTTGTCCTCCAATTTTATTTGCCCAATACCCGCTCTTAGCTTGAATTGCCGACAATAAGAAATCGTCGATAATTAATTGACTGTATAATTTTGACTTTTTAATTTTTATGGTAAGTCCTAAACCTAATAAAGCATTATCAGAAGAACCAATAGCATATTCTTGCGGCCTGTAAAAAATTAATGGGTTTAAATACTCAGGGTCAAAACCTCTTTGTAGTAAAGTGTCTTTTGCTCGAAAAATGATAGATTCAAAAAAATTAATATTTATTTTTTTCGTAATGTTCCAACTTAAAAAATGACTAGCTGCATATTTTGTTTGATTTTTGCCTTGATAATTTTCCCTGAAAGATTGATATAAAATCAAATAATCTATATGCCAAAAATGGGTTTTTATTTGACCAAATAAATAGGGCTTTCCGTAGTCACTTAAAAATAAAGACCGCGACCCTTCTCCAATAAAATTTTTGTCGTAACCTAATTGAAAATTAAAATATTTATGAGGAGAAAAGGAAATTCTACCCATAGGTGAAGCAAGAAATCCGAACCCTTTTTGATTGAGATCTTTACCAAAAGGGACATGAAAAAAAGTATCGTTTTTTGCATAATAAAGAGCACCCCCAATTCTATAATATAGATTTTTAATTGGAGTTCCCTCTATTATTAATCCACCTCCAAAACGAGCGTTTATTTCTGTGTTTTTTTGAATTCCAAGATCAACTAAAGGAATGACTTGATTGTTTTTATTTAACTTAAAACCTATATTTTTCGCAATATTTAATGGAATAGTAGGATAAATACCAGAATGAGGGGAATTTATTTCTTTGTTTACAGAATCTGATTGGAATGGCGCGGACAAATAAGCGTCTAGTGTCTGACCCTGAAGTTCAAGTGTAATCATGCACACTAAGAATAAAAAAAGCTGCTTAATAATCATTATAATGATTGATTAAATTGGTGCGAATCCCCAGGTTTAAGACACAATTTTTTTGTTCACTTGTCCCTAAATTATTTCTATAAGTGATCCCTATAAAAGCGGTCATATCAAGCGCTTCATTAAAGCGATATCCAAGTTCAATTTGTTCGAAATTGATCCATTTATTTTCAGATACAGTTGGCATTGAAATGGACATTAAACTATTTTTATTGTAATCTATTAATTGATAAAATATACTTTTCCCGGAAAAGAAAAAGTTATTTCTAGACCAATTGATCCGCATTATAATTTCTCTAAAACCGTCTCCTTTTATATGCGCAAGTGGAAGGTTATATTGCGTAAAAGACAATCTTTGAATGGGAGATCTGTACATATCTTTTGTAACAAAGTTGTATTCCATCTGTAGCATTAATTTTCTAATGTTGAATATCTCATAAAGCCTAAAGCCTCCCTGATAGGCATAAGTCAATTTTGTATATTTCGAAACTGCTCCTTGTCCATAGACTCTTATTTTTGAATTAATAATCCAGTTGATATTAGTTCCAATTACAGAATAAACAGTTTCTTCTTTAATTAATTTATTAATTAAGGGTACAGGACAAAAGTATAATGGGTTAATTCTTCCAGTGGTGAGAGAATCTCCTTTAGCCCAAATTGTCCCTTCAAAAAAACTAATTGAAAATGTTTTATTTGGAGCATAAGTGATGTAATTTATAGCGAGTCCTTTGGGCTGGTAGTAACCCTCTACGGTTGAATAAACATTTTTTCGAACCAAGTTCAACAAACGGCTTCTCATATATTGAAAACTCCATTTAGGGGTGATTTGATAATTAATTTTAAAATAAGGAGATCCAACGCTATTGTCTGAGAGTAATAATGATCGATGTCCAGCTCCGATAAATTGCTGGTTGTTCCCAGCAGCTAGGTCTAATTTTTTATTTACACGATATACAATACTACCGACCGCATAAGCATAATCATAAGCCGTATTCTTAAATGGCTTTGTTCTTGCCGCACCCGGAACTACAGCATTTTGAAGCGTATAATTATTATTAGTAGTGGGATAAATTTCGCCATGGTCTGACATATAGGTTTGTTCATAAGAGGCAAATCGGGTTTGATTTTCATAAAATGAAGATGAAAAAGAAAAACGGTCTGTTATCGAACCTTTAAATAATACCCCTCTAGTATTTTGAAATAATTTACTGCCGCTTGTATCATAGAGATCTTTTCCCATACCAAAATTGAATAAAGGAGAGCAGGAGATTAAATAATCGTCCCCTTTAATTTCGACCAATTG